>SDBV01011898.1_pt1 | contig 11212 bp, 10 predicted proteins | sample 2277081 | NCBI WGS metagenome assembly SDBV01 (sample SAMN10402039, study PRJNA504765) | marine sediment metagenome | isolation source: marine sediment core GS10_PC15, 223 cmbsf | place: Arctic Ocean: Southern Knipovich Ridge | collected 2010
AAAGAATTTCGCCAGCAGGCCAAAATAAACAGGGAGTTTGTCCGCGTTAAGATAGCTCTTTGGCAATTGAATAATGATGGCTGGACACTTAGCCAAAGGCAGAAAATAGCCCAAAAACGGTACAATAAAGTTACAACTTGGAGGCCTGAAAATTGGAACAAATGGTAAAAATTATGCAAAACAAACCCAATTTGCCAGACGCCAAAATTAACGTAAATGCATTGCTAGTAAGGTTATATGGGAAAAGCAAGATTTTGTGGAAATAAAACAAACCCAATTTATACCAACAACAAAAGACAGGAAGAATTTGAGGGTCAGACCCCTTTTAGTCCCTTCAGGTTTAAAAAGTTTGCAGTTTGACGCCGGTTTGGACTGCCAAGAGCATCAGGTAGTCCAGGTCGGTCAGGCTGTAGTGGGTTCTTTTTGTTGCGTTGTCTGCATAGATCACGCCGAGGTATTCGTTGTTGAAAAGGATCGGGGCGATTATCGCCGAGCGTATCCTTTGCGGGTTGTTGTCTCTTGATACCATAGGCAGGAGTATGTATTTCTTTTTCTTTACGGATTCTTCAATGTCTTTGTGGAACATGTAGTCTGGAAGGTTCATTGATTGGCCGGTCTTCTTGCGTCCGATGTGCATTACTTCGGCCTCCTGCGGGTCCGGTCCGAAGCTTACCCATACATGGAACGGGTTGAACTGCTTGAAGACGAGGTTGGTTATGGTTTCGAGTAAATTCTGTTTGTCGGTTGCGCCGTATATCTCAGCGGTTGCCTGGCCGAAGTGTGCGGCTCTGGTTTTATCCATCTTTATGTCGGGGCTGTCATGTTCTTCATATCTTCTTATGATCTTGTCCGGGGGGTGGATGACGGTCATCAAGGTATCTGCCATAACTGAATCGGGTTTCTCCGCCGATTCTTCTATGAAGACTTCTATCGCAAAGTCTGCGATCGCTACCGTGTCGCCTTCTTTCAGCTCTTCTTTATGAATAGCGTTGCCGTTTAGGAAAGTCTTGTTGGCCGAGTCCAGGTCCTCGATGAACCATGTGCCTTCGTGCGGGCCTACGATGACGGCGTGCTGCCTTGAGACAGCGACGTCGGGAAGGTGTACCTGGTTGGTCATCTGCCTGCCGATGTAGACCGGCCCATTGTCGAAGTGGGCCTCTTTTATGAGGCTTCCGGATTGCTTTACGACTAAACGCATCGAACAGTGTCCTCTATTTTAATCCCATCATTGGTGATTATAGCATTGATAGAGTCGGTTTGTCAAGAAGTGGATAGAAAGGTTTGTTTTTGGCTTAAGAAACGCCCATTTCGCCAGATAATATCAGTGAGGGGTGCGAGGATCGCACTTTTGATCTTTATTCATTTTCATGGATACCTGACTTTGCGTCAAAGACGCAAACAGCAATTATGATACGACGAGTTGACAATACTAATCCGCGTAACAGCGGTCTTTTAAGACGGGGCGGCGGCTTTGGGGCCACCGATACGCGCTGGTCGGGCAGAGGTGTAACCGGCGACGATCCGGTTCGTAGGCAGCGCGTCACAAAAAGAGCAGACAGGAGCCCTGCGGTTGTCAAGGTTAGCAGGGTTCAGCGCCAGTTCGATAAACCGATAACCGGAAGATTCGCAGTTTACCAGCAAAGCCAGACCCAACCCTTAGGACAATACATCAACACCTGGGTGTAAGATCAAAAAAATATACATCCCTTTCCAGCTTACCCGAAACTTCGCAATTTTGTAGTATATAGATATAATGAGGAGGGGGAGATCACGTTGTGATCTGAGATGATAGGTTTTAGATATTAGATATTAGAACGTTGATTCGGAGCACCTAAGGCATCTACGACTTTCGCTGGAATGACAATCTGATGGTTTTAGCGTTCCTATGGGGTATTGTTATTAAGCGTCGTCGTTATTGAGCAGGTTTGCGATAGCGTCTGCGTTTAGGTTGGCCTGTGCCATCAGCAGCATTTCCGCCAGAGGCTCCAATGCACCGCTTATCGCGCCTGCCATATCCAGGGCCATCTCCATAGAATCCACGACGGACTGAACGGCTGTGATGTTTTCTCTTTGTGCGTCTATTGCTTGTGCCGCGATCGTCAGTGTGTCGATCTTACCTTCAAGATGTGTTGAGTAGTCATCTACTTCGCTTATTGCTGTTTCTATTTTTTCCAGTACCGCGGCTGGGTCGCTTGTCAGATCCATGTTTTCGTTTATTCCAAGCCCGCTTGTTGTCATTACCGTCGTATCGACATCTACGGTTAGACCGTCGCCGATGGCGATCGAGACGGTTGCCCCCTCTTTGTTTAGCAGGTAGTTGCCGCCTGGGCTGGTGGTGATGGCGATATCGTTTACCTCGTTCATTAGTTGTTCGAGTTCGGCCTGTCTGTCGTCGATCTGGGCCTGGCTCAGTCCGCCGGCTTCGACTTCTGTTGCGATCGCTTTCATTTGGTCGAGTTTATCGGAAATGGTATCTACGGCGTAGTCGGTTGTCTGAAGTGCTGAGATGCCGGCGTTTACGCTTTCCTGTTCTTCTTTGTTTTCTGAAAGTTCCGCTTTAAGCATGTCCTTTGCAAACGATATGCCGGTAAGGTCATCGTTTTGAAGTATCTTATACGGTGCCGAAGCTATTTCTGCCGCCATCGCTGCGTACATCATATTGGAAACTGAACTGGTATCTTGTATTTCGTACATCTCTTATCCCCATAAAAACCAAATGTATCGCAGTTTCTACATATAAACAGTAATAAACAGCCGTGCTGCGAGCAAATGCAAACGGGGGAAATTATTGGGAAATTTTGCGTCTAAAATGCCCGCCTAAAACGTGTGTAGGGATATTATAAGTGTGTCTGTTATCGGACTAAAAAGCATTAAAACAGTTGGTTGAAAATATATATTTACACCGCGGATGTGGCGTCGAACACTTTTACAGTATTTTTGCCGGCTTGTTTGGCTGCATATAGCGCCTTGTCGGTCGCTTTTGCGATGTCGCCGGTGAATGTATCGGCGTTGTATTGGCCCACGCCTACGCTTATCGAAAGAGATATTTCGGTCTCTTCCCACATCATCGGCGTATCTGCGACCATCTTTACCATTCTTTCTGCTACGACGGTTGCGTCTTCGATCGAGGTGTTCGGAAGTATGATCGCGAATTCGTCTCCGCCGTATCTTGCTGCTATGTCTATCTGGCGTATGCAGGCTTTTATCTTTCTGCTGACCTGCCTGATCGTCAAGTCGCCGGCCTTGTGTCCGAACTTGTCGTTGATGGGTTTTAGGTTATCGACGTCTGCCATGATTATGGAGAGTTGTCCGCCGTATCGCTGTGATCGTTTTAGCTCTGCTTCCAGTATCTCGTAGAAGGTCACATGGTTGAGCATTCCGGTTAGTCCGTCGGTTTGCGCCTGCCGCTGTGTCTTTTCAAAGAGGTTGAGGTTTCCGATGGCAGCACCTATTAATTGCCTTAAAAGCTCCAGAGCGACAATGTCTTCATCGCTGAAGTCTTCGCCGTCGAGCTTGTCTGCCAGGTTAAGGGCGCCGACAACTCTGCCGTGGCATATCAAGGGTGCGATGGCGCATCTGCTTGACGTGTAGTTTTTGACGAACGATCTGTGTACGTTTTCGATGTTCGGCCGGTCGAATTTTTCGATGTCATTTATGACCATAAGCTCTTTGCTGAGGACGGCAGAGACCATAAGTGTAGGGGGGTTCTGGTTTAGCGAAACGATGTTGTTAATGACGAACGGCTGATTGCTCTTTTCCAGGTGAAGTATGCCGCTGACCTCGTCTAGAAAATAGAAGGATGCGAATTTGACGCCGATGATCTCCGGGATATTATTTATGCAGACCTCGGCAATCGTCGCTATCTCCATGCTGTTAAGCTGCTTTACGATAGGTGTTATGTCGTCGAGCCGATACTTATTATCTGTTCTCGCGTCCGATGTTTTTGTCTGATCGTGTTTTTTTGCGTCGTTTGTCAATGTTTGTTCCCATAATAATCTTAGTGTGTACACACCCGGCGCATGTACCAGTTAAGTTTATATCGGAACATTTGGCAGGTGTATTAATCAGCTTTTTGTATAAAATGGCGATTTTTTGGGCTGTCAGATCGCGAGGCGTTATTGCGTGTTTGCGCAAAAAAAACGCGTGCAAGTGTATACGATCGACTGTTTCATACGATACCGCGACCGCATACACTTCCAACGCTATATTGGAAGCAATTCGGTTCAGAGATAAAATCTCTTCCGTCTCCTCCAGACGTTCCCTGCCTCCGCATACCAATATAGCAAAGTCCGGTAATATTGCAAGAAAAAAATGTATTATATTATTTTTTTGTATCTGCTTGACTAAAAACGCAGTTTTAATACACTTATTTCTGTGATATTATAATTTATTCGAGGAGGAGGCCGTTATCGTAAGAAAACAACGCAACTCACCAGAGATCAAAAAGTGGCTAAGGCTTATTCGCGCCGATGGTGTCGGGCCGACGACATTCGCCAGGCTGTTAAGATATTTCAAAACGATTGACGCCGCTTTGGGTGCGTCTGTCGGTCAGCTTACGATGATAGATAAGGTCGGTCCGAAAACCGCAGAAGCGATCGCGCGTTCACGAGACGATTTCGATGTCGACAAAGAGCTGTCTCTTGCCGACAAAAACGATGTGTGGATAATGAACATCGAAGACGAGCGTTATCCGCCGGCGCTGAAGAATATTTACGATCCGCCGCCGGTGCTTTATGTAAAGGGCACGATCATGCGAGCTGACAATCTTGGGTTTGCTATCGTCGGTCCTCGCCGATGCAGCACCTACGGTTCGGAGCAGGCATCGCGTTTTGCATACTTGCTGGCAAGCTCCGGTCTTACGATCGTCAGCGGCCTGGCTCGCGGCATCGATACTTCCGCACACCGCGGCGCACTAACGGCAGGAGGGAGAACTATCGCAGTTGCCGGCTGCGGACTTTCCGAGGTTTACCCGCCAGAGAACCACGATCTTTTTGAACGGATCTCACGATCCGGTGCGGTTATAAGCGAACTGCCTCTATCGTTTATGCCCGATGCGAAAAACTTTCCCGTCCGCAACAGGATCATCGCGGGTCTTTCTATGGGTGTGTTGATCGTAGAAGCCGCCCAACGAAGCGGTTCGCTGCTTACCGCAAAAGCGGCTGTCGATAATAATCGCGAGGTAATGGCCATCCCCGGCAGGATCGATTCGCCGCTTAGTGTTGGTCCGCACCAGTTGATAAAGGAAGGGGCCACGCTTGTGACATGCATTGAGGACGTTATGGACGCGATAGGCATTATCGGCGAAGGATTAAAGCCGCACGTAGCCGCTGCGTCGCAGGCTGCTGAGGATGAAATGCAAAGGAGCCTTTTCGATCTGCCGTCGCTTAAGCTAAGCGTTAACGAAAAGTCGCTTTATGGCTGTCTCGGCGCTGAGCCGATCCACGTAGAAGACATCATCTCAGACAGCAAGCTGTCGGTTGCGAACATAAACTCGTCGCTGATATCGCTAAGGCTAAAGGGCCTTGTGAAACAACTGCCCGGCAACATGTTCAAAAAGAATTAATTAGCATCAGCATTTTTCGGGCGATTAGCCACGTCCTGCATATCGATCGCCCAGATGTATTTCTGAGTTCGATATATTACAATGCTCAGGGCGATGACAAATACGATAAATGCGTAAGGCAAAAGACGATCGATAAATCCTATGCCGAACTTTACTATAAGTGCGTTTAGAATAATAAAGAACAGCCGTATTTCTGTGGGTCCGGTTCCCAGGTACGTTATCTTAAAATCTTCAGTTACTCCGTAAGCCAAAAAAGAGCTTACCATAAGGCATCCAAAAGCGGGAACGAAGAAAGCGATCAAAATTTTGTTTGGGCCGTCAAGTAGGAATATATAGCTTAGAAAAAGCATGCTCATAAACACGAAGTCCAAAAAATGATCCATATAGAATCCCCATTTCGGTATGCCCGTATCGCGATGTCTGCCCAGAGCGCCGTCATAGCAATCGGTGAACCATTGGAAAAATATCATAACGGATGAAAGCCAAAGCCAATTGTAATTATTCCTTGCCAGGCAGCCGAATACTATCAGTCCTATCGACCAGGCAATCGTCATTAGCGTCAGATGATACCCCTCGATCCATGCCGGGAACTTATCTACGGAGCTGTCGATAAGTTTCTTTTCGCACGTCGCCAGCAGCGATTTCATGGGTGTTTTTTTATCGCCCTGGAAATTATCGTTATCCATTTTCATCCTCTGTTCTTTATTTTTTCCAGAATTCTAATATTTCTAAAAGAGTTTTGCCTTTGCTTAGTACGATTGCGTTGTTGCCTTTTTTAAGGGTCATGCTCTTTTTCCAGTTGCCAGCGCCGGCTTCTGCGCTCCTGCCGAATCCGTAGTCGAGGTCCTTATACTTGAAATAAACTGTTGCGTTTTTTTCCCACATATCGAGCCCGTACTTGCCGGTTATCGTCGCGTAGTACCAGCGGTATGGGAACTCATGCTCGTTTACGCCCGGGTCGATCTCGCTTAGGTCAACGTTGTGTACGTCGGTCAGATCAAGCTCAGTAGCCTGCAGCGTAATATCCTTGGTGTAGTAATGTTCGTTCCAGCCGTCACTTTTGTTCTTGCCAAGCTCGTTGCCGTCCCAGCCGGGCGGGACATACGCGTCGAGGAATGTCAGATGGATAGTCATGTCCGTTTTTTCGGCGAGTATCTTGGCTGCGGTGTCTATTGTCCAGCTCCCCGCGGAGTGGCCGATCAGGTGCAGGTGTGTAAGTTTAACTTTGGAATCGATCACAGTTTTGGCGAGCCTTACCCCTGCGATGTACCGTGCATACTTGGCTGCATCTATCGGGTTAATTACCGCAGAGCCACCATGCCAATCGAAGTACGCACATATCCATTCGTTAGGGCTAACTCGCTTGCTTATCTCCGTTGCGATCTCTGCGGGCCAGTCGCCTATCGCCTTGTCCGTCCAGCCGTGGGTTACTATCACAGCCTTATCGCACGAGGGAGCAACTTTGATGCCTTTGTTTATGACGATATTCGGATCGACGCTTTTTTTCGCTCCGGCTATCATGTAATGGATAAGGAAGTTTCCCGTATCTTCGATACCGATAACCCCGGAGGCGTCAGCGTTTACTTTTACCGGTGCGTCAACCTGCTCGTCCATGCCCACAGACCGCAAGAATTTGATAGCATCTTTGCGCATCTTCTCTTCGCTGGGAAAGCCTGCAAAAGCTATTCCGGTTAGGGCTATAAACAATAATATGATCCTTGTTATTTTGATCTGCTTGCTCCTTTAATCAGACTTATCGTGTTTGCGGAATAATTTGACAATATTATTATGTTTTCTTTCAATTGCATAGTCCAAAGGTGTTTTGCCTTCATTATCCTTGATGTTTGCGTCGGCTCCGTTTTCAAGCAGGATATTTACTGCATCTTTGTCATTTATTTTCCAATTCCAATACTTTATTGCTACATGAAGGGGAGTCTCACCCAATTCATTTTGGGCGTTTATATTCGCTCCATGGTCGACCAAATAGTTTATTGCGAATTTGTCTCCATGATCGAATGCGACATGTAAAGGAGTATCGCCGTTGTTGTCTTCAGTGTTTATGTCAGCACCATTATCGACTAACAGCTCAAGAGTCTTTTTAGCCCAACTGCCCCAGTAGGTTGCCTGATGCAGGGGTGTTTTACCGTTATTGTCTTTGGCATTTATATCTGCTCCATTAGCAAGCAACAGACTTAGTTGTCTGGAAAAAGAACTGTGTAACGGTGTCTTGCCGCGATTATCTTTGGCATTTACATCTGCTCCATTGGCTATCAAGAATTCTATTAATTCACCTTCTTTCTTTTTCCCATACCCAAGTCTATGGGAATTTAGATAATGAAGCACGGTCTTACCGAAATGATCTTTTGCGTTGATATCGGCGCCATTATCCAGAAGGACTTCGACGGTGTTTTTGTGCTTGAAAGTAATTGCATAATGTAAAGGGGTTTCTTCGTAAAAACCTGGTTCGTTAATATTTGCGCCATTGGCAATAAGAAGTTTGACGACATCAATATAGCCCTCTTTAGCCGCAACATGTAGAGCTGTAAGATTAATATTTTTTGCTTTCCCCTGATCTTTCATGTCAGCTACTGCATCTATCTCTGCACCATTGGAAATAAGGAGTTCGACAATTTCGATGTTCCCTTTGTTTGCTGCCAGATGCAGCGGTGTAATATCCTTGTCGGTTTTGGCGTTTACGTCCGCACCTTCGGCAAGCAGACGTGAGCTCGCCCGCTTGTCGCCCCAAGAAACAGCATTATGTAAAGGGGTGTAGCTGTTATTGCAACCCGTTACAGCAATTAGCAATACCATCAATATAAATGTTTTCGTTTTTGTCATTATGATTTACTCTCTTTGCCGCAGTGCTCGCAGAAGGGCAGCAGCGAATGGCAAACTTTGCCGCATGCGTCGCAATTTTCATACAGATCCATTCCGCATGATGGGCAGGTGTACGGTTGTTGCTGAAGACTTTCGCTGTCGATTCCTGCGGCATTTAACACTTTGGATTTTAAGTTTGTAACATAACGCAACGGGCCGATCCGCATAGGCTTTGTGCATATCGGGCAGGCGTATTTGTCGTAAGCTTCCTGATATTGCTTGATCAGCCAGTCTTTTTTCGGGGCGGATATTCGTGTGATCAGGTATACGAGAATTTTTATAACTACGCCAATAACTACCAGTATTGCTGCGTATTTGAAATACTTGCTTGGGAAATATTCGTGCGCTACCAGCGAAACTTTTATGAATATCGTAATAAAAGCCGCATAGATAAGCGGAGCGTATTTTGTCGAGCGTTTCTTGATAAACAGCCAGCTTGCCGCGAGAAAAAGCGGAAGCAACGCTGCCAGCTTCAGCACAGCCACTTTCATTCGATGGACCTTCCATAGTTCGTTATATTCTTTACGCGCCTCTTTGTTTTGTTCTTCTAAGCTTTCGGAGATCGAGAGCAGTTTGTTTTTCTGTCCTTGCTGAGTCGATGTGAGGTCGCCAATAAGCGAGTTCAATGCCTGGTATTCTTTTTGATTTTCCAGGAATTGTCCCTGGCTTTTTGCAAGCGTATCTGAGCTTTCAGCGGGGAATTTTAATCCTTTTTCCAGGCTTTGCTTTTGTATCTCCAATAGCTGCTTGATCGTGTTTTGGAGGTTGTTTGTGCTGTCTTTCAGGATTGCTCGTTGTTCTTTTTTGTTGTTAATATCACGTTTGATCTTTGCAAGTTCGCTGTCAAGGGCTTTCTTTTCGTTCTCAAGCTCGGCGTCAACATGCTTTACTTTGGTCAGTTCAAAGTCCGGCCCTTTCATAGAGCCGATGTCGTCGGTCAAAAACCCCAATAGCCAGAAAAACAGCACTGCAAAAACAATGGCCAAAAATGTGATAAGAGACCGTTGCCCCCGTGAACCTTTTAGTTTGTTAGTTGTTTCCATTTTTCTTTCCTTTCAAATAGCTTTTGTTATTATCCGATAGTTTTCTTATTTGTCTAATAGTATTTTTAGCGGTCCTTCTTTGCCTGGTCCGTACCAAGTGGCTTAAGGCTGTTTTTTGTATGCAAAGATCATCCCTTCGTTATTCATTGTAAAAGCGTCATCCTTGACGGTTCCTTTTGTTTGGCCGGCTCCGATCCATTGCATGTTCAATGTTGAACCCTTTTGGGTGTAGGTCGCTTTGACCAGGCGAGTGTGCTTATCACCCGAAGGCGGGCCGAAGACGATCTCGCTGCTGCATGTTCCGTCTGCATTGATGGTGAAGGTTCCCGAGTACACCTTCATTTCGTGACCGTGGGAAATATTTGCCGGCAGCTTGGATCCATTGACTGTAAGCAAGGCGTAGACGCCTGTGGGATCGATTCCATTGGGCACCTTTTCCTTGACGGGTTTTGCCATTGCAAATACGATTGATGTCGCTGCTACGAGCACTAAAGCTAAGATTGACATTGTCTTTTTCATTTCGTTCTCCTTTTTAAAGTTCAATTAATATTTTTATTAATGTTGATATTATGCTGATGGCGCTTATGGCGATGATAAAAGGCATAATTAGTATCAGGTCTATACGGATGTTGTACCCTTGCGAATGGCAATAAAATTCCCATCCGCTGTAACAAAACCAAGTGACCGATGACAGCAGCAACAGAACGCCGGACAAAGAAAACAGCGTCCCTGTCTTTCGCCATAACGCCAAATACACCAGCAGGAAAAAAAGTGCTATAAGGACGGCCCTTAAAGGTTGGCCGACAAGGCTGTATGCTGAAAATGAAAAGAGTGATAAGTTCATACCGGGTCCTTTTCTTAACTTTATATAGTTAACATATTAACTATTTTTGTAAAACAACAATTCATATTGTCTCGATTAAAATTAACCATTGATTCCGTTCCTGACTTTTTCCATGTTTGCGATGAGTTTTTTTTGCTCGGCCTGGTTAAAGCAGGCCATGATCCGCGTTACTTCCCTGCCGTAGAGGGGTTCGACTTTTTCAAGCAGCTTGTTGCCCTTTGCTGTGGTCTTGACGATGTTGTACCGCCTGTCATCGGCAGCGGTACGTTTTACAAGCTGTCCCTTTTCCATCCGGTCTATCAGCGATGTGATATTAGCTTTGTTGACCAGCATCATTCGGCTGATCTGCCCCTGGCTAAGCCCGCCGTTGTCGTCGCAGTGATGTTTAAGCAGCATCAGAACATTGAACTGAACATCGGTAAGGCCGAACTGTCGCAGAAAATCGCCGATATCTTTCTTGATCGCCGTGGCGGTATAATAGATATTCAGCATAGCCTCATGCGGCAGCAGGGCGATAGGTCTTTTCAGGTTTAATTCTTCTCTTAGCGACATTTGTTTCGATCCTTACAGTTAAGTCATATATAGTTAATATATATACTGTACACCACAAAACCAATTAGTCAAACTGTTTTTTAATTTTTTTTTGAGGTTTTTTAGAAACCTGCGTTTTTGGCGTTTTATCGGCGATTATTTTTCAATTGTTCGAACATTTTTTCCAGCAATTCCATCGGCATCCCCATTACATTGGTATACGACCCCTCTATTTTCGCCACAAATTCGTCGCTGCTGTCCTGTATTCCGTAGGCACCGGCCTTGCCTTTCCAGTTCTCGCTTTTGATATGGGCGGCGATCTGCTGATCGGAAAGCACCTTCGGATAGACAACC
>SDBV01011899.1_pt1 | contig 11212 bp, 11 predicted proteins | sample 2277081 | NCBI WGS metagenome assembly SDBV01 (sample SAMN10402039, study PRJNA504765) | marine sediment metagenome | isolation source: marine sediment core GS10_PC15, 223 cmbsf | place: Arctic Ocean: Southern Knipovich Ridge | collected 2010
GAATGGATACCGCAAAGGATCCCCGGATGCTGACCGTGGACGATATCGAGAGCTCCATCCGGTTCGCTAAGGAGGCCAGGATTCCGCAAGACGGAGGAACTGCCTAATGGCCACGAGAACTCGCGTACGCGTCGCCACCTATACAGAAAGCGTGACCCATCTGGCCCAGGGTGTACTCGACATTTTCGAATCGATCATTGTGAAGCTCGGTCTATCCACAGACTATTTGGACGGAAACTGGGACGCGTTGATACGTGGGATCAAAACATGGCTGAATGGGCAATATCTTGAGGCTGTTTATCTCGAGATCACAGATCGGGACGGCGCGCTTTGGAGCCGGTGTGACCTTGAACTGACCTACTACGACGTGGGTCTGCCGGGCGTCTTCTACGTAGACCTGGAAGTCGGCCGATTCTCTGCGATCAAATTCGGTGTGCCACCAACTGGGGCGCGTTACCACGTCGTCGTGCACCTCGGTCCCGGTGCCCCGGCCGTGGAGGGCTGGGGACCGACGGGCCTCCTCTCCACAGACGGGATGCTTAGGATACGTGTCGGGAGCGCGATCGGTAGCCCTCATATTGGTGCGAACCTCGATTTCTGGAAACGACCTTGACCTCTCCGCAGGTATTTGTCAGCTACAGCCAGAAGAGCAAGGAGCACACCGCGGAACTTGCTGTGGAAATACGCGGGCGAGGCCTGCGCACTTGGCAAGACGTCTCCCATATCCGACGTGGCCTCAAATTTGAATCGGAGATTCGAGCCGGCATGGCAGCCTCCGATGGCTGCCTCGTGCATGTCACGGAGCACGCGCTTAGGTCTCGCTGGCTGAGGCGGCTGGAGATTCCCCTTGCTGTTCAGCTTCGGACCACTAAGCCCTACAGACTGATACCTGTGTTCGAGGGGTTTGAAGACTTCCAGCAGGCCGGGGCCGCCACGGAAAAGGCTTTCGGCGTGAATCTTGCCGAATACTCAGGGTGCCTGATTCGAGCCGATGGCGACCTCGTCGCTGCGAGTCGGGATACTGTGAAGTCTTTCTACCCTAAAGAGGGCGACATGGATACGACTCGCGGGTACCTTATGATCGGCTTTCACACAAGGGCATACACACCGGGTGACCATGACCTGAACCTTGACTGGACCGCCTTACTGGACCGGACTGTCGTCCTTGAGGAATCCTGGCGACGTCTTTGGAGAGGCCTTCTGGATATCAACAAGATTCTTCGGGACTGGTCGCCATGTCGCCGCATTATCTTATCTGGAGTTGCACACCTTGGTGCCGCATTCGCCTTCGGGATGGCGTTTCCCGTGGTGTCTCGTTACGAAATCGCAGTTCAGCAGGGACCGGAACTCTGGGAGCGCGCCGAGGCGGCTCATCATGACCTCCTGATCAGCACTGACTGGGGCAACGTCGAGGGGGACGTGGTCACAGTCGAGGTGTCGGCGGCCAGGGAAATACATCATGATGTCGCGGGATATCTGACCGGCATGAAGATACAGCCTCGTGCTCGGCTTTTGGTCAGGCCATGTGATGGCTCGCCTTCGCGGACCTCGCTCTCTGCTAACTCAGCCTGGGCTTGTGCCGCTGATGTTGCGGAGGCCCTCAACAGGCTGAGGGCTGACGTTCGAACCCGCAGGATCATGATCTTCCTTGCAGCTCCGATGGCATTCGCAGTATTCCTGGGGTCACAAGTGAACGCTGCAGGAGCATCGATAGAAACATACGAGTTCGGGGGAAACGGTTACTGCCGGGCGCTTGTGATCGAATCAGGGAGAGCGGAATGAACGTAAGCGAAGCCTTTGATGGGCTTAGGAATCGGTTAGAAATAACGGATGAAGAGCAGGCTTTCGCCTCTAGGAAACATCAAGAGCTGAGGGAGTGCCTCCGCGATCACTTCGAGCACGTGGAGGATTTCCTGACTGGCTCATACGCCCGTCACACCAAGACGAAGCCATTGAAAGACGTGGACATCTTCTTCGTCCTCCCGAAAGGCGCCAAGACGGGATACACGCCAGTCTCTGTCCTGCAAACGTTTGAATCAGTCCTCGCCGATGAATATGAGAGCGACCACGTTCAGACCCGTCGGAGGTCAGTCGGGGTGGAGTTTGTGAACGACGCGCCTGTAACCAGCTTCGATATCGTCCCTGCCTTTCCGCGAAGCGGCGGTGGCTATGAGATTCCCGATACGAAGCTGAACGACTGGATAGCGACAGACCCGACAGCACACGCCGACCTGGGTACGGTCAAGAACAAAGACTTGAACGACAATTGGAAGCCCCTCGTGAAGATGATTAAAGGCGCAAATCGCCAGGCCGGCGAGCCCATAAAGCCATCGTTCCTACTTGAGGTCATGGCACTTAAGCTCGTCCCTACGCCTGGCTTTGGCGGTTTCCCTCTCGAATTGCAGTCCTTCTTCCACACTGCTGCCGAAGAGATTCAGAATGAATGGCCCGATCCGGCTGGCTTGGGGCCACCGGTGAATGACGAGATGTCGCTTGACGACCAAGTACGAGCCAGGGATTTCCTAAGGAACGCCGCACTGGTAGCCGAAGAAGCAAGACGCCTGGAAGCGGATGGCGACCGCTCGCGGGCTATCAAGAAGTGGCGCGAGCTGTTTGGGCCATACATGCCGGTCCCGTAGGCCCTTACTGAGGCAAGATTGATGGGTCTCAAGATACGCGTCTGGCAGCGCATCGAGCCATGGTTCAGCGACCAGATGCTTGGAGAAGCCCGAAGACGCATCCGAACCGTCCAAGAGATTCAGGCCCGCTGGGGAATAGAATGCGATGTCGTCACAGAGTTCGATGACGAGCAAGTGTACCGGCAGTTGTTCTACCGGCGGCGCAACATCCTTAGCAGGAGGACCCGCCAGAGCGTCAGCAAGGAACTGAGGAGCCGGTCCGGAAACTTCTTCGTGAAGGGAACGGTCGCGGTCTTCGAAGATGGAGAGCCATTCTACTACGCTGCCCCCCACCGATCCGAGTTCCTTCAATCCTTCTTTGATGGAGGTCCTGCCTGGCTTTGCTCCTTAGTAGAGCGAAACGAGGCCACCGCAGGGCGGCACTCAAACGCTGAGAAACTCGCGCTCGAATTTTGCGAGAGGGCGGAGCAATTGGGATTCCACGGACGTCTCAGACGCGAGTATCCTCTGAATCTAGCCGGCTTGGCCCGAAGCTCTTCCGCAGAGGAGCCGGGGACGAGCCATCCCCTATTTGCTGATCTCTCAGCCAAGTCGATTGACATGCTGCACGATCACGAAGGCATATATGACGTCATAGAAGTGAAGCCGCGTCTGAACTGGGAAGCGCTCGGTCAGGCGCTGGGGTACAGAGAGCTGCTGTGCGTAATCGAAGACCTTCCTCAGGACCACGTACGAGCCCATGTTGTCTGCAGACAAACCGATGATGCGGTCGCGCTAGCCTGTCGGAGATTGGATGTAAGAGTAATCCTAGTCTGAGGACAGGTGACTCACTCTCCTGCCCCTGTACATGTCCACCGCCGCGTAGAGTCAGGGTAGCATCCCCTCTGACCAAGGCTCCGGATGTGCCGGCCTTCGACGTCGGCGACCGGGCGCGCGGCATGGCCGCCGGAGGCTCGCACCATTTGATGGCGCACAATCCACGTTATCTGGCTCGTCTATGGGCCGACGAGCTCCCAACGAAATAAAGGCGCTTATTCATGGATCTCTTAGACCAGCCCCCCCTGACATGAACAGCTGGCGTAACCTGAAGTTAGCCGCGGATCGCCGATCCCTACTGTGTCGTCGCCACGTAGGTGCAGGGCGGCGTTGCGCCATTCCAGTACTGGTAGGCAGGATCATCAATGTTGTCGACTATTTGTTGAGTGCAGTCGACCATCGACGGCGGTGCTGCCAAAGCCTGCAGGACTTCCAGCTGCACATGCAAAGCCGTGAGCTCGCCGTCTCTGCCGTAGGATGGCCTCCCTTGCCAGTACTCGCGCACGTGGACCGCATCGTGAACCAGGCTGGAGGCGTAGTATACTTCACTCACGTATGACTCGCTGGCATCTAGCCCGAAGGCCAGAACATCATTCACGAAGAATGTGCCATCAACCACATTCACTCTGGACTTGCCGGTGTCCTGACGGATAGTCTGCAGCCAGCACACGACGATGGAGTAATAGTCCGGTGGCAGGAGGGCAAGGGCCTGGCTTGTTCGCTCCCAGAATGTACTCGAGCCGTCAATCGCAGGTGCGCCTACCTCGTTAAGACAGGAGCCGGCACCGACGGTAGGGAGGCCCTGCTCGGGAGCGGGGTCCTGCATTTCGTCGAAGGGCAGTTGCGCGAGGTCCTCGTCTGGTAACGCTGGCGGCTCTTCCTCTGGACATGGGCCAAACGTGCACTCCCAGCCTGCTGGGAAGTCCTGAACCGAGTCCGCATCGGGCAGATCTTGCCCCATGCCCCATTCTGGTTGGAATCGGTTCCCGGCCCACGCGTATGCTATCTTGACCTCTCCCTCCGGACAGCAGTGGGCGTTATCGCCCTGCATGAAGAACGACTCGATGAAGCCTCCATCCGCCTCCAAAGGCGACAACTTGAGGCGGTCACCCCTATCGCAGAAGAGGAACCGACCCTTGCTATCCTGGATGACGACTGAATTGCCCGTCATTGACGTCAGCACACTACTGAAGCGCTCGGGATCACCATCAGCAGTGACATCGGCCAGACTCTCGACCAACCGCGGAGAGTCTGGCGGGTAGACGTTGGTCAACGCGGACTGCCATAGTTGCTTGCAAACAGCGGCACCCAATCTCAGAGGGCTTGTAACGCCTGGGCCTAGGGTTTCCTGTGGTGGCGGGCTTGGGGATGGAACTGGCTGCTGCGTAGACGCTGGGGTGGGGCTGGGCAAGGGCACCTCCGCGGTGGTCATCGGCGGAGTAGGGGATGGCGTGGGAAGATTCCGGGCCTCCGGCTCGTTGCCACTTCCAACGGGGCCGAGCATGGCGCCGAAGAGAAACCCCAAGCCCGCGAGGCCGAAAGTAATCAAAGCCAGTCCTACGACCACCGGGCCGCTTGCCCGCTCACGGCTGTTGGGCTCTCTCATAGTCCTCTGAACCTAGGGGCTGAATGCTACGAGGTGCGGTTAGCTCCCCAAGGCCTCCTCATAAGTAACAGCCCTGACGGGATAATGTTACTCATAGTCTGTAGACGCATAGGAGTCAAGCTGCCAGCGTTCTCAAGGGGTTTTGAAGTGCCTCTTGACGCTGACATCAAGCTTCGCTTTGGCCAGCGACTCCGAGAACTCAGGCAGACCCGCGGTCTGTCTCAAGAGGAGCTCGCCTTTCGGGCGAAGCTACACAGGACCTACGTCAGCTCCGCTGAGAGAGGTGCAAGAAATGTGGCTCTCGTCAACCTAGAGAAGCTGGCCAAGGCCTTGGATGTCGACATCTGCGACCTCGTCAGGCGCACCTAAAGGTTGGGACCCTTCGAGTGACGGACGGCGCGAGCTGCACCAGCGGTCCCTATTCCCACGGGGATTATTCTCGGCTGAGGCCATGGTTGGGCCTCGCCGTCACGAGCAGACAAGAATAAGCGCCTTTATTTTCCCCGCGAATCGAACTCACATGTGCCTCGGAGGCAGCGCGAACTAATCAAGACCACGAGCATCTGCCTGGCAAGCAGTGGGTCGTGGATTCGGGTCTCTCCTGGCGCCCTGGATAGCTTCACCTAACCGAATGCACGCTAGGCCCGCATAGTTTTCCAACCAGAGACACTAATAGTGGCCAGAATTCCTGCGCACGTCTTGCCACGTCTTGCCACGTCTTGGGACCACGACTATATTGGCCCCATGGATCTACCGACTAACCGTCCCCTGACTGACGACGAGCTGGCCAATGCTATCGCACTGGCTATCACCGACGATCGGCAGAACCCCGGTCAAGACCTGCCGTTTCAGGCGAACGTGAATGTCATGCTTGCCCGGCTGGGCAAGAAAGATAGCGCGGACTTCAGGACGGCAAACGCCGGACCACCAGGAATCGATGCGCGCATTCACGAACTGTGCTGGCGTTGGATACTGGGCGGCCTCTTGGTTCCATCGCCGTCGGGTGCTGGATTCGTCCCCACCGAGGCAGGTCGGAAGTATCTTGAAGAGTCGGGCGCTGACCTCGGGATTACGCTCACGACTGGAGGGCTCGCCCGGACGCTCCAAGAACGGTGTCCGGGCATCGACGACATCACGCTGACCTACGGGAGGCTCGCTCAGCAGTGTTTCTTATCGGGGCAGTACGAGGCGGCTGTCGTTCTACTGGGTGCCGCGTCGGAAACGATGCTGCTTTCGCTGGCGCAAGTGACAGATGCGAACATGGTTCGCCTCGGCATCAGCATATCGGGCCTAGCGTCCCATGGGGCAGTCCACAGGCTTGACGCCCTTAGGAAAATATTTGAGGATCACGGCAAGACTATCAAGCAGGCTCTTGGGGCAGCCGGGTGCGACGCGCGATGGGTGAGCGAACTGCCGAGGCTACTTGGCAATGCCAACGCTATCCGACTAACCCGGAACGACGCCGGGCACCCAGTACGCCTGGTAGCCCGCCGCGATGAAGCCCTCGGCCTTCTCACCATGTTCCCCCAAGTGGCCGAAGCAGTATTTGTGACCGCTGACGCAATTGGGCGAATTCCGTAGTCGCGATCGGCCAGGGCAGCGGACACCCTCGCCGGCCGCACCACACCGTCACCGGCCGTGGAATCACTAGAGCACCTGCCTCAAAGCAGATGGTCGTCCTTCGACGACCATCTGAATGACCTATCTTCTATTATCTGGAGCGGGCGATGGGGATCGAACCCACGGCCCTCTGCTTGGGAAGCAGATGCTCTACCACTGAGCTACGCCCGCTCACTATCAGATTCAGTTACAGCCGATAACTGAATCCTGCTTGACGCACAAGGCTCGTATAGTCTATAACTGTATCACTTTCCGAGCGGTTCCAGACTGGAGTTTGCACGATGCGTCAAGCCTCCGCAGACATTACAGCAGCGGGCGACATCGTTGTCAATATCGAGTCGTACGGTCGTCACCTGCGCGCCGAGAACCTTTCGCCTCGAACCGGACAGACTTACATGGAGTCGGCGAGACAGCTCGCTCGATTCCTGGGTGAGCGTGGGATGCCGCGCGACGTAGCGAGCATCACCAGGGAGCACGTGGAGGCGTTCATCGCGGGTCTGCTGGAGCGATGGAAGCCCGCCACGGCGAACAACCGGTATCGCGGCCTCCAGTCGTTCTTCCGTTGGCTCGTGGAGGAGGGAGAGATCGGTGAGTCGCCGATGGTTCATATGAAGCCGCCGCGCGTGCCGGACAATCCGCCTGACGTGTTGAGGGAGGAGGAGCTTCGGGCGCTGCTGGCAACCTGCGAGCGGGGTCCGAGGTTCGAGGATCGGCGGGACGCGGCGATCCTGCGGGCGTTCATCGACACCGGGGCGCGACGTGCGGAGATCGCGGGCCTGCGCTGGAATCCAGGCGATGACGATAACAACGACGTGGATCTAGACCGGGGGCTACTGCGGGTGATCGGGAAGGGTCGGCGTGAGCGAGTTCTTCCCATCGGAGCGAAGACGGTGAAGGCGCTGGACCGATACATTCGCAAGCGATCTCAGCACCCGGCAGCCGCTCAGCCGTGGCTATGGCTGGGGCGCAAGGGGCGCATGACGGAGACGGGCATCTTCCAGACGGTCCGGAAGAGGGGCCAGCAGGCAGGCGTGGGCGACATTCGTCCGCACCAGCTCCGGCACACGTTCGCTCACCACTGGCTCGCGGACGGTGGTAGCGAGGGCGACCTGATGCGAATAACGGGGTGGCGGTCCAGGGCAATGGTCGAGCGCTACGCTGCGTCTACGGCCACTGAGCGGGCGTTGGCGGCGCACCGGCGCTTGAGCCTCGGGGATCGCCTGTAGTTGGCCGACTACTCAGAGTACCAGGTAAGGCTGCGCCGTGCCCGCTGGCCGCTGCGAGAGGGTAACAAGCTATGGGGCAAGCGGGTCTACTCGGAGCGCTACACCCATTACGACGCGGCCGACCTACGCAGTCGCTATCGTTGGTCGTGGCGGCTGCGGTTCTTCATGTGGCGCGACGACAGAGGGTTGGAAGTCGAGGGCCGCGTGATGAATGGACGGTGGACTCCGGTGTCACCCTGGCTGATTGAAGAGCGTCGTGGTCTGGCCGGTGCGCTTAGCTTGATAATGCCAGGAGTGCTAACGGCAACCGAATCGCCCGAGAAGCTGGCGGAGCGGATGGCGGACGAATATCGAGGTCCGAATCTCCTGCGAGCTAGAGGCGAGGCTGCATGGCATCTAGTTGACCACCGTCGTCTCGGGTGGGGTAAAGCCGCGAAGGTGATGAGGGCGATGGGTTTCGATGACGTGGTGCCGGTCGACATGCGGAAGTTGGCAGACAATGGACGGGTCCGAATGGAGCAGCAGAAAGAGTGCTCGTTCTGTCCCGCAGGAGATTTAGTCCCAGTTTAGTCTTGTCTTAGGCTCATACTGACCCGGCTGCGACCTACGGTATGGGCATGAGCGACTTGCCCCGAATTAGGGCTCGACTGGCTGCGTACTCGCGCTGGGCGGTGACGGCGGACCCGACGAGCGCGACAGCGCCGGCGCGGTCCGCGTTCAACGCACGGTTCGACCGCGAGGTCGATCCTGGCGGGGTGTTGTCAGCTGCGGAAAGGGCTCGTCGATCCGAGTACGCGAGGAAAGCCTACTTCACGCGGCTCGCTTATCTGTCGGCAAAGGCACGTCGGAAATGACCGGGCCGGAACGGAGTGGGGGAGGCGTCTGCCCCCCACCTACTAACAGGGGGGCAGAAATGACAGTCGGAGTTGACTGGCTGGCGTTCACGGTCAAAGGGCAAGGGGTGGACGACGTTAAGGGGCTTCTCTCGGGATATCTTGCGGGCGAGTTCGTAGACTTGGAGCATGGCGGGAAGCGATACCAGCGCATGGCTGTTGGGACCGGCGGGGCCAAGGTCTACTGGTCGCCAGGACGTGATGACGTTCATATCGAGATGCCGGGTAGGGCGGTCGGGTCGCTAAGCGAGGCGCAACTTCGGGGGCTGCTTCTCGTGGCATGTACCCTGGGGAAAGCGACAAGAGTCGATCTGTGCGCAGACGACTTCAGCCACGTGATCCAACCGCGTGAGGTTTACGACGCGGCGGGGAGCGCGGTCACCCACACGGTCCGCGACAAGTGGCAGATGACGGAGAGCCGCGACGGTGGGGCGACCTGCTACATCGGCTCACGGTCGTCAAGGCAGTTCTTAAGGGTCTACAACAAAGCGGCGCAGTCGGGAGGAAAGACGAACTCGATCCGCTGGGAACTGGAGTTCAAGAAGGAAGCAGCCGAAATCGTGGCCGGTCGCCTCGCGACCGAGGATTGGCGGGTCGTGTTCGACGAACACCTCGTCAACCTCGTGGACTTCCGGGAGCGTGTGGATGGCAAGCGCGGGGACCGGACGGCTCGCCTAAGTTGGTTCGCAGCGATTGTCGGGGGGGCAACCAAGGCCAAAATGCGATTCCGTCAGCCGGTTCGTTCCCTAGACAAGGCAGACGCGTGGCTCAGGCAGTGCGTGTCGGCAATCCTGGCGACGGTGTTTGAAGGTCGCGGGGGCGACATGGCTTACGTCGAGAGCTTGCTCGGAGAAGGCAAGAAGCGGCAGAAACCGAGACACCGAGCGCTACTGGCCGAAGCGCCGGAGGACGCCTAGCCGCGTCAATGGCGCAGGGGGCTGTGAGAGGGAGCGCTGTGCGACAATGTCGGGTGTGTGGCGACCCGAGCGCCCCTTGACAACGGTCGGGCACCGACGAGAATAGGTAGAGATCGGCGCGCCGCTAGCCGTTGTTGATGGCACACCTGTGCCCGGCGGAAGATCGTGGGCAGTACCGGGAGGGAAATTGTAGAGATGGCCGACTTGCCAAAGTTCGAGGATGAATGCTTTTTCATCGCGCCCATAGGGGCCGATGGCTCACCTGAACGTGAGCGGTCAGACGGGATCCTAGAGTACATTGTGACGCCATCGGCTGCAGCGGTTGACCTGGTTGCCGTGCGTGCGGACCAAATCGGTCAGCCCGGGATCATTACGCGCCAAGTGATCGAGCATGTAGTGCTCGCCAAGGCGGCGGTAATCGACCTAACGGGAGAGAATCCCAACGTCTATTACGAAATGGCCGTCCGACATACAGCGAAACTGCCGACAGTACTGATAGCCGACAAGGATCAGAAACTACCATTCGACATTCAACAGATGCGAACGATCTTCTTCGATTATCAGAGCTTGAAGAGTGCTTCGGACTGCAAGGTGGGCATCATTCAGCATCTCGAGGAAGCTATCGCTGGAGCCGTCGACTCGCCTGTTGCGTCGAGCGTGACACTACAAACGCTGGAGCAAGGTAATCCGCAAGACAAGGTACTTGCGAATCTCGTATCAACGGTGGAAGACCTAAGTCGAGACGTGCGCTCGGTTGCCGAAAGAGTCGGCCACGTCCCGGATGATGGGATCGCCATCCATCCCAGCGCGATTCGAGACTTGGTACTCTCCTCGCAAAAGGTCGACGAGTGCACCCAGGATAGTGAGGATCCTGATCTAAGAGATGCAGTGTCGACGTTGAAATCCCTCACGTCATACTTCAGGGACATATCGGCCCGTCGGGGCCCACGTGCTGCGAGGGCGAAACGCCTTAGCATGCCTCCTCCAGCTGATGAGGAGGCGGTCGAAGAAGAGTGAAGGCCGGGTAGGTCGTATTCCGCACAGGGGATTGATCGGTCAGCAGATTCGCGTTCAGGATTGCCTGAAGTAGACAAGGGGGCGCGCACGCCGCATAATTCCTCTGTCCAGACACCCGTGATCTTGGCGCACAGCGCATGGGGTCCGCTATCTGGAGGTACAGCGGAGAGAGGATAAGGTCTCCAAAACCGCAGGTCGCGGGTTCGAGTCCTGCGGCCCTTGCCATTTCTTAGATACGAACCCGGCCCTCAGCCGCCATTCCGCCTGGGGGACTGAACCTGCTCCGAAACGCGCCGGAGAACCGTTAATTCTGTTGACGCCTCTTCGGGTCAGGGGAAGGGCGTATAAGCGGGGGGAGTTGGGCACGGCGGCGCGTTATGCCGCCCGACCTTGACCCAGTGCTGCCGTAGATACAATTGCCAAAGGCCGTCCGGATGGCAAAGGCCATCGGACGGCTTAGAGGAAACGTGCCTGCTGG
>SDBV01011901.1_pt1 | contig 11210 bp, 17 predicted proteins | sample 2277081 | NCBI WGS metagenome assembly SDBV01 (sample SAMN10402039, study PRJNA504765) | marine sediment metagenome | isolation source: marine sediment core GS10_PC15, 223 cmbsf | place: Arctic Ocean: Southern Knipovich Ridge | collected 2010
GGGGGAGGTTTCTTTTTGTTGGCTGCGCGCGAGCCTGCGGCTCGCGCTTGCCGTTGTGGGGGACGATTTCACAATGCTGCTTTGCTTCGGCAACGGCGTCCCGAACGGGGGATGTCTATTTTGGGCTACGCGCGAGCCTGCGGCTCGCGCTTGCCGTTGTGGGGGACGATTTCACAATGCTGCTTTGCTTCGGCAACGGCGTCCCAAACGGGGGATGTCTATTTTGGATTGCACACTCGCCTGCGGCTCGCGCTTACCCGTTGGGGGGACGACTTCGCGGTGCTGTTTTGCTTTGGCAACGGCCCTGCAGATGGCGGGGTGGCCCAGGTCACTCCGGCGGCGTGCCGTGGGCCGTTATCTCGATGCTGCAGGCGCTGTTCTCGGTGCAGAAGGCCTGGCAAGATTCCGCCCAGTGGCGCTCCTGATAGACATAGTCGCACTCTTCGCAGACATAGACGGTCTTACCGTCCTGGGTCGTCTCCCTGACCATCTCTCCTCCCCGTCCGACGGCACCGGTCAGCCGCCGTTTACTGCGCGCCGAGCCGTTGCAGATAACGGTGCGCCCGGAGTGCCGCCTTGGCGCCCTCGCCGGCGGCGACGACAATCTGTTTCTCCGGGATATCGGTAACGTCGCCGGCGGCGAAGAGGCCGGGCAGGCCGGTCTCACCGGCGTTGTTGACCGGCACCTCTGCCCACTGATTGAGTGTCAGCAGGTCCTTGACCGGGTTTGAATTGGGCACCAGCCCGATCTCGATGAAGACGCCGGTGACGTCGAGCCGCTTCGTCTGGCCGCTTTTCGAGTCCTTGATCTCGATCCCCTCGACCATTGGGTCGCCGTGGATACCGACCGTCTGGTGTTCGAGGTAAACGGAAAGAATGCCGTCCTTGGGCAACTGGTCGGCGAGGACGGCGTCGCCCGTGATCGGCGTCAGCGACACCAGGTCGACGTGCTCGGCGATCTTGAGCATATCGAGCGTCGCCTCGAGCGCCGAGTTGCCGCCGCCAATGACGGCGACGCGCTGTCCGGCGAAGACGGGACCATCACAGATGGCGCAGTAGCTGACGCCGCGGCCGGTAAGCTCCGTTTCGCCGGGGACGCCGAGGGTGCGGGGTCGCTTGCCGCTGGCCAGTATCGCGGTGCGTGACTGGTAGCGCTCGCCGCCCTCGGTGACGACCTCGTAGCCACCGTCGATCTGCTCGACTTTGGCCACCTTTTCGCCGATCTTCTGGTCGATCGGGAACTGGTCGATCTGCGTCTGGAACTTGTCGATCAGTTCAGGGCCTTCGATGAACTGGTAGCCGAGATAGTTCTCGATCCCGAGCGTCAGATTGACCTGGCCGCCGATGTCCTGGGTAATGAGCAATGTATTCAGCTGCTTGCGCGCCGCGTAGACGCTGGCGGCGAGACCGGCCGGCCCGCCACCGATTACCATCAGATCGTACACTCAAGCCTCCCGACATCGAGGTCGCCAGAGCCTCCTCAGGCGGCCAGCAACTCGTCCAGCTTGCCCTGGTTGAACCCGACCATGACGTTGTCGTCGACGATAATTACGGGGACACCCATCTGGCCCGATTTCTGCACCATCTCTTTGGCCTTCTCCCGATCGCCAGCGACGTTGTACTCGGTGTAGGCAAAACCCTTCCGCGAAAGATACTCTTTCGCCCGTTTGCAGTACGGTCAGGTGGGTGTGCTGTAGATGATTATCTCTTTGTCAGCCATTACCGTCGCCTCCCGCCTCCGGTTCTGCCAAAGGCTATTTCTCGTGGACGCGCTCGCCGACCACCGGGTTGCCGCACTCGGCGCAAGTCGCCACCAGGGCTTTCCGGCAAACGGCGCACATCCCCGGGTCCGCGGCTTCGCTGCCACACTCGGAACAAACGTACTTCACTTCCGGCATCGTACTCCCCTCTCACCGTCCAGTAGCGGCATACTATACCCGCCAGTGATGGGTGTCAATACGCGGGCCGGTAGTCGCATTGTATCACGCTCGTCTTCGCCTTGGTACATGACTTACATCACACTTGGGCGGTGCCTTCACTGTGATATAATGCAGCCGACCCAAGAGGAGGACCCTGTTGGCCGAATCCGCCGAGGCCCAGATACTGAAGCAGTCTTCCATCTTCTCCGGGCTGAGCGAGGATGATCTGGCAGCGCTCGCCGGCCTCGCCACCGAGTACCGCTTCCAGCCGGACGAATTCGTCTTCTGGGAAGGTGACGAAGGGAACCGCTTTTACGTCCTCGCCGAGGGCAGTATCAAGGTAATCAAGCATTCCTCTCAAGGGAAAGAGTTCATAATCGCCTTCTTCGGCCCGGTGGAGATGTTCGGCGAGGTCGCCGTTTTCGAAAACAGGCCGTATCCCGCCTCAGCCCAGGTGGTCGCGCCGGCCCGTGTGCTCGGCATTCGCCGCGCCGATTTCCTCGCCTTTCTGGCGGACCGGCCCCAGGTGGCGCTGCGGATCATCAACGTCCTCGGAGGCCGACTCCGCGACGCCCAGAGCCGTCTCCGCGACCTCGCCGGGGAGCGGGTCGAGCAGCGCATCGCCGCCATCCTGCTGATGCTCTCCGGCAAACTGGGCGAGACGTTGCCGTTCACCCGACAGGAGATCGCCGATATGGCCGGCACCACCACCGAGACGGCGATCCGCGTCATGAGCCAGTTGCGGAGGCGCGGCATCACCCGCTCCGTCCGCGGCCGCGTTACTATCATTGATGCCGAGAAGTTGCGCCTGCTCAGCGAGGGGCATCCCAATGTCTAGGGGCCACTCTCACAAGTACCGGTCCCTTCCACCTTCGCATTGAAGTCCCCCATCCCCTTAATCCCCTTCCCCTGGTGGGGAAGGGGAGAGATTTTTCTTTGGCTGCGCGCTCGCCTGCGGCTCGCGCTTGCCATTGGAAGCTTCGCACTACCACGGCCCGCGGCTCAACGCACATCTCTGCAAGCAACACAAGTCACTCTTACCACAGGAATCACCACCGGCGCATCCTTGAGTACGAACGGCTCCCCAATCAAGGTGGCACTATCCCCCTCCGGGCGATAGCCCCCATCCCCTTGATCCCCTTCCCCGATGGGGAAGGGGAGATAATTCTTAATGAGGGGCTCCGCCCCTCAGACTCCCGGCATAGGGGCTCCTGCCCCTTGCAGATTGCCTTCGGCAAACTGCCTGGTGCTAGCCCGTTGGGCTAGCGCCCTGCACTCCCCCGCGGGGGAGCCAGAGGTGGGGTGAAACACGCTACCACAGGCGAGGCCGGCCTCCCCCAGCCTCGCCACCAGGCGGGCCCGCCTGATATGATGCAAATCATGGTGTCCACGCCGCGTCGGGGTATATGATGATGATGGAACTGGAGAAAGGCCAGTAGCAGAGGCAGGAAGATGACGACCAAATGCCCAGGACAGGACTTCAGAAACCTTCGGGTCTCGCTGCACAAGTGCCCGAACTGCGGGGCTGAGGTCGAGATCTTCTCCGATGAGACGAGGGCCAAGTGCCAGAAGTGCGGGGAGCGCGTCTACAAGGAGCAGGTACCTTCCTGCATCGACTGGTGCGCCGCGGCCCGGCAGTGCCTCGGTGAAGAGCGCTGGCAGGAACTGAAAGGCGGCAACGAGCCGCAACCACAAGAGACGAAAGCGGATGGAGGAGCACGATGACGACGAAGGCAATCAGGAAGGTGGTTTTGATCGATGAGGACAAGTGTGACGGCTGCGGAGTCTGCATCCCGTCCTGCGCCGAAGGCGCCCTGCAGATCATCAACGGCAAGGCGAAGCTGGTAGACGAGAAGTTCTGCGACGGGCTCGGCGCCTGCCTCGGGGAATGCCCCCAGGACGCGATCTCGGTGGTGGACCAGCTGGCCGAGGACTTCGACGAGGAGCTCGTCGAGCAACACCTGGCCACCCAGGAGGGTCACGCCGGTCACGAGCAGCACGCCCACGCCGCCGCAGGGGAAATGGCGCCCGCGGAAGAGGATACCCTCGAATGTGGCTGCCCTTCATCGTCGGTTCAACAGTTCGAAGCCCCCGGCCCTGTGGCCGGCGGTTGCCCCGGCTCAGCGCTCAGGGACTTCGGCACGGCTGCGCCGGCAGCGGTGGCCACCCCGGAAGCCGCCCCTGCCGCGGCAACCCGCCAGACATCGACACTGGCACACTGGCCGGTACAGATGACGCTGGTACCGCCGACGGCGCCCTTCCTCCAGGGCACTGAACTGGCGCTGACGGCCGACTGCGTCCCGTTCGCCTACGCCAACTTCCACGAAGACTTCCTCAAGGACCACAGCCTTCTGATAGCCTGCCCCAAGCTGGACGACGCGCAGGCGTACGTGGAGAAACTGACGGAAATACTGAGGGTAGCTAACCTGAAGAGTCTGTCTGTTATTCACATGGAAGTTCCCTGCTGCTTCGGCCTGGTGCAGATCGCGAAGCAGGCAATCGCCGCCAGCGGCAAGAACATCCCGTTCCGCGAAGTGACGATCGGCGTTCGCGGTGACGTCCTGGACTAGCCGGCGGGACCGTGGCCAAGCTTTACTCAAGGATAGACAGCAAAGTCGAGAAGGACCTGCGGGTCCTTTTCGATTTCGTCGAAATCTTCTGTCGGGAGAACCACCGCGAGGAACCGAGGGAGCCGTTCGCGGCCAGTGACCTCAACCTCCACGCTACCTCCGGCGACCGCGACCCGGTGGTCTGCGCCGAATGCCACAAGCTCCTCCTCCACGGCATCTCGAAACGGATTCTGTGCCCTTATGACCCCAAGCCGATGTGCAAGAAGTGTCCGACCCACTGCTACGCCCCCGGCTACCGCGAGAAGATGCAGCAGGTTATGCGCTTCTCCGGACTCTACCTGGTGAAGCGCGGCCGGCTCGACATGGTGTTCCACTACCTCTTCTAGTACCGGGGAGGATGTATGCCTGAATTCAGGGAAGCACTGGTCGCCGAGATGGAAGCCTACTTCGGCGAGGACACTCGCCGTATCGGGCACGCCCATCGCGTCACCGGCTACGCGGAGGAACTACTCAAGCGGGAAGGCGGCGACCATGCGGTGGTGATTGCGGCCGCAGTGCTCCACGATATCGGTATCCCGGAGGCGGAGAGGAAGTACGGCAGCGCCGCCGGCCACTACCAGGAGCGGGAAGGCCCGCCGGTCGCCCGTCAGATACTGGACCGCCTCGAGGCAGCGCCCGCCCTGATCAAGGAAGTCTGCGAGATCATCGCCTACCACCACACCCCCGGCAAGGTGCAGACGCAAAACTTCAGCATCCTGCACGACGCCGACTGGCTGGTCAACCTCGGCGACGAGTATAACATCGATGACCCGGCCAAAATCAGGATCATCATCGACCGTATCTTCGAGACAAAGTCGGGGCGAGAGTTGGCCGCCGAGACTTTTCTGTCCGGGGAGCGTGGCGGCTGAGGGTGGCTGGCGGTAGTGGGTCAACTTGAGTGAGCGGGGATGCCAGTCAGGACTAGTCACCTTGGCCACAGATATGAGACCTTCATCCCTTCGACGGCGCGCCATGTTGGCGCATAGTGGACGGAGGAAGTGAGATGCACGAACAGGTAGCAATCAAAGTAAACGCATTCTGCGATGAGGGCATCCAGCCGCTGGTGTTGGCCCTGAACGAGATTGGCGGCGTAGTCACGCTGGACAGTTGCGAGTGCAGTGTCGCTGAGGAAGCCTACGTGCTCTTTGATTATGAGGGGACGTGGCAGGAACTGGCGTCCCTGCTACAGGCAATGTCTGCTGAACTGAGCATGCGGCTGGCCGGCTGCGTCTATGCACTCAAACTTGAGTGGTTCAACAGCAACGAGCGGCCACGTGCCCAGATAGTCGTGGAACCTCAGCACGTGGTCACTCTTGCCGGTCACCTTCGGTCATTGGCAAGCCACCTTACCGCCCCCGCCCATACGGACCTGTCAGTCAATGACAAGAGAGATGCGGCGCTTAGCGATTGGATGGCGTCTCTGGCCCGCCTGCCCAAACAGGATGGGCTTCCGACGACGCCGACCGGCTGGCCAACCCCGGCGACGAGTACGCCATCGAAGACCCAGCCAATTGAGGAACAGCCTCAGCCGTATTTTCCTGACAAAGTCAAGTCGAAAGCCGGCCGCCGAGGGTCTCCTGTCCGATAAGCCCGCCGCCTGACGGCAGCCGCCCAGCCAACTGGTCACAAAGATGTATTGACAGTCGGTCGCACTTTGCCTAGAATCCTGACACCAACCGGGGCCGCAGGTCTGTGTCCCGGGTGTGGGGGTGGGCGATGTTGCACATCGGCACGCGGACGAAACTGACTCCGGAAGCCACCATCGAGCGGGCGGTCGCCTTCTTCGGTCCCGACGGCGGCTACGGCCTGAAAGTCTCCGACCGCAGGGCGGACTCAGTCTGCTTCACGGACGCCAATGGCGGCGTCGACGTTTACGCCTGCGCCGAGGAAGACGGGGCGTCGATCGACCTCGTTTCGCGAGAATGGGACAGCCAGGTCAAGGAGTTCATCGGCAAAATCCGGTAAAGGCCGGAACAAGTTCCGGTAGGCCGGAACAAGTTCCGGTACGGCAGACGGCGAGGGAGGTCGGGAAGATGGGCTACCAGGCACGGGAGTATGGTTCTCTGATCGGGATGGCGGGCTTCAGCGAGACGGCGCTCAACAATCATTTCACCCTCTACCAGGGCTACGTCGCCAACTGCAACAAGCTCGACGAAACGCTGGTGACGATGCTGGCGGAGGGACGCACGACGACCCTTGAGTATGCCGAGTTGAAGCGGCGGATGGGCTTCGAATTCAACGGAATGCGGCTCCACGAGTACTACTTCGGCAACCTCGGCGGAGGGACGCCGCTCGACCACGCGAGCAGCCTCGCCGGCAAACTAGCCGGCAGCCACGGCAGCGTCGAAAGCTGGAAGACGGACTTTCGCGCCACCGGCGCGATGCGCGGCATCGGCTGGGTCATCCTCTACCAGGACCACTACGGCGACCGGCTCTTCAACCAGTGGATCAACGAGCACGAGGTCGGCCACTTTACCGGCTGCTCGCCGCTGCTGGTGATGGACGTCTTCGAGCACGCCTACATGACCGACTACGGCTTGAAGCGAGGCGACTACATCCAGGCCTTCTTCGACAACGTCGACTGGGATGTGGTCGCGCGACGCCTCGCCCACGACGTCGCCGTTGCCACCTGAGACCCGACGCTGCTGGAGACCAAGGAGACGAGGATGCGCTATCTGTCGGCCGGCCGGGCGGACGACCTGGCCGACGGCACGATGACCGAGCTGCGGCTGGGAGACCTCCGGGTGCTCCTGGCGAGGGTCGGTGATACCTACTATGCCGCCGACGCCGCCTGCCCCCACATGAGCGGACGGCTCGCCCACGGCCGCCTCACGGGGACAATCGTCACCTGCCCGCGGCACGGCTCCCGGTTCGACCTCAAGGACGGCCACGTGGTACGCTGGCTCAAGGGGAGCGGGTTGTTGTCCCGACTCGCCACCCGGCTGAAGCCGCCACGGCCACTAGGCACTTACAACGTCAAGATCGAGCGCGGCGAGGTACTCGTCGCCGTCCCCGACTAGTCCACCGGCGACGCCACGAGACGCGCCGCGAATCCGGTGACGGGAGGCAGGCATGAGTTTGTTCCAATCGATCGCGGCCATCAAGGTGCTCTTCATCCTCGGCATGCTCAACGGCGTCCTGATGCTGCTGGTCTACTTCACCTGTCGCTGCACGCCGGGCGCCAGGCTGGTGACCAAGATCACCGGCGGCCTGATGAAGTACGCCTGGTACCGCCGCGTCTACGGCTACCACTGCTACCTCTGGCCGGCGCTCTGGGTATCGGTGGCCGTCCACGCCGTCTTCGCCCTGGGCGCAATCGGTTTTCCCTTCTGAAGGTGACGCCGGCCGGTGGAGTACGATCCTAAGAAGCGGCTCGCTCGTCGATCAGGCCAAGTACGTCCGGCCCAATCGCCTCCCCCTTGATGACCCTGAGGCTGACGAACGACTCTGTGCGGTCGATTCCGGGTATGACGGAGACGGTACCCTCGATGAAGTCGGCGAACTCCCTGGACGATTTCGTGACGATGATTCCTATCAGGTCATAGCGACCGGTCACGTTGACAAGGTAACAGACAGCGGGATGACGCTGCAGCTCATCCGCAATGCTGCTCAGGGCGGTAAGCCGGACCTGGATTCCGACGATGCTGACGAACTGATAGCCCAGCAGTGGCAGGTTGGGCACCGCGGTCACCTTTAACAAACCCCTGGACAGGAGACGCTTGACGCGACTTCGCGCCGTCGCCTCGCTGATGTGAAGGCGCTCGGCCAACTCCACGTAGCTGCGCCTGCCATCTTGCTGCAATTCGATGATCAATTCGCGGTCCAGTTCATCAATCATGTGGCCCTCCGTCGAATCAAGAAAAACACTCGTAGTTGACCCTGTCCAGAAGATGGTAGCACATTCATCATCATCTGTACAGCAGATGTACTGGAATCCATTGCAGTGAGAGATAATTGCTTAGGTTATTCGTAGTGTACTGAACCAAGGTACTATTGACGTGATGCGCTTTCCGGAATAAAGTGGGGGTAGAGACTTTGTCGAGGCGCCAAGAGGAAACGGACCATGACAGACGTTCTCCGCGAAGACTATCTGGTGGGTTGGCAGCAGACTCACCAATTCCTCCGGGTCGGCGACTCGGCGCGGCACCTCGACGTCAGCCACCCGACCGGCGGTCCCGTACCCTGCACCACCGAATGTGAAGACTGCCCCTGGGTCGACTTCCGAGACTACGACCAGTGCGGGCTGACGTTCAATAGATAATGCCCGGAACTCGTCACCGCCCGGTAACGGCGTTCCGGCAATGTCGTAATTCGTTCCTCTTCCAGCCTCCCGCCAGCCGTCTCGTGTTGACGCTCTCCTTTGCCGCATACTAAAATGCATATTGGCTGTTCGCCGCCGCTCCGAGAGCGGGGCCGGCGCCAGGATTAGCTCCGTGTGCATACTATCGCTCATGGCGGCACCAGACGGGCAGGAGGCTACGGCAATGGACAAGAAGGCTGGCACACCTCTGGCGATCACCGACGTCACCCTCAGGGATGGCCACCAGTCAAACCTGGCTACCAGAATGCGGACCGAGGACATGGTGGACATCGCCGGCCAGATGGACAAGGTCGGCTTCTATTCGATGGAAGTCTGGGGTGGAGCGACGCTCGATGTCGCCACCAGATTTCTCAACGAAGACCCGTGGGAAAGGGTGCGAGTCCTGAAGAAGCTGCTGCCGAACACCCCTCTCCAGATGCTGCTTCGAGGGCAGAACCTGGTGGGGTATCGCCACTACGCCGATGACGTCGTCGCGGCCTTCGTGAGTTATGCAGCCGAGGCGGGCATCGACATTTTCAGGATATTCGACGCCCTCAACGACGAGCGCAACCTGGCGGCGTCAACCGAGGCGGTCAAGAAAGCCGGCAAGCACGCCCAGCTTACCATCTGCTACTCCCTGACCGAGCCCACAATGGGCGGCCCGGTGTTCAACCTCGACTACTATCTGGGCAAGGCGTCGACCATGCAGGACATGGGGGCGGACAGCATCTGCATCAAGGACATGGCCGGTATTCTGGCGCCGAATGACGCCTTTGAACTCGTCACTGCCCTCAAGAAGGTGATAAAGGTGCCCCTGTCCTTGCACACCCATTACACCAGCGGGATGGCGTCGATGACCTGTCTCAAGGCGAGCGAGGCCGGAATTGACATCATCGATACCGGTCTGGCGCCGTTTGCCCTGCGCTCCGGTCCTCCCGCCATTGAGCCGATCACGGTAGCGCTTCGGGGCACACCCCGAGACACCGGACTGGACCTGGACAGCCTGCTTGATATCGGCAGGCAGTTGGAGGCGATAGCGCCCAAGTACCGGGACTTCCTGAACAAGACCCGTATGTCCGTCATCGATACCGGTGTGCTGGCTCACCAGGTTCCCGGCGGGATGATATCGAACCTGGCCAGCCAGTTGCGACAGGCCAAGGCCCTGGACAGACTCAATGAAGTCTACGAAGAGATACCGCGAGTCCGGAAGGAACTGGGCTATCCGCCGCTGGTGACGCCGCTCAGTCAGATGGTCGGCGTGCTGGCGGTTCAGAATGTCATTGCCGGGCGGTACAAGCTGGTGCCGACACAGATACAGGACTACTGCTACGGCCTGTATGGCAAGCCACCGGCGCCGATCGATCCCGAAGTACAGGCGGCGATTCTGAAGCACTACAAGCGGGGGACGACGCCGATAACCTGTCGCCCGGCTGATGTGATTGAGCCTGAGCTGGACAAGGCCAAGGAGCTGGCAAAAGACGTCAGCACGGAAATGGGTGACGTGCTGATTGCCGCCCTCTATCCCCAGACGGGGCTGCGCTTCCTCAAGTGGAAGTATGGGCTCGAGGAGCCGCCTGCTTCAGTAAAGGCGAAGACGATGGAGGACATCCAGGCTGAGGATGAACTCATCGCCAAGGCCAAAGCAGGGTAGGTTTGAGCCTCAGTGGTCTTTACAATAGACACTTTCTCGCATATAATCGAAAGGTAGCACGCAGGCATAGGAGTGTAGCTCAGTCTGGTAGAGCAGCGGTCTCCAAAACCGCCGGTCGGGGGTTCGAATCCTCCCACTCCTGCCAGCGGCGAATGAGGCCGCTATTGCCAAGCGCCGGCACTACGGATACAATGGGGGTCAGCCCCGGAACCCGAAGCTCTGGGTGGGCAGGTGGTGATCAGTCTCCGTGCCGAGGTGGTGGAATCGGTAGACACGCCATCTTGAGGGGGTGGTGAGCGAAAGCTCGTAGGAGTTCAAATCTCCTCCTCGGCACCAAAACGTCCGCGGAAGTAGTTCAGTGGCTAGAACGCCTCCTTGCCAAGGAGGAGGTCGCGAGTTCGAATCTCGTCTTCCGCTCCAGCCGAAGTGGCGGAATAGGCAGACGCGGCAGTCTCAAAAACTGTTGGGGGGTAACCTCCGTGTCGGTTCGAGCCCGACCTTCGGCACCAAGAATTGTTCAGGCTTACCGCCTCACCGGGGCGGCGGCCCTGCTTCTCGTTGCGACTCTGCTGGCGACAGTCCTCGGCGGCTGCGCGGACTCACCGGCCGGACCCGAGATAAGCGTCAGCGGCGACATCCCGGAGCACACCGCGGCGGAGATCGTCGAACTCGTCAGGAACGACCTTACCGGGTTGCCGTCCACCGGGGATCAGGGCGTCGCCGCCGAGCAC
>SDBV01011902.1_pt1 | contig 11208 bp, 11 predicted proteins | sample 2277081 | NCBI WGS metagenome assembly SDBV01 (sample SAMN10402039, study PRJNA504765) | marine sediment metagenome | isolation source: marine sediment core GS10_PC15, 223 cmbsf | place: Arctic Ocean: Southern Knipovich Ridge | collected 2010
CAGATCAAGTTTCTCTTTGTCTGTCATGCGATCATATTCCCTAATCAGATAACCCTTCTGTCCTGCTAACATCTTTGCAAAGTTGGGATCATGTCTACTAATCTTTGTTATTCCATAAGCTCTGAATGAATGTGTGTTTATCTTGTATCTACCATTTATTTCATATTTCATGTTCAAACCCAGTTTATCCAGTGTTCTTCTGAGCATTGAACCACAGATTATCTCTGAATGTTTATAATTTTTATTGGTACCAAATACCAAATCATTATCGTCTAGTTTCTTTAGATGTGGCATCAATAACTTGCCAGCTTCAGAACTGAAAAATGTAGTTCTACCCCTGCCAAACTTGGCTATGGATGGTGGTATCTTGACTATGATTCTCTTGTCTATAATCAGGTCTTTCTTTCTTAGTTGGACTAATTCACCTATTCTCATTAAACTTGATAACTGACATAGGTGTAATCGTTTGGTCTTACCCCTTACATTTTGAAGGATGTTGGTAATTTCCTCTATTTGCAGGGGGTAATACTCTTCCTGTAATATCTTAGGAAATATCAGATTCTCCTTAATATCCATTGGATCTAGTTTGATTCCCCTATAGTGCAGGTATCTTTTGATATGTGAAAACCAATTCTTTATGGTTCTAGGATGCAATTTCATCCAGTTAATCCAAGCCTGTAGTACATCCCAGACCATCTCACCTTTTAGATCATCAATGATGTCTATCTTACCGTACTTTTCCATACAGAAGTTCTCAAAATTGTTAAGGGTTAGTTTGTATCCTGCTTGGGTTCCTAGATCTTGAATCTTGATACGTTCTTCGAAGCTTTTTCTGGTTCTAGTTAATTCTAACAATTTTTATCAAAACTTGATAAATCATGATAAATCGTGATAAATCGTGATAATTACTTGTTCATTCTCACTCTTTCTAGTTCTGGTTAATTCTAGGATTGTTATCTACTCCTTCTTGGTTGTTAGATTCTCAACTAAACAATTACCCAAATATTCTAAATATTCCTTCCCTGCTTCAATATCACCAGATATGTCCGCCTTGAAGATCATTACATTATCTTCAAATTCTTGCCTTAAATTCTTCATACCAAACACTCTTCCATCTTTTGTTGTTCTAATTTCGAAATCTTGTGAATGATCTACTTTTGTAGCATAGGTATCTTCCATGTGTTACCTAGTTTATTTCTAGTATAAAATTAAAGCTTTAGTTGTTTACATTACCCCTATCTTAAAGCACTAAAGCTTTATTTTTTCTTAGATTCAGGTACTTTCTTTTTCAGGTCTTCATTTTCCTTTGTCAATCGGCTTATCTGCATTTGTTGGTTTACCATTTTCTGACCTAATTGCATGAATATACTGGTCACAGTGTCGCTAATCAAACCACTGGCAGATCCACAGGTAGCATGAAGTGAGTTTTTTGCCTGTGCTAAAAGTTGATTGATTTCAGCAACTTCTGGTGGTTGGCTCATATTATCTCAAAACCTGTTTATTCATAAATACATGACTATACAGCAGGTGTTTCTCCTGTAGTTTCTTCAAAACAAACAAGCTCACCTGAAATGGCTAGATCGACATCAGCCACAGTGACTTCAAGTTTGATGATTTGTGTTGCTGCTACCTTAACTCCTTTTAGAGCAAATTCATAATGAGGGTTTTCAAGAGTTGCATTGGTCATAGTTCCTAATATCCATGTTTCTTCAATAGTTCCATTAACTTTCAAGACTAGCGTAGCTGATCCATTACCACTAAAATCACAGGATGCTTTTGCCACTGCCAGGTACATGTCTTTTCCTGTATTAGCTGTAAGTGTAGCTAAATCTCCTGTTGTGGTTCGATTAGCTCCCTTTGCGTTTCTTAGTTTTCCACCAAATTCCTTTATAGCTAAATATTCAATATCAGACAATCTTTTTTTTCCACCTTCTTTTAGAAACGAAATCCATGGAAATACCATTCACAAGAATACTTCCTAATTTGTTCTAAATAGTAAGTATTTTGATAGGTATTTTAAAATAATTGAGATAACAACCAGAATGGATATAAAATATAATAATCAGCATCTCTAGTATTTGAGAGAATCCACATGGATAGTGCTGATAATCCCAAAAGTAAATTTATCATATGGATGTTGTTTTGTTGTATATTATAATCTTTTATGTTATGCAGTGATGAGCCCTAGATTAACTAATGCAGCGTGAATTCCTGCTGCCGTTACAGCAACTCCTGTCTGTTGTACTACTGGACCAGTATTATAGAAACCTACTTTAGCAGCAGCATCATCAGAACCTAACAATATATTTCCCACAGAAGTTCCTGCTGATATTGTGGTTCGTGTTTGCCAATCAGTATCATTAGAAACTATAACTTGAGGATTTATAGAAAGGACATTTGTTTCTGTTCCAACATCGTTGTTTGCCCTCCATTGTAGAGTGCCAACATTTTGAACATCTGATGCGGCTACGGTTAGATCATTAAGATACATACTAAAAATCAATGGTCCTACTGGATCTTGCCAAGTAATAGCGGTGTCAGTTATCTGAAATTCATGCGTTGAGTTTAGTAGCCTGAGATTGATTGCATCTGTGCTGGCTCCTGTTGCCAGTGACCACGTAGTAGCTCCTGCATCTATACTATGACCGACACCACTAACCGACCAATCAAATCCTCCTGCGGGATCAATTTGTAGAACCGAAGTTCCGTTAATGAAAAAATCATAAATCTCAGTAGATCCGATATTGAGATTCATTCCTCCTGTATCTGCCCAAATCGCATTGATTGAACCTGCTGGTGATGCGGCAGTGGTTGCTAGTGTAAATAATTCACCTATTGCAAGAGTTGTATTTCCTTGAAGTGAAAGAGCAGAAGAAGAATAACTAGAAACAAACGTTCCTCCAACATGCATGTTTAGAGCAGTTGCAGTTCCAGATATTCTTGTGGCATCAGCTACCTCATCCAACCAGATATCGTTTGTAACCATTTCAACATCAATACCAGCAGCCATATGGATGTTTTTCCAAGGTGTAATTTTATCATCGTCTGCATTATTCAATGATAGGAATGTTGTAGTTGTAGTATCTCCATTGATTGCAACTCCTAAATGTAAAGATCCTGCCTCATTTGCAGCAGTTACATTTTCAGTATCAACTGTAATATCGGCATAAAGCATTGCTACTCCTCCACCGTCATTAGAAAGAAATTCAAGTCTTCCTAATTCTACTCCAGCAGTCATTGTACTGTCATCTCTGAAAAGTTTTAGAAGTGGTTCTGCATTATCTTTACTGGTAATTTGAGCAAATGAATCATTGTTTCCACCAATTAGACCAACCTGAAACCTTCTCTCATTATTTATATCAAGAAAAATTTGATCAGCATCTGCCACGTTGAGAATCATATCACCGCTTGCATCTGAAACAATCATGGATGTTCCAGCAGTTATCGTTCCACCATTCTGGAATTGAATATCCTTGACTGTGAGAAGATCATTATTTCCTACAATAATATCTGCTCCTGACATAGTGATATCACCAGTCATGGTTCCACCAGCTAATGGTAGGAAATTACCAGAAAGTGATATACTTCCTCTCAATGCTGGAATGGCATGGATATCCGTTCCGCCATCATTTGTCAGAAATGTAAGTATAGTTAATAGATTAGCACCTGACGCTATTGTTACAGTCTCGACTGGCGTTGGGCTGATTGTTAATGTTCTACCACCTGTGGCATCCTGTAATACATGAAGTTCCCAAGTTTGTTGATTACCTGTAGAGGGAAATCCAGAGAATGTGACAGTGATATTACCTGCAAGTGTCATCGTGGTAACATGACCATCAGTTTGTGAAATATCGACTGCTTGATTTGTTGATACACTACCTCGAACATCTACAGTTGGGATAATTGGGAATGATACACCACCACCACCAATGTCTGAAAGATTTCTTTCAGCACCTCCTGATCGGCAGAGGATGTTTCCTGTTCCAGAGTCATGCCACATTTCACCATCAACTCCACCATTCACGACTGTTGCGTTCATTTTGAATAATTCATTGATTTGTAAAGTAGTTGTAGAAGGAATGTTGACCGATCCTCCTGACAGTTCCATAAATTCAGTTCCGCCTACATCAAATTCTATTTTTAATGATGTACCTCTGATTCCCGTTCCATCTGCGGTTTCATCGAGCCAGATATCATTTTCAACCATCTCAATATCTACTCCTGTTTGTGCTTGAAGGTTTTTCCAGAAGTTAATTTTTCCACTTGAGGCATTATTTAACGAGAGAAATGTAGTTGTGGTAGCAGCAGGAGCAACCGAATTTTCTAGAACCTCAAGGTGCATACTGCCATCTTTTGATGCAGCGGTTATATCCTCAGAGTCTACTCTAATTCTTCCATATTCTACTTGTGTAGCTCCTGAATCTCTACCAAATATTCCAATCCTACCGACTTGAACACCAGATGTGGGAGTTGTATCATCGTTACGAAATGTGAGAATAGGTAATGCACCGTTAGCACTACTGTGAATTCTAAAAGCGTTGTTAGATGATATGACTATCGCATCGGCTATTGGATCGCCATTGATGTTAAATTGTATTGTATCAGCAGTAGGAACATTGAGAAACATTGTTGATGCTGTTGCGTAAATAGCACGTATTGTTGTTAATGGTACACCAGTAGTATCACGAAATTCTATGTTTGATAAATCATTTAAGTCAAATCCAGCTGCAACTATATCAGATTCCCAAGGAGTTTGTGAACCACCAAGACCAGTAGCATCTGAAGTTCCTATAATTCTCCAAGAATCAGAACCTGTAATATCATCCATTAAGGTTACAGATTCATCATCAGATAATATATAATTGGCATCATCAGGACATAATATTCTTCCAGCACCAGCATCATTATGTGTAATTGTGATTGTATTTCCTGTTATACTTGTTAAGATTAGAATTTGTCCTGCTCGTTCTTTTCCAGTGATTGTATCTAATGTATCAGTAGTTCCACTTTCAGGAGTAACAAAAACAATTCCTTTTGGTATGATTGCTGCTGCTGCATCACTTGTAGAGATATCTAAATCACCTGTAGAAATTGCTATTGATTCAGCTTCAAAACCGATAGAGCCAATCATAAAACCTCCCTTAAGTGGTAGTTTACCTGAATCCCTATTCCGTCCTCCACCTAGACCTGTCTTACCAAGTGGTGAAGATTGATTTGTTCCAGATATTATCGCATTTTGTCTTGATAAAGCGTTTTGTTCTGCTCTTAATCTAACATTTGCGACATCATTGTCATATGAATTAAAACGTCTTGACTTTCCCATTATGTAAACCTCTTTGAGCCGATAATTCTACGTTCCAATCCACCCTGTCCTGCTTGTGGTTTTGTTATGGAGTATTCAATTCGTTTTGCTACAAGTCTTATGGTTCCTGCATCACCATCATCTGCATTTAATGATGTTTCTGTTCTGTTTGCATCCGTAACTAGGTTAGTGTTTTCTAAAAAGAACGTATCACCGAATCTAATATCAAAAGTATTGTCGCCTACAGTCCTGATATCAAACTGTTTATGTCTGAATTTTTCTATTTCAAGTTGAGTCAATGCATCATTTTTTAATTGATCATATAGTGTAATGAATGGTCTTTGTATGAATTTTTCAATGTTTCGTGTAGTATCTTGACCAGAAGTAACAAGAAGTGGTTTTACCCATCTAAAGTCATCTACAATTATTTTTAATGAAGAACCTATCACTTTTGTAATTGCAATATTATCAATATCTTCCACACTTGTAGGATTATATCTTCCATGTTCATCATAGAAATCCTGCAATTGAAAAACAACAAATTTTAGATTTCTCCACTCGAATAGATTTTGAATGTCTATCTCTTTTGGAGTTATCATATCTGGTATGCTATTATGAAATCCATAAAGTGGTTTATGAGCACGATAAATTGAAAATCCTGATAATGGTAAGATTATTTCCTGCCAGTTATCTACAAATCTAATTGTAAAATCTTGAACTACGACATTATCACTTGTATCAATTAAGGCACACCTGCAATTGTATTCACCATCAGCTTTTCCCGTTAATGGGTTTGTAGCATCAACCTTAAACATACATCCTAATGCGTTAATTGGTCCATATTCTTCAGACGTAACTCCTTGATTGAAACCTCGAGTGCCATCTGAAAGTGAACGCATATTTCCAGTATCTAAAACTGGAACTGGATTTGTGGCAGTTCCACCATATAATTTTCCTACACTTTCACTAATTGTATTGAATGTGTTTGGAGGGAATGGAAATTGAAAATTAAGCCATGCTCCAACTTTGTAAAAGGAGTGAGTTATTGCATTAATATCTCCAGTTATAGCAGCAGTTGCTATTGCATTTATAACACCTGGTGAATATTCTACCTGAACTGCTGAATCCTTATTTTCATCAAACGTTAAACCATCTTTTGTTATTTCTGGATAATCTGTAGTGTCTGTAACATCTGCTCTTTCTTGATAACCTGTTCCACCTACAGGGATTAAATCAACACCTTCAACATTTGTTATATCTACATAAGGATGAAAACAATCGTTTGCTAATCCATTACCTGAAATATCTGTCCATACTAAAGATCCCTGTGTCCATTCAAAGATTTTAGATTGATCAATAACTGCACATTGAATCTTATCTGCTTCTGCATCTAAAACTGTAATATTATATTTTACCTGCCAGTTTTTCCACTCTGTCCCACTTGCTTTAGCTCCACCACCTCCAACAAAGGCAACAATATTATTTTTAAAAGGTTGATTATTGATATCCTTTCCACTATTTTGTGCAAAAACTCCTGAAGGTGTCGCACCAACCAACACTCTAAATTGTGGTGGAAATGTTGTTCTATCAGTGTTTGTGTAAGACCATCCATCAGACAAACCATCAGAAGCTAATGTATCCAGATTTGCATTTGTGGTTGCAATGGAATTAACCCAAGTCCTGAAAAAATTATCATCCCATATTATAATGTTGGAATCAAAACAACTTCTTGCGTTTGTACCTTTAGGATCTGCACCACAATTCTTCCATAATGCAGCCTTATCATCAGTCCAGAATGAATATTTTTTGGTAGCATCATCCCCAAACTCATCACTCATATCGATTTGAGTCCAGTTAGTAGGAGGAGTTGATGTGTTATTATCGATGTTTGATTTGTAGTGTTTTTTTAGATGTTTCACTCTTGCATCTGTTTTATAACTAAGCGTAGAATCCCATACAGGTCTGAAGAAAAATTGAAACAATCCAGAAACATATTTTGAATGACCTGTTGGTAATGAACCATGATTAGGACTTCCCCAAGCTAAGATATTTGTTGCACTTGGATTTGCTATTTCACCTTCTTGCTCTCCAACTCCTAAAGGATTGATAGATTTTGCATTTATTATAGAAACAGCACTAGCATCATTAGTAGGATCATTTCCATCAAAACTTCTAGCACCTGAAATAAACTGAGCTAAATCAATCTGGTTTACAGTAAGTGTATCATAACTTAATTCAAGAAAATCTCTAATTCCACCAGCAGAAACTGAAGCTCCAAACTTATCATTAACATCCATTTGTCTATTATAAACTGAATCTTCGTTGAGTCCATATTCATAATTATTTACAGTAAATTTTGGAAGTTCGTTTCCGGTTTTGTTTACTGTTGAATAAACCACATTATGTTTATCTATTAATGGTTGTCTTGAACCATTATTATCTTCATAAAAATCACCAATATCTTTTCCAACATTAAATCCACTCACGAAAAAATGTGGTTTTATGTAATTGATATTCTGTGTATGGTATTCTATTCCAAGACATTCTAATTGTAATAATGTTCCTTCTCCTTTTGTTTCAGATGGAATTAACTCATCAATTTCAAAAAATCTGTCATAAGTGGTTCCAACAACATCAGTACATGCTATTCTAATTCTGTCAAACTTATCTACAATATTTCCAGTAGTGATATAGTCCCCATCTGGTGCATTTAATATGATTGTAGCCTCGTTTACTTCTCCACTCCCTGTATCTGTAAAAATTGGAATTGATTTTACATCTGGTGTAATATCTACATTAGTTGCGTATCCTCCACCCTCATCCCATAAAGTGATTTGTAAACTTGAAAAATGAGAAGGCATATTAATCCGTAGTTACTCCTAGTGCAGTTTCTGAATCATTGGATAGTATTAGAACTGCAATAAAACCAACCTTATCCGTTTCTTCAGGATCTCTTATGAATTGAACATCATTTAGAAAATAACCATAAGTTGTAGTTGGAACAACATCAAACATTGGAAAATCATCCATTCGAAGTCCAAATCTTCCCTTAGTGAATCCAGTTGTAGATCCTACATCAAACATCCATTTAGTTAATTTATGAACAGAGCCTGTACTTGCAGCATTTTCTGAATCATGAATTTCTCCAGTTATTTGTACTGCTAAACCATCAAAACCCATATCCTGAACTATGTTTTGGTTAGAGTTGACAGATTCACCTTCTGGAGTTGATTTTCTTAATTTTACTTCTGTTTTGAAGATATGACCACCTGAAGCCACGACAGGTGATTCGTTAAAATCCACAGTACGTGCATCTCCAGCAGTTACTTCTGTACCGTTTGCAGCACCACTGGCAACTTCCCAAATAGCGGCATTACCCATTATCTACTAAACCTCGCTGATTTTCCTCTACCTTTTAATCCGGCAGAACGTGGATTATCTTTTACAATTATTGCTTTGTCTTTTAGAAAGTTAGATGGTATTGCAAAAGGCGTAAACAGATTTCCATTTACCTTGCCTGCTCCACCTCTAAGTCCTTGTCTGGTTGTTACTCTAACTTCTTTAAATCCTCGTCTAAGTTCTTCCTTTTCTTTTTTATTATTAAATATTAGAATCTCATTTCCAATAATCCGTTTAAATCTTCTATCCCATATTCTTCCAGGTTGCATTAACTCATCAAAAGCAAACTTGATTATTTCAAAAATTAGTAATCCAATTCCTATGAATAGTCCAGCCTTTCCTATCTTGCCAGCCTTTTTAATTATAGTACCAAAGACGAAAGTAAATGGATCTTTAGCCATTGATTTTACATTGCCGAATTGCTGGTTTGAAAATTTCTGTATATCTCCCACATTACCAGTTTTGAAATCAGTAACGGTTTCATTGGTTTTTTTCTGATCTTTTTCTTTTTTAATTACTTCAGGAGATTTATCAATTTCTGACTCTACATCCTTACTTTTAACCTCAAACTCAATTTCAATTTTTATATTTTCAACCATTTTGAACCTCACTCTTGAATAATTCTACGAATTTTGGCAAGCCTAAGCGAACCATTCTTTCCATAATTCGTCTTTCACGAATACCCTTGACAAAATGACCTTTAGAGAAGAACCGTTGTCCATTCTCGATAAAACTTAATGCTTTTGCTTTGACTGGTTTGATAAAATGATCTTTGGTTCCATGTTCAAACCATATACCCAACGGTTCGTTATTATCTCCCTGATAATCAAGTTCTAGGATAAGCTTTCCAAAATCTGTTTTAATCTTAAGGCTTTGTTTGTATCGTGGTGACATATCTTCTACGTCTGCAAGCTTTAGAAATTCTTCACCAAACGTTCTTTCAGCTATGTTTACAGTCTGATCATTGATGAAATCCCTTATCTTTTCTTTAACTGAGGTCATTAAACCACCTACGTGACTGCTATTGTGTCACCAGTTATACGAACACGAATATCAATCTCAACGGAATCTGGTTCTTCACCTTTTCTAAGATCAAGTTCATTCATAAGACCAGTAGCTGCGAATGTTTTGGTTGCACCAGATATATTTTTAGCCACTATTTTCCATGCCCTTGAAGGCAAATCACCATTACCATCTAATTCAGTTAAGAATACAAAATTAGGAGTTGAGTCTTCAAGTTCTGGTGTAGTTGCTACTAATGTAGCTGTGTACCAATGATCTCCCTTACCGTAAGTGTAAACAATTCCTCCAGTGGTAGCTTTTCTTGATTCAGGTCTTCCTATATGAAGTTGTAAATTCTTTAATGTGATATAATTGTCTGTACCTACTTCTAATGTTAAATTATTAGAATTAATTATCTCACTAAATTCTCCGATATTAGCCAATAAGGAATTTTAGTGAATTAAAATTAAGAGAAGTATTAACCTTTAGTAGATTTTATTCTGAGTCTGATTACTCTACCAGTTACATTGGAACCTACCAAGTCACGATTCAATATTGCTACAGTTTCAGGTATTGACCAGTCTGCTAGAGGATCTGTGTTGTCACTAGGTTTTGATAAATCGTTATGAAGTTCGAGTTTTTCCATAATTAGTTTGGCAAAATCATCCGCTTTCTCTTCTGCATCTTCACCATTCTTACCATCATTTACTGTTATAATCAAATATCTCATAAGATGTTCCCGACCTTTGGGTGTTCTTGTTTGTGTAACTCCCACTTGAGAGATTTCATCAATAACATCATCAGTTGTTACAAAGATTCTTGGATATGGTCCCTGTAATGGCTTGTTTAAGTCTGGTGCTCCTGCTGTTATTAGTCTAAATTTTGTCTTGTCAGTTGGTGTTGTAGAAAAAAGATTAACTGTATCATCTTTTAAAATAAGCACGATTCGTTCCTTAATGCCAAAATAATCAATCTCTGCCATTAGGAATCACTAGCTAATGGTTCCGTTGCATATGCTTTTACTACTGGTACTCTTAGACTTCTTGATTCACTATCTGCCCTGAATCTCTGGATTACAGAATCTATTAATCTGTCAAACTCTGCCTGATAAGCATTAGCAATATCAATCTCTTTATTTCTTCTACGATATTTTGCAGAAACAGCAGCGATTGCGGCATCCTTTAATGCTTCTGATAGACTTGTAGTTATTGGCAGTGTGGTAGCATGGGAAGAAATTAAATTATCAATAAATCGATTAACCTTTGTAATTTTTGTATTAAGATAAGCATCATCAGCAGTATCAGCAGTTGCAATTTCTAACTCTTCTTTAATATCTGCAAGAATACCCCATAAACTGTCAACCATTAAAAAAACCTCTCGATCACTATGAAAATAAACTCTAAAACTATTACGGCTCCTAAAATATAATTAATGTTATTCTGTTTTGTTCTTGTTTCCCATAAATGTTCTTGTTCCAGTTTGGTAATTCGTATGCAGTGATCCCC
>SDBV01011903.1_pt1 | contig 11208 bp, 9 predicted proteins | sample 2277081 | NCBI WGS metagenome assembly SDBV01 (sample SAMN10402039, study PRJNA504765) | marine sediment metagenome | isolation source: marine sediment core GS10_PC15, 223 cmbsf | place: Arctic Ocean: Southern Knipovich Ridge | collected 2010
TTAGAAAAGAACAAGGCCAATATCCAGTAATCTACGTCTCTTTTAAAGAGATCTTTCAAGCAAGTTATCCTGAAATGCTTGAAAGATTTGCCTTTTGTATCGCACTTGAATGTAAAAAACACCCAGAACTTTTTACCAGTGCAAAGTTAGATGATGATGAAAAAAAATGGTTCAAAAGGCTTAGTACAAAAAGTAGCTCAGAATTTGAACTAGCAAGTAGTCTTAAGTTCTTAACAGAAGTACTCTACAAGCATCATCAAAAAGAGGTAATATTACTTATTGATGAGTACGATGTTCCTGTACAGGCCGCCTACGTTCATGGCTTTTATGATAAACTTATACTCTTTTTAAAAGAGCTATTAACAGGAGCTTTGAAAGATAATGAACGGATAGAAAAGGGCATACTCACGGGCATTATGACGCTTGCTAAAGCAGGGATATTTACTGGGCTTAATAATCTCGATATTTATAACCTTACCCATCCTAAGTTAGCAGATAAGTTTGGTTTCACTTCAGATGAAGCTGAGGTGCTCCTTAAATACTACGATATTAATGAATTAAAAAGTGTTAAGGAATGGTACAACGGCTACATTTTTGGGGAAACAAATGGTATGTTCAATCCCTGGTCGATGCTCAAATGTATTGAAATGAAAGGCTCACTAGAAATCTATTGGTCTAATACCAGCGACAATATCCTTCTAAAACGATTAATTTCTCGCGCTTCTTCAACTACCAAATCAGAATTAGAGCAGCTACTAACCGGTAGCTCAATAAAAAAAGCAATCGAGGAATCAGTTGTTTACCCAAACATTGATAAACAACAGCATTTAATCTGGACCGTATTACTGTTTACTGGGTATTTAACCTACACCGATTATAAAGTGAATAAAGGTAAAAAAGAATGCGATCTTATAATACCTAACGAAGAAATTAAGAACCTCTATCAAGACCTTATTACTCAGCTCTTTGCAGAATCAGTCGCGGGAGATCATGTACAAGACCTATTAGTATCTATGCTTGAAGGGCAGACAGAGATTTTCTCTTCACTCCTTCAAGACTTTGTACTTACCTCTATGAGCACCTACGACCTAGCAAGTTCTGAACCTGAAAGTAGCTATCATCTATTTATACTCGGTCTTCTAGTAATGCTCAGCGATACCTATGAGGTTAGATCTAATAGAGAGAGTGGACTAGGGCGGTATGACATCATGATTAGTCCAAAAGAAAAGCACAAGCCTGCTGTTGTTATAGAATGTAAGAAGGTGTGGAAAAAGACTGAAAACGGCTTAGAAGTTTCTGCACAAAAGGCCCTCGATCAAATCATTGAAAAAAAATATGCCCAGGAGCTTTATGATCAAGGCATTCAAAATATCATAGCATACGGCATTGCCTTTGAAGGCAAAAGTCTTTGTGTTAAATCATGTACCTTAGAGAATCCTCAACTTGAATGTTAGCGATCTTGATCTCCTTTCTAGTGAGTACTATACTTGTATCACAGATATCAAACTATAGTTCAGATCTCCTAGCCGATTGCACTATACAGCGGAACTAGCTCGAGTTCTGTAACACTGTCTACCTTAGTACCAACCTCTATGAGCTTCTCACAGAATTCATGCGTTGCGACATAGTGTAGGGGCCCTATCTTTCCGCCATAAAACTCGAAATAGTTATTTCAACGCCAAGTAAAGGAGAAAAAAGTGGTACTGCTAGGCGACCCTATTATAAAAAAAATTCTTACACCATAAAAAAATTTGCCAAAGCTGTCTCAGCCTGATATACTTCAAGCGAATTTAACTATCTTTTTTTATGGGAGTTCATATGATGAGAAAACTAGTAACGATTCGACAAATCAACGCACTTAATCCTATTCCAGGCGCAGATGCTATTGAGGCAGCCAAAGTAGAAGGATGGACTGTTGTTGTTAAGAAGGGTGAATATCAGGTTGGGGACTTTTGCATGTACTTCGAAATAGATAGCTTCTTGCCAGAAAGTGACCCGCGCTACGCGTTTCTTATGAAGAGTAGCACCAGAAAATTTGAAGGAGTACGCGGTCACAAGCTTCGCACCATCAAACTACGTGGCCAGCTAAGTCAAGGACTCACGCTTCCTATTGAGCAGTTTCCAGAACTCAATATTTCTGACCACAAAGAACAGAGAATCGCACTTCGTGAATGTGACTTTGCAGAGACTCTTGGTATCAAGAAGTTTGAACTTCCTATTCCAGCGTCTCTTAATGGAGAGGTGAAGGGTTCATTTCCAAACTTCATCCGAAAAACGGATCAAGAGCGCTGCCAAAACCTCGTTGATGAAATCTTCGCTGAGAACAAAGAAGCCACGTACGAGGTTACCACGAAACTCGATGGTACGAGTATCACCTAATACCACCACAACAATGAGTTTGGTGCATGCAGCCGTAATCTCGACCTGAAGATTGGTGAAGAGAATAAAGAAAATACGATCATCAAGCTGCTAACTAACAGTGGATTGAGCGACGTTGGGTTTCATGGGTACGCTTTACAAGGCGAGCTTATGGGGGAAGGCATCCAATGTAATCGCGAGGCTCTCAAAACGCATTGCTTCTACGTGTTCGACATCCAGAATTTAGAGAGTGGTGAGTACCTTAGTTCTCAAGAACGACAAGAGTTCATAGAAAACCTCTATGAAAGAGAGGGTACCAAAGTAAGCAAAGATATGGTCAAGCATATTCCCATACTCGAGCGTAACGCTACACTAGCACAACTTGGTATTAAGAACATGGCAGATCTGCTAAAGTTTGCAGAAGGAAGCAGCATTAATCCTAATGCGGAACGTGAAGGTGTCGTCTTTAAACGTGAGGATGGGAAATTCAGCTTCAAAGCGATCAGTAACACGTTCCTTGCTAAGGAGAAAGACTGATAGGGAGCATTTGAGCAGCATATAACATAAGCAACCATTACAAAACAGCCGAGGGAAGAGGAATCTATTGCATCTTACTCCACACTAGGTTACATTTAGTGTGACTTACTGTGGAGTATTAGTTATGCAACCTATAAAATATTTATGCAATTGGCTAGAAGAGAATGCGACCAGCGAACATTATTTGTTCTCGCTGCAGGACTTTCGTTCGCTCTTGCCAAACTTATCCAGCTCAGCACTCAAAACACTGCTGAGTAGAGCGGTTAAGTCTGGGTACTTGGAGAGGATATGCCGCGGTCTCTATATGCACAAAAAAGCGATGCCTAAGGATGGCCTCCTTTTATTTCATGTGGCTGCGTACTTGAGGGCCAATGAATTTAATTATATTAGTCTTGAAACTGTGTTAAGCGATAGGGGAATAATATCTCAGATACCGATGAACTGGATTTCCATTATGTCGTCAGGTAGGAGTACTATAATCTCTAATAAAAAATATGGAACGATAGAATTCATACATACGAGCAAAAAACCTATGGATTTAATAGAACAACTAACGTACGATGCTGATTGCGGATTGTGGCGAGCAGATGTTCCTTTGGCACTACAAGACATGAAAAGAACTCATCGAAATTGTGATTTAATTGATTGGGAGATCGCAGGTCAACTATCGCGTCTGAAAAGGCGCAGCTTCACAGCTCACGTTGACCAGCTTCAGCAAGGACCTAGTATAGATCTACTGTAGATATTGGTTATGCAACCATCTCATCTCTTTCAGATAATAGTAGAGTTCATGGCTTGCTTAATTTTAGCATGATGGAGGGCATATTCAATATCTTCCACCGCATCTTCCACCGCCAAATCTTCCTTACGATCTATATGTATTATAATATCAACTAGCTGCTGAGCCTTTTCGAGGTCCCCTTCGCTTACAAAGTAAAGACCAAGAGCCTGATAATACGCCAGAATTTCTGTAATATGGAACAGCTGTCGATCGGGATAAAGCTCACGCAGGTCAAACGTTTCATCAAAAAGGCTGGGTACAATTGAGCTATTTTTATGGTACTTAATCAGATGAACCGCATAATCAGCTCGCGCAGATACATCAGTTGTTTTATTTTTTTGATGGTTCTCTTCTAAAGCAGCCAGCGCCTTTTTTTTGGCCTATAGATCGATAACAACGGGCCAACCAACATAACATAATAGTATTTCCTGGGTATTTTCTCAGATACTTCTCAAGTATAAACGTCGCTTTTTTGTGATCAAAGCGGACGGCATTTATGGCATCATCATCTATACCAAACTCTAGAGGAAAATCCAAACTAGGAAAAGACTCATGCGTTACCGGTGCATTAACATGCGGTAACGACTCAATCACTTCATAACTTTCTTCAAAATCAAATAAAGGCATCGGTTTCCTTCTTCACTGTCAATAAATGGCATTATAGAAAAAAATTTGCTCGCAAGCAAGTTTCACTTATGGTATTCTTTGTATGAAACCAGGACCAAAGGAGTTCGCCATGTCATCATATATTCACAAATTTACAGAAAAACAGATAATCCTACAATCAAACGATACAGTATTTAAGCGAGGACAGCATTATTATAACGATGGAGCAGTAACATTGCTACTTCAACATAATAATACTATCATCGCCCAAGTCGATGATGAGCAGGAACCTTATTGTACCGTTATCTCCTTTCACGGGGAGCAGATCGAGAAAGCACAATGCAGCTGTCCCTATAATACAGATTTTTGTAAGCACGTAATAGCAACACTTTTGAGCTACCTTAATGCTCCTGAGAAAATAATATCTGTTGAACCGCTACTGCATGAACTTGATAAGCTTCCTATCGTACGCTACCAAGATCTTATTATGCTTCTCATACAAGAGAACCCACAACTTTATAACACCATTATGCAGAAGCTAAAAGATCATTGCCAGACATTTATCGTCACAAAAAGTACCATCAACACAGACACTATCAGGAAGCAAACCAATGAAGCTATACATTGCCTTGATGGCGTCCCCTATTGGGAATCTGAGGGCGAAGTACTTGATGGGTTACGGGAGATCATTGCGAAAGCGCAGGAATTTCTGGAAGTTAACGATGGGCACAATGCCATTGCCGTATTACAGGCTCTTACTGAAGAGTATATTGAAGAGTGGGATGATGGTGAATTCTGTGAAGCATATGACGATGGATTTTTTATCATTGAACTTGATGAAGCCTGGGTTGAAGTGCTTCTAGCAACTTCTCTTGACAAGGATGCGGCCGCTCAACTTACACAGAATATGCTCTTTTGGCAGAAATCAGCAGACCATAATGATTGTGATGCAGCCTTTAAGAATGCTCTATTTATCCTCACTGACTGGAAAAGCCCTGAGATGAAAAAAATATTTAACGGGCAGTATACCCAGCCAAGAGAGAATCCCACATACCGGACAAAATCGTTTGCGCGACAAATGCTTACTCAGCTTAAAAAAGAAAAGCTCCTTAATAAGTATGAACATCTTGCCTATTATGAAGGCTTACCGTATGAATATGTTTATAGCTTCATTTTACGAGACCGTATCGATGAAGCAGTGAGCAAAGCACAACAAATATTATCTACAGCACATGATGTGCTCATGATAGCACAAGAACTACAGGAGGCAAATCATACTACACAGGCTTTAATCGTTGGCTCCCATGGACTAACATTCGATAAGGACAAAACAGCACTTGGTGATTGGCTTGGGCACCTTGCTGACACTCATGGGGATTATTCGTTAGCACGACAAGCATATTTAGCTGCATTTAACGATGCTATAAACCTTGAACGCTACAAAAACATCATTAGACTTACTAATGAAGAAGATAAAGAAACACAAAAAAGTGAGCTGCTATCGCTTATTAAACCAAATCACCACGTTTCAGTTAAAATTGATATCTACCTGTATGAAAAATTATTCGACGAAGCCATAGCAACCGCAGAATCAGAAACAGATTCTCTCTACTATTATGAAGATTCCATAAAAAAAGTTATGCTAGCAGTTATGGGATATAACCCCGTATGGGTTATTAAAGAGGCCCATAAACAAGCGACAGCTATTATACTGGAAGGAAAGGCACAGAAATATGATTATGCCATTAGCTGGTTAACACTCGTAAAAAAAGCCTATGAAAGCAGCGAGGATTATCAAGAATGGCACCTATGCCTTGAGGATCTAAGAACGACCTATAAAGCAAAGTATAAGCTTATAGCCATGCTTTCTGAAGCCTTTCAAGGGGATATATAGTTTATACTATGACAAAATATCCCGCCAACAGATTTCTCGAGCGGCTATTCTTGATTTCAATGCAACTCTGTATTATCCTCAAGGAAACCTAAAGCAGATGAGATTACATAACATAAGGACCTACATGCTTATTACCAATCCCAGGCGAAAAAAACAGATCGAGGAATTCATAGATAAAGACCGCGCGGTTATGGATGAATACTACACTATTTTTGATGGCAAGATGACTAGGGGAGAGGCTACTAAACTTATGCGTTCATTAATCAAGAAAGACCCTGATTTTTATGATAGCTATCAAATCTTAGTTAACATTCTTTTTATGAAGGGGAAAAACAAAGAAGCAAAAGGACTATTAAAAGAGGCCTATCAAAGAGCTGTCAAACGAATAGCTGATTCGCAAGGACGTTGGCCAAAACTCATGAGATGGGGATTTCTTGAAAACCGCCACCTTATGAGAATCATTAATCGATACGGAATATATTATTGGGAAACAGGTAACACCAAAGAAGCGCTTTTCATTTTTCGCAAGCTATTAAAGGCATGCCCAGACGATAACCTCGGTGTGCGCTTTGATATTTTAGCGATTCACTTAGGGCTTTGCTACGCAGAATGGCTTATTCTCTTCTCCGTAAAAGACGACCCTCAGGGATTAGATGCACTTAAAATGGATGAGTGGTTTTATGAGCATGCCAAGAAGTTTCCCGAAGATTTTCATGAGCATATACCATGGGAAGAAGCTTGATTCTATAAAAAAATCATCGACTATGCTGACATCAGCCTACAGTAAGTTACATTTCCAGATAGATCATATTTCATCGAACTTTATTTGTGCAAACCAGTAAAGGAAGAAATCACTAGACCATTCGTTTAGCTGTGAGTCATCACGAAGGAACGGACGGACATCTGCCTTTGCATCTTCAATATTTAATGTTTCCAAGCGCTTCTCAAAGATATGCATCAAAGTACTGGGGGTAAGCTTTTCATTAGGGGGCAGCACTCTATTGCCTTGCATAAATTTTGACAAGTAGGCAAGATTAAGCGGTGTAGCTCTTCGGATAAACCAAACGATATCATACCAATCTCTTCCTTTAACACGGTTTTTCCATGCTCGATAGAGGGCGGCATGTAATTTGGATGCAAAGAGATCTGACTCTACAACAGTCGAAATAGAAACGGGAATTGGCGCTTTAATAAAGTGATTTTGTACGCTAAATCCTAGAGTAGGATCGGTGTCAATTTCGACTTTAATACGTAAAAGCATCTCAGGATGGGTTCCTTTTAGCTTGCTTTCTAATACCCCAATTTTTAGTAAGGACTCTAACGTGTTTGTTTTTAAAAATGCCGATTTTATCGCAGAGTCTACTCTTTTTTTCTTTTCAAGAAGCTCCACCTCAAAGCCATATGCGTGAAGTTCATCTACTACACTTTTGGTGTAACGTACCCAGGCAAAATCAGGATTTGGGTGCAGCAGTGTAAAGTCTAAGTCTTCAGAAAAGCGATCGAGCCCATAAAGGATACGTAAAGCAGTTCCTCCATAAAAAGCTGCTTGCTCAAAGAACTTACCTCTCCATAAACCCACGAGTGTGATTTCTTGAAGTACTTCACGCAGGGCTCTTTCATGTTCCATTTTAGATTTTGGGGAATACTTTTTAATCATAGCACGTACAATATCATTCATGATGTTAAATCCTTCGATAAAAAATTGATTAGATAGGTTATGGTAGAATGTGAATAAGCGTCATTGATTTTTTTCAAGAGAGAAAGATCCAGCTTTAGTATATCTTCTTCCTCGAAGCGAAAATCTTCGAACAACACTTCCTGAAGTTCAGTAGTATTTGCAACCTGCCCTCGACGAACAACTAATAAGTCGACCAAGGCTTTTTCAGGAGTTGCAATGAGGTAGCCTTGATATTCCGAAAACTGTCGGCGTACTAGCCCCACCGAATAGGAGTAGAGAGGCCTGCGAGCATAGCTAAAACGGCCAATAGGGGTATTAAACATTCGAGATCTTTTAATAGTAACGCTTGTGACTTCCTCAACGTGCTCAGGAATCATACCGTACGTTTGCAAAGCCCATTCAAGTGAGACATAGGATGGCCCATATATCAAATTTGCAAGTGTTTCCATTGAGTAGGAATGACGGGCAAAGAGGGGACCAAAAACGTACAGTCCCTTTTTTACTCTTATTAAAGCACCCGTTTTTAATAAGTGGGTAAGCTTTTTACGAGGATAGGCATAGCTTTTCAGACAATCCATCACAAAACCATAGTCTAATTCTTCCGAAGGGGCTCGAGATCGCAGTATCGCCATAGCAGAGTCCATAATTCACTCCTTTGTAACTCTCATTCTGTTTATATGATTTTACTACAAACTCTTTATTTAATCAAGTAAAAATGTAATGAATGTGGTCTTTTTGAGGACTTACGTGTAGCTTTTAAAAGGAGAAATTATGGGAGAATGGCATCTAGAGTAATCGAGAAGCACTCAAAACATACTGTTTTTATCTAGCAAAAGGAAGATTGAAAGCCACTTCTCTAACATCACTCTCTGGAAAGTTCTTGTGGGCTGGCTAGGACTTTTATGTGAATTGATACCTTTGATAGGCCTATCTCACGCATGAATTACTAGGCAATAGATCGTCTCAACCAGAACCTTACAATTGGAGCTTTTTACCAATAATAATACTTGACTAGTTTTCTATTTGTGATATTATGTATGGTAGATAATAAAAATAACTACAAGGAAAACAACATGAAAACCTTCAGATTTGCCCTTTTAAGCCTGCTTTTTATACCTATGTACGGAATGGAATCTGTAGATAAACGTCGGGCTGGGGAAGTTAATGAGAAAGTAACACCGGATGCTCTTTTTAGTGCTATTGAGCAAGGGGCATCTCCTCAAGAAGTCGAAGCTCTTTTAGAGCAAGGTGCTGAGGTAAATATAAAAATGAATGATACTACTCCTCTTGAGTTAGCCGCAAAAAAGAAGCGTATTGATATTTGTCATGTATTAATAGAACATGGTGCTGATCTTAAGAGCCCAATAGGTAGAAGTTTCTTAAAGTATTTTGTTATTAAGGGTGATAGTAGGAGCTGTGAATTCTTGCTAAAGCATGGAGCTGAAGTAAATTTTAAGCTAACTATCGATGGTCATACGCATCTTATGCTTGCGGCTCAAAAAGGATATTGGGAAGTTTGTCATGTACTACTAACGTATGGCGCTCAACTGAATGCTGAAAATAATGAAAGGCGTTCAGCTCTACACTACGCCGTTGAAGCAGGGCATCTGCAGGTTTGTAAAATACTATTGAATGCTCAAAAAGATGTTAACCTTGGCCAAATAAAGGGTGAGACGATGCTGCTATCGCTTGCTTTATGGAATGGGCATCTCGACATTTTTCATCTATTAAGAGCTCACGGTGCCACTATTGATGCCATGATTGGAGAATATAGTACACTTCTAACTTCTGCTGTACAACGTGGTAACAGAGAAGCTGCTGATTTTTTACTAAACAATGGCGCTTCTGTAGATGGAGTTAATCAAGACGGCTCTACGCCGCTTATGCATGCAACTAGACAAGGTGATCTTCCTTTGTGTAGATTGTTGGTAGAGCGGGGAGCTCAATTGGAAGTAAAAAATAAAGGGGAATGGACACTCCTCGGTCATACTAAGAGATGGACCCCCCTCTGTTATGCTGTAGCAAAGGGTCAGACCGAAATAGTTGAATACTTAGTAGAACATGGTGCCATGGTTAATTGCAAAATAAGTAATGGAGCTACGCCTCTTTTGATCGCGCTAGAAAGAGGGTTAGTTGATATAGCGAAATTCTTATTAGGTAAAGGTGCTGATATTAACGCTAGACAGCGGGATGGCCATACAGCACTAGTCTATGCTATAGAACAAGGAAATACTGAATTTTACAATTTTTTGATCAAGTCCGGCGCAGATGTCACTGCGGGGAATGGCAATGTTTCATTATTGGTTTTGTCTGCTGCCAAGAAAGGACTCAATGGGGTAATGGAACAAGCATTAGCTGGTGGTGTTGATATTAACGGTAAGAATAAGAAAGGCACGACTTCTCTTATGAGAGCAATAGGAAAAGATAGCCTTGAGGCGTGTAGGGCGTTAGTTGAGCAAGGTGCTGATGTAAATGCTATAAGTAATAGTGGTACTACTTCTCTTATGATAGCAGTAAAGGAAAAAAAGTTTAACAAGTGTAAGTTCTTATTAGAACATGGTGCTGACGTCAGAGCTTTAGATAGCAAAGGTAAATCTTCTTTGACGTTTGCTGCAAGAATGCAATCCGTCACGGTAGGTAAACTGCTTCTAAGAAGTTTATTCTTGTCCCCAGTTATTCATAGAAAAGTACTTTCAGCATGTCGTAAAGAGGTTGTAAAAGCATTATGGACATTGAAGCAGATTAACTGTCCAAGAGATCTTAAAACTCGTATGTTATGCAGCAACCGTGAGCTCGGAGGCGATCTATTCTATGTGTTACATGCTGCTTATTTAGATGGGGTAACGTTGCCAAACGAGTATGTAAGCGTCTTAAACAATACCGTACGCGGACTTGCTCATAATAGTGCACATGTTGAGCAAGTTAAAGCATACATGAGACAAGCTCTTTGGCAAGCAACAAATGCTGATGTGATAGCTCTTTTGGATCCAGAAACCTTAGAAAATCGATTAGAACAGCTTTTTTTACCTAATCAAAGAACTCCTTAAATCTGTTAAGGATAAAATAGATCACTTTGCAATTAATATGGGAGCGTCCCCCTCAGAAGCTTATTTCATCTATTTATCAACAACAATCTAACTCACAAGCTTAATCTCGCTTGGGCGCCAGGTCTTGTCGATCCATGGCTTAAGAGAGCCATAGATTCTCATGATAATGTATTTGATATTAAAAACACGGACAGCAGAAAGTTCCTTAGTCCTCAGAAACAACAAAAGCTTATGGAAAGTCTCTACACCAAACAGAGTAACCATAAAGAGGATCAAGCATATTGAGCATATTGAGCATATTGAGCAT
>SDBV01011904.1_pt1 | contig 11206 bp, 13 predicted proteins | sample 2277081 | NCBI WGS metagenome assembly SDBV01 (sample SAMN10402039, study PRJNA504765) | marine sediment metagenome | isolation source: marine sediment core GS10_PC15, 223 cmbsf | place: Arctic Ocean: Southern Knipovich Ridge | collected 2010
GTGTCCGTGTGTTACGACGATAAGCTTTATGTCGAGCTCCAAGTCCTTAACACTCTTCAAGATTTCTTCAGCCTCGTCACCGGGGTCGATTATCATCCCCTCCCTGGTTGATTCGGAGCCAACTATATAGCAGTTAGTGGCAAATGGCCCTGCTACCAGCGTTTTAAGAATCACTATGTACCCCCTGTTCTTTCTGACCTGCCTGCTTCAGGCAATACCGCTTTACATTTTACCATCCGGCATGGCTGACGGCAAGAAAACGGGAGTGGTGTATTAACCCTATCCCCTTTATCTTGAGGTAGCAACCTACCCCCTTTATCCCCCTCCCTTGATAAGGGAGGGGGAAATAATTTTTAAAAGAGGGGCTATCGCCCCTCTTAAACACCCCCTTTATTTTTGGTGACCTTATCCTCTTTATCCCCAAAATAGGGAGCTGCATTCTTGGCATGGGAATTCAGTTTCGAAGGGGCTTCGCCCCTTCGAGCTTCCCCTTTAGATTTATTAGATAACCCTCCCCCTATTTCCCCTCATGACAGGAATTTATATCCATATTATGGGAAGGGGAACTAATTATAAAAGAGAGGCTATCGCCCCTCTTATACACTCCCTTTATTTTTGGTAACCTTATCCCCTTTATTAAATAACTCCTTTTAGGGATGTTTGAAGGGGACACGTCACCAAAAACGTAACTCTACTATCAAGGGTAGACTGAAGGGGCTTTACCTCTTCAAAATAGTCCTTCTCCCTATAGCTCAAGGAGAGTCAAAGAGAGGCGAAGCCTCTCTTCTATCCTCTTTATAACCTTTACTTCTCCAAAGGAGAAGGATAATTGCCTATATTAAAGAGTCTCTATCTTTCTTAAACTTACCTTATCCTAAAGTCTGGGGAGTCTTAGAGGGGCTGTGCCCCTCTAAATAGAACCTTCCCCCTTCCCCTTGCTAAGGGGAAGGGGGATACAGGGGGATAGGGTTACTAAACAACCTCAAGAACTGAGCATCTAGACTTACCTGACTGAGGGAATAGTTTAGCTCTCTCCGAATCGGCTTCACAGATATGAGAGTAAATGATACAATATGACAACCGAGCAAGCTATCTTAAGACTAAAGGTAAATTTTGACCGACTCTCTAACTATCATTATCACTGGACTTATGGCACTACTCCTGGCTGGTGCAATCTATGGATTAACCGGTTTTGGATTTGCGCTGGTTGCAGTGCCAATTATGATAATTCTTCTTTCGCCCAAGATAGTTGTTCCCCTAGTTATGATTCATGCCACCTTTATTAGCCTGGTTATACTGTTTGAAGCCAGAAAATGGGTAGACTTAAGGAGAATCTGGCCGCTGATGGTTGCTGGTCTGGCCGGGATACCCGCTGGAACTTACCTGTTGATATTTTTAGACGCCGGTATACTGAAGATGTTTATTGGAGCTATCATTATCCCCTTCGCCATAGTTTCCTTGTTGGGCTTTAAAAAACAAATCAATAATGAGAAATTGGCTTTTGCTCCAGTAGGGTTTATTAGCGGATTGCTAAATGCGAGTACCTCACTGGCCGGCCCACCGGTCATTTTGTTTTTCGTAAATCAGGGTGTAGCCAAGCAGACCTTCAGAGCCAATCTGGTTGCTTACTTCACCGTGTTGAGCGCAGCGACTATCTTCGCTTTCGTACTCGGTGGCGTGATAACCACCGAAGTCATTCAGTATTCGCTCTGGTTTCTGCCGGCGACAGTTGTCGGCGCATTGACCGGAATCAAACTTGCCCACAAAGTCAAGGAAACGCTGTTTCGTAACATTGCGCTGATTATAGTAACCGTTGCCGGCCTGCTGTCAATCGCCTCCGGTCTAGGTATATTGGGCTAGGCATAATGAGCCAGATAAATCCATTGACACCAGTGCAGTTGCGTAGTAGTATACGAGTGAGACTGGCTCGAGGCTCAGTTACACATCAATAGGTTGTTTTAATGAAAGTTCTCAAGGGCCTGGCTCTGAGTCTGCTGGGTTTCCTCCTTTTCCTGAGCCTGTCAGTTTTTGGGCTGGCTTTTACACTGAATAGTACCATCCTCAACCCGGACTTTGTCGTTTCCGAGCTGGATAAGCTCGATGTGCCTTCCCTCGCCGGAGAAGTTATCGATGAACAGGTCAGCCGTGGAGAGTTCTCGCCGGAGCTGGGCACTGCTTTAGTTAATACCATCACCAAACTCGACCCCATAATTAAAGAACAGGCAGGTGCCGCCACCCACGCTATCTATGATTATCTGCTGGGAAAAACGGGAAACCCGGACCTGGCACTCATGCTGAGAACTACCCTCCTCAGTCCGGATTTTATTGCCTCACTGGTGGATGAGCTGGATATATTAGCCTTAGTACGGGAATTCGTCAGCGAGGAGCTACTCGCTGCGGAAATCCCCCCGGAGATAGAGCCGTATCTGGCAAAATACCTGGATGATGCCCTCACTGAGCTTGAACCCGAACTTGAACCCTGGCTCAAAGAACAGCTGGTGTCCGCCGCTGACCCGGTACTGGATTACCTGCTGGGAGAAAGCCAGAGTTTAAACGTGGTAATCTCCCTGGAACCAGTGAGGGAAATGCTGAGAGACGGCCTGTGGCAGGCTTTCTTACAGTCGCCGCCACCGGAGCTGGCCGGGATACCTCAACCCTTAATCAAGCAGTTTTTCGACGAGTTTTATGAGCAGGCGATTGCTCCCCAGATACCCTCAACTATTGAGTTCGACGAAGGTCTGGTGGGAACTGAGGCACCGGCACAGATTGGTGAGGCGTTGGCCGCCGCAGAGCAGAGTCTTGCCGAGGCAAGGCAATATGTCAGCTACCTCCAGCTCGGTTACAACCTCCTGATTGGCTTGATGGTGCTCCTGGTCGCCGGTATCGTTCTCCTGATTCGCCGGGTAAAGGGCGCCACCCGCGAACTGGGTGTTATTTTCCTGACTTACGGGGCTTTCGAATATGTCGGCATTCTTGTCGCCAAGCACTTTGCCTTACCAGAGCTAGCCCGGCTCCCTCTTCCCCAGGCGCTTCAGGCATGGTTGCCATCGCTAATCGGCGACTTTCTAACTCCGCTGGAAATGTTCAGTCTGGGTCTCCTGATTGGCGGGGCAGTCCTGATTGCCGTCTCCTTTGTCTATAAGCGAGGGGAGCCCTCAGACCTGGAGTAGCCTACGCCCTGAATTCTGACCAGGTTATTTTTGACCCCGGTCCGGGCGCCCAATATGGTCTCCGCCAGCCAGAGATTGGTTTCCACGTGCTCGGTCAGCCCCGGTATCCGGTACTCGCTAACCCCATCAGCCAAGGCGGCGTAGAGAATTAACTGGTCGGCCAAATAGCGGTCAACCGTAGCTCCAGTGGCTAAGTCCTCCACCAGATTCCCGGCTACATCCCTGCCAATTTCCTCTGAGGTCCGTGCCGGCGCCCCCGCCCGGTCCGCGCCAACAATGCACCCGGCGTCGGTTTCGGCATATACGGCCAGAGCCGCCCCTCTCTGAAGCGCCAGGGTATCACGGACAATTTCTATCCTCGCACTATATCCGTTTGACCCAAGCACCTGGTTGCACCTCTCCGCCATTCTCTCACTCACCCGCCTATCTTTAAGGTGAGAGGAAAGGGCAACCCCTTCAATCCTGGTGACATTCCCCTGCTCAGGCATCCTGATGGGTCTTATCTTTCCCGTTACCGGCTCCGCCTCAACCTCTATGATTCCGCCTCCACGGGGAACATAGCCGGGGCGAACAATGCTCACTTTAGCATTTATACCCATCCTGCCCAGGACAGGGAGAAGGACATACTGCATGTGGTAGGCAGAAGGGGCAAAGTCCTGAAACAGACCACCCGATATCCTGAAAACGACCGGGCCGGTGGCAAAACAGACCGCCGGCAAAAGGGTCATCGCCAGCAGCGTGGTTGACCCGGCAGTTCCTATGTCCCACTCATAATGACCACCTCTAACCCCTCCCCCAGGTCCGAACTTTATCTCACTGGAACCAACTTCAGCGCCGTCCAGACTGCCCTGGCATACCTGCGCTAATGCCTGGACCGCCTTTAGATGCTGCGGTCTCAGGCCCGGTTTTTCTCTTTTTGCCCGGATATTGGTGAGATGGAGCTCCTCACCCAGCAGGGTTGCCAGACCAACGGCAAAGCGAACTATGGTGCCGCTCCCCGATTTCTGAGCCCCATCAATATGTATCACCTGGTCTTCTCTGGATACCCAGCCTTTCGCTCCCGCACCACGAGTTTAAGCCCATCTTGCGTCACCACAATAATATTGGTGCCCACATCCATTTTCTTGTCGGTTGATGTTGCCACCCAGAGCTCACCCTTAACTCTGACCAGTCCCTCAGGGTCCAAGGGGCTTACCACCCGGCCCCTGCCGTCAATCATATCCGGCAGACTAATAAATGGTTTTTTCCTCAGGGCACGGCTACCAGCCTGATATAGCGCTACGGAAACGGCACTCCATACCACCATCAAAGCGATAAGAACCGCCAGGGGCACCTCAATCCCCAACCTGGGCAGACCTAAAAGCACAACTGCTACCAGGGCTGCCTCCTCAAGTGCGATGCTGATTATAGCCACTAAAAGTCTGATACTCATCTCTCCTTTTATTATAACAGGACAGGGTGTTGTTTATTAAGCTCACCCTCTTTCGTCATTGCGAGGCACAAAGTGCCGAAGCAATCTCAAGAAAATGACATAGGTTTTTGTCATGTAACCCTATCCCCTTTATCCCCTTCCCCTTGATAAGGGGAAGGGGAATTTGTTTTTTAAGAGGGTTCGCCTCTCTTTGACTCCCTTTGAGCATATTCGGAGGGTTCACCTCTCTTTGACTCTCCGCTACCCTTACCTCTTTCAAAGGAGAAGGGGGAGTTAGTTTGCAAAAGAAGGGTTGTCGCTTCTCTTTGACTCTCCGCTACCTTTCACTCTTTCAAAGGAGAGGAGAAATTGGTTATATAAAAGAGGGTTCGCCTCTCTTTGACTCTCCTTAAGCGGGCTAATAACGAAGTAATTTAAGAGTGACATCAGCCCATCTTTATCACATCAGGGAATGGGTCGTTTAGCAAAGGGAATACATCTCCATATCTTGGGGAGAGGGACAAAGGGTGAGGGGTTGGTAAACACTATCAGGAGATGGATAGGAGGTTTTAGAGAGAGGCAATGCTCCTCCCTTACTTACATTCCCCCTTCCCTTGTAAGGGAAGGGGGACAGGGGGATAGGTTGTTAAATAATCCCGTCTGTTGCCCATAGTAAAATACAGGTGCTATAATCAATAAACATAATATTCAGCGCCAGACAACCCCGGAGGCAGATAATGAAGCTAAATCGTGAAGAAGTGTTACACATTGCCCTTCTCGCCCGGCTGGGCCTGACCGAGGCTGAGGTAGACAAGCTCAGAGAGCAGCTATCCGATATCCTGGAGAACTTTGAGGCATTGCAAAAGGTAGATACCAGCGGCGTTCCCCCGACTGCCCAGTCTATTGCTCTTCAGAATGTGATGAGAGGTGATGAAGTGGCCCCTTCCCTATCCCAGAGCCAGGTCCTGACTAATGCCCCCCAAAAGGAGGAAAACTTCTTCAGGGTGCGCGCTGTGCTGGAATAATGAACATTGACCGGCTGTATCGGAGAGGCCTTCGCCTTGAGTACTTTACCGTTGGCTATAACGCCCTCGAAGCTGTTGTCTCAATTGTATTTGGCATTATTGCCAACAGCATCGCCCTGATTGGATTTGGGCTGGATAGTATTATTGAGTCGCTATCAGGCCTGGTCTTGATCTGGCGGCTCGGGCTTCATGGGAAAATATCAGAAGAGGCAGAGGAAAGGGCGGAAAAGAGGGCAACCAGGTTTGTCGCCATTACCTTTATTCTACTTGGACTGTACGTCCTGTATGAATCAATAAAGAAGCTGGCGGTTGAAGAAATTCCGGAACCATCTCTGCCCGGGATAATAATAGCCACTGCTTCGGTAATCGTCATGCCGCTATTAACCTGGCAGAAATATAAAACGGGTAAGCAAATTAACAGCAAGGCTCTGGTTGCCGACTCCAGGGAGACGCTGGCGTGTGCCTTTCTCTCGATAGCGCTTCTGCTGGGCTTAGGCGCCAACTACCTGTTTGGTTTCTGGCAGGCTGACCCGATAGTGGGGCTAATTATTGCGGCGTTCCTATTCCGGGAAGGGTGGGAAGTCTGGCATAAGCCTGAGGAAGAGGTGGAAGACAATTAAGGAAGATAGGGCTACCAAAGAAAAGCCTGAGGGGGATACCTCTCCATATCCTGGAGAGGGGGATAAAGGGATTATTGCGGGAGAATTTAAGAGGGGCTTCGCCCCTCTTCAGAAATCTTCCCCCTCTCCCTTAAAGGAGAGGGGGATTAAGGGGGTGAGGTAGATGATAAATCGGCTGACCATTCACGAGGCGCATCGGCTGCTTCAAAGTAAACAGCTATCCTCAGTTGAACTGACCAGAGCTTGCCTGGAGCGTATCCAGCAGCTGGAGCCGGAGGTCCACGCCTTCGTCACTGTTACCGATGAGCTGGCACTAAAGCAAGCCCAGCGGGCTGACGAAATGATTGCCAGGGGTGATACCAACCCCCTCACCGGCATCCCGGCGCTAATCAAGGACAACATGTGCACCAAGGGGGTGCGCACCACCTGCTCATCAAGGATGCTGGAAAACTTTGTGCCACCTTATGACGCCACCGTGGTCGAAAAGCTAAACGGCTGTGGCGCGGTGATGGTGGGCAAAGCCAATATGGATGAATTTGCTATGGGCTCATCCACGGAGAACTCCGCCCTCTTTGCTACCCGGAACCCCTGGGACCTGTCCCGTGTCCCCGGGGGAAGCAGCGGGGGGTCAGCGGCGGCGGTAGCCGCCGGCGAGACCATCTACGCCCTCGGCTCAGATACCGGCGGCAGTATTCGCCAGCCGGCTGGTTTCTGCAGCGTTACCGGACTAAAGCCTACCTACGGACGGGTAAGCCGCTATGGCCTGGTTGCCTTTGCCAGCTCCCTCGACCAGATTGGCCCCCTGACCCGGGACGTTGCCGACTGCGCCCTGGTGCTAAACGCCATCGCCGGCCATGACAGCCGGGATTCCACCTCAGTCTCCTCCCCCACGCCCGATTATACTCAGTGCCTGACTGCCGAACTCAACGGACTTAACATCGGCGTCCCCAGGGAGTATTTTGTCGAGGGAATGCAGGCGGAGGTGGCCGCGGCCATAAAAGCCGCCGTCAGCAAGCTTGAGGAGCTGGGAGCGAGGACAGAATGGGAGGTCTCGCTGCCCCACACCCCCTACGCCCTGGCGGTATACTATATTATCGCTCCCTCCGAGGCCTCGGCCAACCTGGCCCGCTACGACGGGGTGAAGTACGGCTTCTCCTACCAGGATACCGACAATATGTGGGAGGCAATGGAGAAGACCCGCCAGTACGGCTTTGGCGCCGAGGTAAAGAGGCGCATTATGCTGGGCACCTACGCCCTCTCCGCCGGCTACTACGATGCCTACTACCTCAAAGCGCAGCAGGTGCGCACCCTTATTCGGCAGGAATTCGACCGGGTGTTTGAGAAGTTTGACGCCCTGGTAACCCCCACCTCCCCCACCGTCCCCTTTAAGATTGGCGAGAAAACGGACGACCCGCTACAGATGTACTTAAGTGATGTCTGCACCCTGCCCATAAATATTGCCGGCCTGCCCGCCATCTCCATCCCGGCCGGCTTCGCCGATGGGCTGCCGATAGGGATGCAGATTATCGGCAAACCCTTTGCTGAAGAGACCCTCCTAAAGATTGCTTACGCCTACCAGCAGGCAACCGACTGGCATAAGAGGAAGCCGAAGATATAAAATAATTTCGTTTATCTACCTCACCCCCTTTATCCCCCTCTCCTTCAAAGGAGAGGGGGAAGATGATTTTGAAGGGGCGGAGCCCCTTCACACTATCCCCTAGTATGAACACTGCCGCAAATATCACTAAAGCTAATTATCCACTATACCCCACTGTGCTAAACTACAGCCATACCAAGAGGAAAGGAACCATCTACAAAATGTCCCACGCCTACCAGCAGGCAACCGACTGGCACAAGAGGAGACCGGAAATTTAGGGGGGAGAGGGGTCAGTACCGAAGATCAGGAGCAAGAGGGGAAAGGTATTGACATTAAAGGCTATATAGGTTATATATATTATGTTTATAGCCAATAGCAGGAGGATGTAATGCCAAACACAGCTAACAGGTCAAGATATTTCCTGGATATAGAACCGGAACTGCGCAACCGCCTTAAGGCTTTCGCAGCTTTACGGGGCAAGACAATGAAGGAATGGCTAACTGAGGCCATAATTGCCAAGCTGGAGGATGAAATTGACATCTCTGAAAGCCTGGCAGATATGGCTAACGACGAGGACGCCATACCTTTAGAAGATTTCCTGAAGGCACGTAAGAAGCTTGTACACGATTAGAATAAAACGCCGGGCGCAACGTGCGTGGGAAAGGCTGCCGGAGACTGATATTCGGGCGATACGTCAGGCACTCGATAAACTAACACAGAATGCTAGACCAAGGGGCGCTGAGAAGCTCACAGTAGCAGACCTTTGGCGTATCAGGCAGGGAGATTATCGGATAGTATATAGCATTTATAACTCTGAAAAATTGATAATCGTTCGGCGTATTGGGCACCGCCGGGAAATCTACAGGTCTCTTTGATTTAGATACTGAGCTAATGAAAACCGTTCTACTGGAATAGGCAAAAATTGAAGGTGGTTTACAGGAAAACCGGAATGAAAAAGCCTCTGACAAACTACGCATTTATTGATGGTAATAACCTTCACCTGACTATGGTTAATCTAGGGTGGGCATTAGATTACCAAAGATTCCGTGTTTACCTCAGTGAGCATTACGGCGTGGCTAAAGCCTATTACTTCATGGCTATGTGCCTGAAATGAGTGACCTTTATATCTCACTTCAGTCATACGGCTTTGTGCTAGTCCATAAACCGGTGTTGAAGCTAAAAGACGGCAAGGTCAAGGGTAACGTTGACGCTGAATTGGTGCTACAGGCCATGATTGACTACGACAGCTACGACAAAGCAGTAATCGTGACTAGTGACGGTGACTTTTACTGCCTAGTCCATTACTTACAGCGAATGGGCAAGCTGGAAAGCGTCTTAGCACCATGTAAAGCCGGGTGTTCTCACTTGCTGAAAAAAGGCAGCGGGAAGCCGGACAGCATTTATGGACAACTTAAAGGGGAAATTAGAGTATAAAACGAAAAGAACCCCATAAGGACGAAACCTTACAGGGTGCTTTTCATCGTGATTCTAAATAGAGATTAGCAGACTTTTTTGAATTTGTCAATAGTCACCTGGTAAGGATGGGGAACATGAAAACGCAGCCATATATTGCCGAGTCAGCACCCCACGCCTACCAGCAGACAACCGACTGGCATAAGAGGAGGCCGGAGATCTAGTATGAGTTAAACAATGCCAAAGTGTATTTTTTGTAAATCAACAATAGGGCCATTCACTACTCGTGAGCATATTTTGCCAGAGTCGTTGGGAGGAGGTGATTGGACAATCTTACCTTACGGTCTTTTCTGCGACCAATGCCAAAATAGCTTCGGCTCATCAATTGAACAACAAGCACTAATAGATTATCCTTTTTCTTTCTTTCGAGTGTTCTTAGGTATACCAACAAAAAAGGGTAAGCCTCCATGGTTTGATTCATGGGAAGGAACTATCAAAGCATCACTCCAGCCTGGGACTTTTAATTATGAACCAGCAGAGCATTTCAAGAAGGCAATGGATGACGGATACAAGTCGCAGATACGTATCTTAGCTCATCCTTTGAAACCCCAGATGGTCTGCCGTTTTCTCCTAAAAATGGGGCTTGAGGTTGTAGCTGCGGACAATCCCCAAGAGGTATTTGATGAGAAGTTTGATAAGGCACGGATTTTTGCACTTTCAGGTAATAAACAAGAGGACTGGTGGTATTTACAACATGAGGATTATTCGGCAGCCTCCTACTACATAACCCAAGGAGTAAAGAGTAAGGAATGGTCGAATAACGTAAAGTTAGAAACAGTAACCATTGAAGATGATGCTGAGGTATTCCATTTAAAACTAATATACATAGATTTTATCACTCCGCTAGAGCCGAGAATAAAGCCACCACCAAAAGACAGCTTGTCTGAACCTGAATATCGTCTATTTGTTGTGTAACAAGTATGATAGCAAAGACCCCATCTAGGAGCTAGTTTACATCCTAATAGAGAAGATGGCTTGAAGGAGAGTTAAAGAGAGGCGAAGCCTCTCTTACATAAACTCCCCCTCCCTTATCGAAGGGAGGGGGAACACAAGGGGGAGGGTTACCCAACAGAAAGCTTAAAGGAGACGGAATACTTTGGAAGCTCACAGCGACTGGTATGGCGGCATCGCCAAAGAAATCGGCCTGTATAACAACACATTAGGCAAAAAAGACTTTAAAAAATATAAGCTGGCCTTGCTGTCGCGGGTGGCTAGAAGAGTTGACGATTTCTCAGCCACCTGCGGGGAATGCCAGATGTTTAAGCAGGATATTACCAGCCTTCTTCAAGAGATAGGCTACGTGGTTGGTATGGCCATGTCCAGAGAAAAACGCAAAAGCTACTTCAGAAGGATTAACATTATCATTAAACACCTTCAGAAACAGCACAAACTTGTTAGGGAAGGACAATATCTTGGCATTGGGCTGACAATCGGCACAGCAATTGGTGTTGCTGTTGGTGCCGTGTCAGATAATGTTGGTGCTGGGATACCAATCGGCGTTGGTATTGGTGTAGCCATTGGAGCTGGTCTGGATGCTAAAGCCAAAAAGGAAGGGAAGGTTATTTAATATTAGGGAGGACTCATGCTAGAAACAATGGTTGGTTTCTTCATCTCCGGGTTTGCTAACCCAAGCATTTTGGGGATTGGTCTGGCGATAGTCTTCGGGGCAATCTGGTTTGCTCCCTACTGGACGCCAATCCTCAAGAAACCATGGGCCTGGGCAGTTCTTGCCGGCAGTGCCCTTCTGAGCTGGGCTGCTGTTTCCTTCATTCAGATTCCGCTCCAGGTCTGGGTTGGTCAAGCGTTGAATAACTTCTGGAGCCAGGAAGTCCTGATGAGCTGGCTCCTGCTTGCCGGGATACCACAAATACTCCTCAGCGGACTGGTTCAGGAAGGGTCTAAGCTGGTGC
>SDBV01011905.1_pt1 | contig 11204 bp, 10 predicted proteins | sample 2277081 | NCBI WGS metagenome assembly SDBV01 (sample SAMN10402039, study PRJNA504765) | marine sediment metagenome | isolation source: marine sediment core GS10_PC15, 223 cmbsf | place: Arctic Ocean: Southern Knipovich Ridge | collected 2010
CATTCATCATATCTCTCAGAAAATATGGACATGATTCGAATTTTTTTCTCCTCCTTGGTTTCCATAGTTTCTTTTAAAGTTCAGCTTTATTTACATTTATTGCAAAAGTGTCGTACACCCGTGTGAAATGGATTATTAGAAGTTCCCTAAAGTAGCATTATATTGACTTCTTCGCTTTGGGAAAGCTTTGGGAAATCGGTACGCATTTGGAAACCTGCTTGCGGCTGGCAGGTGCGCGCCATTGGAGACCCTTGGTTACGCGAAACAATATGTTTCAAAATGAAACAATTCATTGGTTCACTTTGAAACAAAATGTAATATCAAATCTATATACTATGTAACATCTCAATAGATGCAGGTAAAACAATTTTTTAAAATACGAGTTAATAACAAAGATGGTTTATCCTGATCAATTCAAAGACACATCAGATAAAATTTTTAATCACCCCTTTGTTGGATATTTGCATGGGGTGATATCGGATCAATCTTTGGAAATTGAAAAACTCAAGAGTGAAATCCGTTTATTAAAAGGGCACAGCGCAAAGCCAGTTATACCTCCAAACAGTAATTTAGAAGGACCATCAAGCAAATCCAATAAAGGCATAAAAAAAAACTCCCTTTAGTAAACGAAGTAAGAAGCCCAACTTGGTCATTCATTCCACTGAACGTATAAAGGCAAGTAACATTCCTGAGGGCTCAAAATTTAAAGGCTATATAAAATGTATCCGTCAGGAATTACAGATTAGAGCTGTAAACACCTGCTACGAGTTGGAAAGCTGGCGAACACCAAATGGCACTTATCACTACGCCAAGTTACCCGACCACTTACAAGGCACAGACTTTGGCTCTACACTGAAAAGCTATATCATCTACCAATACCATCATTGCCATGTGACCCAACCTCTACTATTGGAGCAACTATGGGAATTGGGTATATCCATTTCATCAGGCCAGCTGAGCCGTATCCTTACCGAAGGACATGAGCGTTTCCATAAGGAAAAAGAAGGTTTGCTGACCAAAGCCAAGCAGCACAGTGCGTATCTTCAAACAGATGATACAGGGGCTCGCCATCAGGGCAATAATGGCTATTGCACTTTCATAGGCAATAATTTGTTCTCCTTCTTCAAAAGCACCGGTTCAAAAAGCAGGATCAACTTTTTAGAGATATTGAGTGGGCAGCCGGGCTATTGTTTCAACGACTATGCCTTTGGTTATATAGCTGACAAGGGGCTTAGCCCAAAATATATTACAGCCATTGACTCAATAAAAGGACAAAGTTTTACCAGTACAAAAAAATTCCTGGCCACCTTAAAGAGCTTATCGGTTAGCCAAAAGTATGCAGTCAAAACAATTACCGAAGCAGGACTATTAGGACATTTGATTGATCGTGGGATGCCTGAAAGCATGGTAATTCTAAGCGATGACGCAGGACAGTTTGATGTGATGGTCCATGCCCTGTGCTGGATTCATGTTGAAAGAAATCTGCAAAAAATCCAGGCATACACAAAACAGCAGCGCCAGGAACTTGACTTGCTACTCAACGCTTTTTGGCAGTTGTACCAACAACTTAAAACCTTCAAGAACAAGCCTACGGATAAGAAGAAACAACAAGTCATAAAAAGTTTTGATGCCATTTGCAACTGGAAGACAAAATGGCTGGCATTGAAAAAAGGTTTAGATAAAATAAAAACATACAAACCAGAACTGCTTGTCGTTTTGGAATATCCCTCTGTGCCATTGCACAATAACCAAAGTGAAAGCGACATCAGGGAATATGTAAAAAAAAGGAAAATAAGCGGGTCAACACGTAGCGATAATGGCAGAAAAGCCAGAGATACCTTTGCTTCGCTTAAAAAAACCTGTCGGAAAATGAACATCCCCTTCTGGGAATATCTTAATGATAGGCTCACATCTACTCACAAAATAAAGTACCTCCCAGATTTACTTGTGGAAATGACAACCTCCAATTAATTGTACCGCCTGTCAATATTGAGATGTTACATTCGGCACACATCTTGGCATAATAATCATGAAATAACCAAGCAAACAACTCAATGAACCAATTTAATTAACCATGATCCGAAATTACCTTATCATCGCCTGGAGAAACCTGCTCCGCAACAAGTTAATTTCCTTCATCAATATCGGTGGCCTTGCCATTGGCATGTCCACCTTTATGATCATTGCCATTTATGTAAGCTATGAGCTGAGCTATGATGAGTTTTTTGAAAACAAGGATAGAATTTTTAGATATGCCGAATATATAAAAGCCGCGAACAAAGCAGATTTTATGCTTAGAAATACAGTAGGTTCTGAAAGGAAGAAATATTTGGCAGAATTGTCAGGAATTGAATCGGTAGCCAGGATAGTTCACCATCCCGGAATCTTTAATCCTTCGGCCATTGTCTCCTATTTCAGGGCAGATGATGCCAATAAATATGCCTTCGATGAAACAGACATTTTTACTGCTGAGCAATCCTTTCTGGATATCTTCGCGTTCCCCTTTATTCATGGTGATTCCAAAACCGCTTTGAAGGATATGTATGCTGTGGTCATCTCTAGGAGTACTGCATTAAAACACTTTAATCATTCTTCCAATGACTTAATTGGCAAAACTTTATACATATCACAAACCAGCGAAAAGATCAAAGACGCTTTTACGATTACGGGAATATTTGAAGACCTTCCAAGCAACTCACATTTTTCTTTCGATATATTGCTATCTTATACTACTTACGGCACTATTTCTCCCGAGGTGTTTGAGAATAGTTATCCCTTTCACTATCACACTTACATAAAATTGACGAAAGGCTATGAACTGGATTTATTAAAAAAAGAAATGCCAGATTTTAATAACTCATTCATGGCGCAATTCTATAAAATCAGCAAAAAGGAATATATTAAGAATAAAGAGAGTTATTATCAAATAAGAGCCGAAATTCACCCTTTGAACTCGATCTATTTATCGTCGCCTGGCGACCGCGAATTTTCTCCTCATGGAAATATGCGGAATTTATACATGCTGGCAGGAATTGCGTTGGTTATCTTGTTGATTGCCTGGATAAATTACATCAACCTCTCCCTGGTTCAATTAATGAACCGGGCAAAGGAAGTTGGAATAAGGAAAGTAATTGGCGCGAGTAAAGGATCGATTGCCGGGCAATTTTTACTGGAAACATTCAATGCAAACTTGATAGCCATAGTTATATCTTTGACAATTATTCCTGTCATAGTTCCTCCTCTATCGGATTTTTTGGGTAAACATTTGGACATAGCGATCTGGTACAATGGCCATCCAAAAGTATTCTTATTCTGGGGCATCTTAGTTTTCGTTTTTTTGATAAGTGCGCTGATCACAGGATTATATCCGGCGATAGTTTTTTCAAACACCCAGCCGGCCGTAATCCTGAAAAGTTTTGTTCATGGGCTGGGAAGAATATTTGCCCCAAATAAAAAATTAAACAATGGATTTGTCCTGGTTCAGTTTTCTGCTGTCTATGTTCTGATTGCCATCACGTTAGTTGTTTTTTTACAGCTCAGACATTTGCAAGACAAAAACCTTGGCTTCAGTAAAGACCAGGTTTTGGTGCTCAAGACTATGATGAAAAGTGTAGCTGAACAAAAGAAAATTAGCTATTTGAAAGAATCGTTGAATTCTGAAAGTAGCATAAAAAATACTTCTTCATCTTCTTGTGTGCCTGGCAAACCTGTTAATATGCGTCACGGGATATTTAATTTAGATAGCGTTTCGAATTGGTGTAACTCTACTGCAATTACGGTAGATAGTGAGTTTTTAAATGTATTTGATCTCCGCATTATCGCAGGCCGTAACTTTAGGCAAGATGAACAGTTGGATTTGGACGCTATCCTTGTCAATAAATCTACCCTACATGGATTAGGGTTTGAGAATCCTGAAGATATCCTGGGACAAATGAAAGGTACGGGAGGAACTGTACATCATGATTCATCGGGAATGAAAAAAGTGATTGGTGTAATTGATGATTACCATCAAGTGTCACCCAAAGAGCAAATAGAACAATTGTATATTCGCAAAGAAGGAAATATTATCACAAAGGAAATTAATGGTGAAAAGATAAGACAATTTGAATTTTCGAATTGGTGGGGAGACCGCTCCTATCTTTCCATTCAACTTAGTTCAAACAATATTCAGGCAACAATAAAAAAGATTAAATCAAAATGGGTGGATGTATTCCCGGATTACCCCTTTGATTATTTTTTTATGGATGAATATTATAATGCACAATATAAATCCGATTTGAAATTTGGCTCCATCTTCCTGGTATTCACAATCATCTCTATCAGCCTTGCCTGCCTCGGCTTTCTGGGAATGACCCTGTTCCTGATCAACCGCAGAACCAAAGAGATTGGTATACGAAAAATAATGGGAGCTTCACTGATCAATCTGTTTGGCTTGATGATATCTAGGTTTATAATCCTAATCTTATTTGCCGGTCTTGTTGGCATACCTTTCACCTGGTTTATTTTGCGCAATCTATTGAACGAATTTGCCTATCGCATTGATCTGTCATGGTGGCTGTTTGCTGCCCCTCTGGCTTTTATATTGATCATCGCCTTATTGACCATTGGTGGAAATACCTTACGGAAAGTAAATGCTAATCCGGTGGAGGCGTTGCGGTATGAGTAGAATCATATGAATCATGAAATATTATAATTAAATTCCAAATACTTAAATTTTCACTTAACCCCCATTACCATGGAACACAAACAAGCGATTAACGAAATCGAAGAAAGCTTTGGTTTTGTACCCTCATTTTTCAAGTTACTGCCCGATGAGTACCTGGGCTCTGAATGGGATCTCCAGAAAAGATTAACCCTGGAGGAAACCCTCATTCCAAACAAGTACAAGGAACTCATGGGCCTGGCTGTTGCCGCTGTCACCCGGTGCAAGTACTGCACCTACTACCACACTGTGGCTGCCAAACTATTTGGCGCTACGGATGAGGAAATAGAGGAAGCCATGCACTACACCAAACAAGTAATTGGCTGGAGTACATACATCAATGGCATGCAAATGGACTATGACAATTTCAAAAAAGAAATGGACCGTATTGCAGAGCATGTAAAAAGTGCCATGGCAGCACAATAGACACCCTCTGTGAAAGATTTGAAGCCTGAGATTCACTTGCAGCATGTATGTCGTGAGTTTCAGGCTTCGATTTTTTCCGGCAGTGATAGTAATACGGTTTTATGAAAGTTGCATAATGATTCTATAGTATAAAAATACCACGTTTTCATGAAATAAAGTTGTAAACTTTGTAATTACTAAATGAAACTATCATGAAAAAATTCTTAAGTAATCTATCATTCCTTGTAATAATAGGAACCCTACTTGTCTTTTTGGCAGGATGCAATGAAAATGATGAGGATCCGGTAAATGATCTCCTTGGCCTGTGGACCGTTTCAGATGTAGAAATTGATGCTACTATTGGAAATGAATCTTTTGTAGATTATTTAGTCAGCAAAGTCGGCATGTCCGAGACTGAAGCTGAGATTTTCTATGCAATCTTCCATACCTTATTGGAGGAGGAGATGGATATTTCAAGTACAATTGAAATCATGGGAAACAATACTTACACGGCAGATTTTGAAGGATCTACAGAAGACGGTACCTGGAAATTAAGCGCGGATGGAAAGACATTGACCTTTGATGAAGGAACCATGTATGAAATGGACCTTACTATCAATTCACTCACGAGTAGCATGCTTAGTATTACCATAACTGAGGTAGCCCTGGAAGATATAGATGACGATCCACTTACTCAAGCTTTTGAAATTGTGGTGGAGATAACTTTGATCCTTGGCAAATAATATTCATTTTCAATAATGGATACGCCAGGTGAAGGTCTAAATTTACTGGCTTTTTGGTTCATATTATTGCACTGAGGTGGCTTCGTGCAACCTTTGAAGACAGCACTGCCAGGTCTATAGAAACATTGAGGTATGAATGAGGCGATCACACTCTTCTAATCATCCTGATTATTTTATTAAACAAAAGTACCATTAGTTCGACAGGAAGGGAGAAAAGTGGTTTGACAAGTTTCAACTAAATAAAATCCAGATTCACTTCAAAAGCGATGAAGAACATAAAAACGGAAAAATTAGCGTAATGGATAGTTCTATGCTTCGACATGTACCGAAGAGTATGTCGAAGCGTAGATAATTCCAAAACCTCACGAAGCTTTGTCTTCGTGTGGTTTATTTTACTCAAAAAGCAAATTATCAGACTCCCTCAGAAGAAGATTTTATAAATTGAAAATAGCCGAAACCCAATGCGAGTAACAGGTAAATGGCTACCGTTGACCAGCCTAAGGCATTTACTACATTTCCGAGTTGGGCTATAAGCGCTACAACAAAACCAAGGCAATTACCTATAAAGAGCGCTAACACAATCGCTTTACGCGCCTCCGAAGGGCCTGCATTCCTTGCTGACCATGATAAAACTGCAAAGCCAAAAATGGCAGCGCCAAACAGTTGACCCATATAGTTTAATGCCGGATCTGCCTGGACACCGTAAAACTTTAAAACCTGCCAGGGTATGAGTACAAACGCAATACCAAATACCCCTGAAACAATAGAGTTTACAAGCAATAATTTACTTAGTTTCATAGTACACCTCCTTTGTTTTTAATGTAACCAATATATACAAATGACTGTGTTTCAGTCATCATCAATTTACGTCATAAAATCCGGGAAACAAAGTTTATCTCTTTGGTTGTAAAGCAAGCTTTGATAAAACTGCATATGCTTGCTAATCGAGTAATTTTTTATCATCAGACAAATGGATCATCATGAGTATACAGGCTGAAAATTAAGTAGGATTAATATTTATTCGTAATACTCATAAGCTTCAATTAAGTCCAGGTAAACGCCGTCAAATCCTGCATCTATTATTTTTTGCAAATAGGAATCCTGTTCTCCATATATAATTGCCTGCCATTCTTCTTCCCAATATTTCACCTTGAAATTCCCTTCCCATTCAGAATTTTCAGCATCAATCCATGAAGGATTATTCGGACCCCAGCTTGTTTGCCAATAATATCTATAATCCTCCGCCTCACCAATTGACATATATGAAACTACCAGGCGTTTTCCTCCATTTGCCTTTATTTTTAATTCATTGATTTCTGCAGCGGTAAATTCTGAGTCATCTTTAAAGAATAAATCCATGATCAACAGGTCGTAGTTGGTGGCAGAAATAGCTCCTATAAAGTCTGATTTTGAATTGTAATTTTCAGGATTTATCAAATAAAGGAAGTTTGTCATATCAGATAAACTTGAGACCTCCATGTCATTCTCTTCATAAATTTGGTCCGGATAAGTAGGAATATTGTCCAGTTCTCTTTGATCGGCAGCAAAGGATATATAACCGGCAGTATTGTTTTGATTGTATGAGGCATCCATTTTGGAATGTGTAGCGCAATAATCAGTTACTATGATTGTATTCCCTTCATTTTTCGATTTATCAAGAAATCCACGTAAGTACAAATTGTCTTCAGTAGGAGTAATCTGGTCATCGTTATAGTATCCGTAAAATAGATCTTCCTGACCGTGACCGTCTATTGCATTTAAATATAATGAATGTATTGGGCTATCTTCTTCACTGTCAATTGTTACTAATTCCACACCATTTTGAGGGATAATTAAGAAATTAGCATTGGTACTTTTGGCATATTCGCTTATACCAATCACAAATTCCCGCATTTCTTGTCTGAAATCGTTATCAGACTGCCCATTGCAATCATCGCAATCATCGCATGAGACAAGAAATATAAGGATTAGCTGAATAAAAATTATTTTCTTCATAGTTATTTGTTTTGACCATTGTTCCATATTTATCCTAACGCCAAGCAACAATACAGAGTTTTATAAAAGCTACTCCGACATAGCGATAAAACATCTTAGAGTAAATGCCTTACAGGATTGGAGGGAATAACTATATCATTCTTTGAGTCACCCGGGTCGAACGATAAGTCAAAATTTAGTTTAAAAATTTCCTCTTATGTGGGACAATGCTTATTGGTAATTCTGAGCTTTTGATTCACATTTATCGCTCGATTGTGATTAGACCAAGCTTCTATATCGCCTCGGGAGGAAGAGCATCAGATTTCTTATGAACTAGATTTTTTAAATTGAAAATAGCCGAAACCCAATACAAGCAACAGGTAATTGGCAAGCCAAGTATTTCAGACTCGCATCGCAACTGGTAGCTACTGGCAACCGAGTGCTTTGCTACTGTGATAAATTTATTTGCTACTAATCATAAAACACCTCCCTCCTTTTTAGTTTTCATTTATGGTATCAGTAGTATCAAACAATTTTTCAAATTTCTTCCGCACTACCATAAACATAGTTGAGAATTCAACAATCAATTTGTAAAAGCCCCTCTATCTAAAAAAATCCACATATCCTTCAAAAGCAATGAAGAACATGAAAACGGAAAACAGCAAGGTGACTGCCAGACCTGTATTGAGCCAAAACCCAATTCTTCCATCACCCATTAACTTTTTACTATTCAGCATAATCAGGAGAAATATGATTAGGAGAGGCATCATCAATGGACTAAAAGCCTGGGAGGCAATCATAATAACAATTGGTCTTCCTCCAAATATGGGAATAAAAAGCCCGGACAAGGTAACTAAGACTACCAATATGCGAAATAACTTTGTAGTTAAATCTCTCGAAATACCCCGGTAATCGCTGATCAGCCAGGGTAATAGCAGCATATTGGGAAAGATGGAACTCAGTCCGGCAGCTATAATTCCACTTACGAATAAGGCAATTGCAAAACGGCCGGCAAGCGGCTCTAAGGTACTCACCATTTCTATGGCATTGTCAACATAAATGCCCTGAGTATATAGCGTTCCTGCCGCACTAGCCATGATTGCGGCGCTGACCAAAAATAGTACAGTCGCTGAAATGATAGCATCTCTTCGCTCAATATGAAGCTCATTTGCCTTCCATCCTTTTTCCGCTACCACACTGCTTCTGGAAACCAATACGACTGCTGCCATGGTGGTGCCCACCATTCCGGCGATAATAAGATGCGGTTTTCCAGTGGTAGGAATGCTTGGAATCATCCCTCTAAAAATATCTGCCGGATCATGGATAATCATAAAATTGGTGAGCACAAATGCAATTCCCATCACCCCGACCATCAGTGAAACAAATCGGATAAAGAGATTATGTTTTCCTGTCCAGTACAGTATGAGTAAAAAGGATAGAAAAATAATTGAGATTAGGAGTGTTGAAAAGCCTGAACTATTTTCTGTAAATATTTTAGACCATTCCTGGATTACTTCTGCTACAATAGCCATTACACCCATAATGGAAGAAATGACTGTGACCATCAAGCCGGCGATTATAAAAATAGCCGCAAACCATCCAATATGATTTTTGATATTGAACATGATGGTATGGCCGGTGATAATGGTTAGCCTGCTTATGGCAACGAGCAAAATAAAGGTGAAAAAACAGGAAAGAAACAGGGCCCAGGTAAATGACATGCCATAGCGCGCTCCGGAAACTACCATAGAAGTCACGCTGCCGGTCCCGATTACATATCCAACGATAAACATACCGGGAATTATGGAAGCAATAAATTGTTTGAATTTTTCAAAAGAAGTCATTGTACACCAAATATCCAATTTCAATTGAATTATTCAAAACTTATATTACAGGTTTCATGAGCAATCCTAACTGTTGAGGTTCTCCAAACCTATGAAAATAGTGTAGTATAGAGGATTTCACTCATAACTAAATTGAAAATTATTCGTATTTTTGTTAGACTAAACAAGAAAAAAATGGCTTTTCAAACGATTACCATCGATTTTCCTTCTGATATATTGTTAGCATTAAATGAAGATGAAAATGAACTCACACTAGCGCTAGTGTAGTGTAACCAAAGAAATAAGACAGACATGATTTCCAGGAGGTTTATTACTCAGGAAAAAGCGATTTATCCAATCCGGGGACAATCTTCAAAGCATTTTTATAATACACTTTTTTTAATACTTCATCCGGTAGATCCATTCCATACATTGGCCAGAAAGCATGATATTTTTTATGATACGGGAAGTACTCATCGTCGCTTTCCAATACCCGAAAATAGGTAGGAAATTCTTCCGGCTTCCAACTATCCTTTCCAAAAAGAATTTTATCCTGGTATTTCACAAAAAAGTCATGTGCAAATCGTGGTTGCCTTCCCAGCTCAGCGATCACAGCCGCAATACCCACATACATATTTGGAAGTTCTTCGATCAACTTCCCGAGTCTTGCAAGATCATTCGCATACCAACCCATGTGCGCATTGATAAAGGTTGTATTTGGATGGTTTCTGAACATGTTGTGTTGTTCGTCGATGATCTGTTGCCAGGGTGCAGGATTTGTATCCGATCGTTTCCTACCCGGTCGGGTTTTAAGCTCCAGCCATCGTTCATTATCTCTGTCCATCTCATCCCAAAAAGGTTTAGGGTCAGCAGCATGAATGAGTACGGGGATGCCCAATTCAGCACATTTTTCCCACACCGGATTCAGACGTGGATCATCAATAGCAATTCTTTTTCCATGGATATCCTTATTTCTTAAACCTAAACTTTTATATATTTTCAAACCTACCGCGCCATGTTGAACATCTTCTTCCAGTTGCTTTGCAGCTGCTTCACCCCAGCCTTCATTGCCAACTCCATCGAAGGAAACATTGGCAAAAACACCAAAACGGTTTGGGTAATGATCGCTTGCATTCTTGATGGCTCCTGTTAATCTTTCCCCCGAACCACCACTCAAATTGATCATGATGCCCATATTGAGCTTATCCATATCTGCAATGAGCGTAGAAAGATCTTGCGTTCCCATTCGGAATTGGTGACTGTGAATGTCGATGAATGGATACTTCGCTTTTGTAATCTCATTTCCCGGCACAACCAGCGTTGATTTGGGATTGTATTCTTCAAATGAAAGATCTGCCTGGGCAAAAACAGCGTTTGACAATAGTGTAAGACAAATTGCAGCTAATATTTTCATGGTTGGTATTTTTATAAATGTTGAAGTTTCGCACCTAAAACTAATTTACTTAATATTAAGGACTTATATATTTTATAATAATTAGATATTCTTATTAATCATCACTTTATGAAATCCATTCTACTCTTTGTTTTCTCTGCGAA
>SDBV01011906.1_pt1 | contig 11204 bp, 16 predicted proteins | sample 2277081 | NCBI WGS metagenome assembly SDBV01 (sample SAMN10402039, study PRJNA504765) | marine sediment metagenome | isolation source: marine sediment core GS10_PC15, 223 cmbsf | place: Arctic Ocean: Southern Knipovich Ridge | collected 2010
CTTAAATGAATTAGAAAATATAATGGTAAGGGAAGATGACCCAGTTAAAAGAAACCAGAAGATATGGAAGTTAATTCAACAATCGGAGAAGTTTAAGGGAAAATTAAAGATAGGTGATTTTGCAAGATGAAACCAACTAAAGAAGCTATAAAAAACAGAAAGCTAATGAAAAAAACAATATTATTTAATGATGTTGAATCCGATCTATGGATTGGAGCACTTGTATCTTTGGTTATTATGATATCTATTGTATCAATTGTATCAGATATATGGCTAGATTTAGAGTTAGAATCAATATGCTTAGATCATGTTGGAGTATTGAAATCAATCAATTCAGTAACAGATAAAGATTCAGGATTGTTTTCTGCTGGCGATACTCACAGGACAACATTGATATTTGAAGATAACCTAGTAATCAATTTAAATTATGTGGTTGACAAACCTATTTATATTGGCAAGCCAATGATCTATAAAGAGTGCACAAGATCAGATGGAAAAATAAAGTATATGGTGGGAGAATGAAAAAAGAAATAATTAAAGATTTAATGAAAAGAAATAATATTTTATAATATCTACAAAGAAAGAATCAGAGAAGAAATCAAGAAAAACGAAGATGCTATTAAAATATAATCTTTAATGAGAAACAATGAAAAACAAATATGTTGATTCAATGCTGAAAACACTTAGGAAACATTCCCCGGATCGGATTGATAGGATTAGAAGATATATCAATAAGCTTGAGAAACACTTATGGGAGGAGATTAAAATGGAAGAAGCAATAGCAGTAAGGATTTATTATTCGGATGGAGATGCATATACTGAAAGGCATGAATTAAATCTTCCAGATGATGCAGTTGATGTTCAAGAGATTCAAGTTTTAATAGATGGTGAATGGATTTTATTTACAAGGAGAGAAGACTCTCGGGGAAGAGATTAAAGTGGATAAAAAATCAAAAAGAACAAGAAAATTTAGGAAACAAAGATGTGCTTCATGCGGAAGAAAAGCCCTGAAGAGCCAACATCAATGCAGTGGAAAGACCAAAGAGGAGAAAAGAAAGGAAAATGAATAGATATACAAAAGATAACTTACCAAAAAAAGGGAAAGCAAAAAAGATTTGGAATTTTTTGAGTCCGCAGATTGTTGAACTGCATTATAACTCAAATTTATGGGGGAAAGACAGATTAAGTGGATGGGGAACTTGGGCTTGTGAATTTGATAATGGACATTTGTTTTGGTGTGGTATGGATAAAAATGGAGTTTATGTTCAGGAAATGTCTGCACCATTTATGAAAAGATACATTAAAAAGAAAGGAAAATGAAACTTAAAGAAAAATTAAAATTCAGCGTATCTTTTATTTTATTATCTACGATTACATACATAATGTATTTTTATAGGTAAAGATGAAAAACGAAAAAACGATGGTATTTTGGCTTTGGACTTTGAGAATATTTACTTTGCTAAACATTTCATTATTCATATATTTGATGTATTCATTTAATGTAAACACCTACTCCTACTGGGTTAATTATGCTTTAATAACTGCAACATTTGTTTTGAGCTACATCTGGTTTAATTATATTCGTGTTTTTATTGTAAAATTGAAGAAGAAAAAAAGATGTTTCCTTACGGGAACTTGATATTTGGATTGGCAGCTTTGGTCATAGTAATAATGTTATATTTGTTTTAGAGGAAAGAGATTAACATGATGATAGAACATATATTTAGTAAGAAACAATGAAAACACTTGAACAGAAACTAAGAGGAGTAATTGAAACTGATGTGCCTGAACATATTGCAATGCTTAGAATATATCAAATCATAGGATGGTACAAGCGAGAACCGAGATTCAAGAAAATCCCCGAAGGTAAGGCAGTTATGATCATGGCGGATGAGATGAGCAAGGATGCAAGATACAGAGTGAAAGGCAGGACATACCAGGAACACAAAGATGGAGTACATTTTTATTGAAAAACTATACGGAGGTGAGACAAATGGAAAAGACAAAAGTATTGAAGATTAAGGTTGGTGAAGTTTACATTGATGGGAAAAATCATAATGTAATGCAGACAGCCTGGAAGAAAACCAGTAAAGATGGTAAGAAAACATACTATGAAGTGAGGCAGCTAATCTTTGTGCAAGACATAGAACCAAAGCAGCCTGCACCAAGCAGTGATGCCTAAAGCTACAGATGGGCAGTCTCGATTAATTTCTACATGGGTTTGGTTTAATCCCATCACAGACTTTTGCAAGGGAGTTCTATCACCTCTTTACTTCCTCGACCATCGGCTAATTAGAATGGAATGTCCAAGATGCAAAGGAGATACAATAAAGCGTGGCACTTACAGAGTGGTGAGAAGCTATGCGGATCAGAAGCGATACTATTGTAAGAAGTGTAACTATAATTTTACAGAGAGAAAGATGGGTTTCAACATGCGAAAGCATCCTTACTTCATAAGAGAGGAAATAAAACAGATGTATAAGGAAGAAAAAGGGTACATCAAAAAGTATGATATGCTGAAGAAACCAACATACTCAACCAGAGAGATTGCCGAAAAGTTTAAAGTCTCAAAGAGTTTTGTTTACGATGTGGTAAAAGATATTGATAGGAAGTAACATAATCCCACAGTCTAAAGACGGGGGATTCTAAAGAAAAATGGAACTAAAACTAAAATATAATGCTGATGATTCGGATAGAATTTTCAAAGTAATGGAAAAGGAATGGGAATTAGCTAAACAGAATTATTGTAGAAAGAAGAGATCTAAAGGTGAAAAAGTTGATTATTTTAAGATGGTTGATGCTTTAAATCAAAGGAAGAAACTGAAGGCATTGACAAAATTAGGATTAGCTTCTGTTCTATCTTGTGGTAATATATTAGATAAACCAGAAATTAATAGGGCTGTTGAAAAACTTGAAAGAGAAGGAGAACAACGATTATGAGAATAAAAAGGAGGTTTACAAAACAATGAAACTAATATTCTCAGATTACTTGGCAATCATTTCCATACTTTTGATATTGGTTGCACATATAGCATCGGCATTCATATTCAGTTATTATACTGACACCGAACAAAAACAGGTGGAGATTGAGAAGGTTGTCCAGACTATGGAAGCAAATCCAATCGCAAGGTATTTCTTTCAGACACAACAGTTAAGGTTCATGTTTTCTTTCGTTATCGCACCAGCATTACTCTCAGGCATGTATTACTTTCTCAGAAGGAGATATTATGAGCATCAGGACATATTAGGTGCCTATGCAGTATCTATCCTCGTAGTTGCTCTAATGGATGCCTCAAATGATTTATCAATACTATTGGGAATATTGTTGAGATGATGTCAAGCTTTAACTTAATCTATGGTAGTATAGCTGTAGTAATTGGATTACTTATGTTGTGGTGGATAATCAAGCGTATCTAACTCACTATCCATATTCTATCTCTGCTCTATGGATTATATACCTATAGGCAGTAAAGGCCAGAAAGAATAATGTACCTATGATTACAATTCCCCTGTAGGATGTTATCAGACCATAGATGATTACAACTATCCCTACAATCCATAGTTTCTTAAGCATTTGAGAATGATAACCTCCTGAAAGCATAGAAAGCCCACATGCCTGCAATGAACAGCACCATGATTAGGAAGAACTCTACCTTAAATTCTTGTGCATTAAATCCTCCAAATACCATATGTCAGCCTTTAATCATCCTGTATGTGAAAAATATTCCAAAGAGTACAAAGATTAATATTGAGAATGTTGTGTTTATCAAGTCTAATGTTGTGAAGAAGAATGTTATAATTGTTGTTATAAATCCAGCTCCAAGTAAAGCATCTCTATTTTCAAAGTTCTTGAATCCCATAAAGAATATTATGAATGTGGATAATAAGATAAGCAGCATAAACCATTGACCGGTAAGATCATTTACTGCTACAACAAATTCAAATAAATTCTCTGAAGTGCTTGAATTAGTTAAATCATATATACTTGCTGTTGCGTTGATTCCATGTGCCATTTTATGTTTCTGCTTTTGTTCTCATGAACATAGTCATAACTATTATTATGACCACAATTCCTATTATTGATTTTATTATATCTGTTATAAATCCAATTTCCTCTATCCCCATATCTGTTTCAACTCTATCAATTACTCTGCCAATTAGTCCAAATGTATCTGGAATGAATTTAACTGCTTGTACTCCACCATTTAATAAAGCTGCACCTGCATCGCTGGCAATTTGAGCTACTTTTGTTATTATGTTTTGTTCTCTAATGAGACTTTTATTCGAAGTTCCTACATCACTATAACCAGTATAATTTTCTTGTAAATCCAAATAACTTTGGAAGTCTCTTGAATTATAATCTTGTCCTAGTGTTCCAGTAGCGAAGAAAGCAAAACCTAAAAATCCTGCAAAAATTACAACTCCAATCAATAAGTCTGTGTATTTTACCATGTCAAGTTTTCAACCTCCATATAACCAGGAGTCCTAATATTACTATGACTATGTAAACTCCTAAATTTATAAAACTAAAACCGGCAATCATCATCCCCCCTAAAGCAAGAACAAACATTACGATTGCAACAGAGATATTTGCAATACCCAGACCTGCAACCGACCCAGCAAACAACATAGTATAAAACAAAGAAGTTCTGCCAAACAAATCCTTTGCAGTTTTTATGAATCCACCAAGTATTCCTAATGTATCTGTGATTATGCTTTCACCTCCAAATCCTACAATCATTCCTCTTGCGAATAGTGTAACATTAGTTGAGTTCACTGTGCATAATAAAGTTCCGGATGATATTGTTTGGATGTTGTTGCATCTTAGAATATCTCCTTTAAGGTTTCTTTCAAAGACTTCAAGTTTAAATTCTCTTGAGACTCCTCCTAAATCGTTTACAATATATGAAAACGTATCACTTACATTATTGTATGTTAGTGAAGTTGACACTCCGTTTTCTATATCAATCTTTGTAAATGGATCTGCTAATATATTTAGGGTTATTGTTATTGCAGTCTGAAATATCTTAGCACCAATAGTAAGCACATTATTATCTCCAGACTCTACAAAGATTTTATAGAAGGCATCATCAAAATCCACATCAAGTATGACTTCTCCTTGTTCATCAGTCTTTGCCATGGCTACAACAACATAGCTGTTCACCGAAACAAAGAACTTTTGAAGTTGCACTAAAGCATCTTGAATTTTAGTTCCAGAATTGTCTTGAACAGTTATAGTTACATCTGTACTATTGGTCAATGAAAGAAGATATAAATCAATAGATGTTCCATCTAGTGTTGGAGTAATATAAAAATCTCTTTTTTTAAATAACTTTGAACTGTATCGAATCCTATATTCAAAATCTTCTGTTAATTCTAGTGATACATTACCAGAATCAGAAGTAGCATTATAAGTATTATCTCCAATGGCAGTTACTGTAACATTACTTCTCAATAGAATTTTATTGAACTCATCAAATATAAAAAAGTTTATTGTTATATTATGGCTATGAGTTAATTCAGTTCCATTATACATTGCGAAACCAGTAAATTGTATAGTTTGACCTGTATCTGGAAATATTACAAGACTAGTTCCATTCGTACCTGCACCTTCAAGTGGGATATTTCCTCTATATGTTCCATTATGAGTCACATTTATGGAATTATTATGTTGCAATACAGAAATCTCTAAATCTACAGCAGATGTTACATCACTAGTCCAGTTTGTTTCAAAAGCAGATACACCACCAGAAGCAATTCTTACACTTCCTGTTGGTTGTCCTGATTTATCTCTAAAAGACCACATTGAACCCGTTGATGTTGTGGCATTTTCCTCATGAAATCTAATAAATGAATTACCTACTTGTCCCATAGTTACTGTTATATTGTAAAATATCATTGTGCAACTATTTGGGTTTGATGATATATTCATACAACTTAATTTATGAACAAATAGTGCTGTATCAGTTGCACCGCATATCATTAATCCATTTCCACCAGAATCGATTGTACAACCTGATAAACTCCAATTACCACCATCATTATTTGCAAAACTTTCATTTATAATTGGTCTTGTATTAGCATCATGAGCATAAACAAATGAAACTAATGAAAAGAGTATGAATATCCATAACAGTGCTTTAAACCTCATTTTTAGCCTCATACACGTTAGATAATCTAAAATACTTATATGTCACTATCCCTGCAATAAAAGCTGTTAATTCGCTTAAATTTAACATATACATCCATTGTATGCTTTGATTCAGTAACTTTGCCTCAAAAGGGGTGATGATTATAACAACTACAAACAATACAAATATTAATATTTTAAGTCTCATGGTTGCACCTGAACTCTTTGTTTACCGAATAATGCAACAGCAAGTATTATGACAAACACAGTTACCACAATTACATAATTATTAAATATGAAGCCCATGAAAACAAACTGGCTTGCACCTTCTATTATTAACTGATGATTGGTTATCTCCTCATAGATATTTGCATATAGTGCTCCCATCCAGATAAAGAAAGCGAGTATGGGTATCGTTATGTAGAACAAAGCTGGGTGGCTTTGCGTGAAGAATGCTCCTGCTATCACTGCAAAACCTAATCCAATCACAACAAACAAGAATGAATTATCAAAGATTGAGACAAACTTCCCTATAAGAGAATTACCTATTGCACTTGCATCACCAGTCACTAAACTATTCTTTTGCAACTCAGTATTGATGTTATCGAACATCACAAAAGCAAATATCCATACGATTGCGATAGCAAACAGAGCAACAACTAAGAATATCCCACCTCCTAAACCTCTTTGCACCTGTGCTTTTTTGTTTCTGAATATGCTTTTCTGCATCTTAAAATAGTTTTATATCAAATTTCTTTCCTTTCCATAATATCTTTCCTTTAAAATCTTTTGTAAACAACTGTAATGTCTGGCTTTTCTTGATAGTAAAACCAGTGTCCTTTGAAATCTGGTCTGTCAAATCTACAAACATCTCATGGAAATCTGCAGGCACTCTCATCAATCTACTATTCTTGCTCACCTTGATCCTCCTTTGGTAAGTTGCCTTGTATGCTCCTTACAAAACCTACTATCATAAACACTATAAAGTAAAATGTTATGCCAACATTAAGATAGATAAGAATGATAAACATCATATCCAAGCTGCTTGATATGCCTAAGTCTCCCGCCTTTTCATTTATCTTGATTGCCGCATCCATTGGAATTAATAAAAACCATATTGTGATTAACAACATTCCAACTTTAACAGCACCATGCACCGAGAAAGTTTCTTTTGACATTATAATAACCAAGACTAAGTATGCTGATATTACAAAAAGTAATAAAAGTGTTATTGCTATTGCCAATTTCTCATCTCCTTCAATGACAAAGTCGCAAGTCTCTGCTGCGAAGAAAGTTCCCTGAGTGCAGTTCTGCCTGCAAAAGAACTTTCCAATTCTGCTTGTGTTGTATGTCGCATTATAAAATCCATTGCCTATCTCGTTCATTACAAAATTGTCTAAGACAATGTAGCTTTCGTTTCTTATCTGAACATTGCATGTTGCACCTGTTACATCTCCTGTTATGTTTGTTAAGTGTACTCCTAAATCAAATACTTCTCCTGGTCTGTAAACTTCTATCTCTCCTTTTGCTGCGTAAACACTTGCAGACATCAAAATCATTAAAAATATTATTGGCCATTTCATAATCGTGTGTCAAGGATACTAAATGCTTTAGCTTTGGGAGGAATTGACACTCACCTCTTCGGGTATATACATCTTATCCAAAACATCTTTACCATACAATTCAGCAAGAACTTCGTTTGGATAACAAACCCTTGCACCTTTTCCAGCATTGCTTTTGAAAGATACTTTAATCAATGCTTCTCTTACTTCTTCTGTTGTTTTTCCAGACATCTTAATCTTCTCCTTCTCTTGAGGTAGAGAAACCCCCACCCTTTAGGGTGATTTATTTTGGGAGTGTGTCATTGTTTACTCTCATTTTCCTCCCTTTGTTATTGTAACCAACTTACCCCATAAACTGTTGCTCTTGTATTCAACTAATGGGTTTGGTACAAATGTTTTGTTTAAATCATCAAATTCTCTCTGGACTTCTTGATTTAATAAGTTCTCTACAAAGATACTATTATCTTTATTTGCTTTATTTACTTCGAACCCTCCATTTAATATCTCAAGAGTATTATCTCTCTTATTATTGATAATCAACTCCCATTCAAATATGACAAAATCATTATCAAGTAATCCAGATATTCTTGTTATGTTTGCTTGTCCTATTATCTGCGGATAATCCGTAAAAGAATCTCTGTAAGCTATCGCTTCTGCTTCTGAATCAAATATAACTGTAACTCCAACTACACCTAATACTGTTATCAATCCAATTATTAACCATATTATTGTCTTTTTCATTTTAACTCACAGTTGCACACTTCCAGTTATTTTCTGTCGTGCATAAACATATTTTATTTGCTGTTACATTTCCTCTTATTTCTCCAACAACGCAAGTTGTTATTGCACCACTTGCATCATTAGTAATACAAGCTGTTGCATTAATTTTACCATTAACATCTAATGCAAAATTAGGAGATGGAGTATTAACACCAACTTTCCCATCAGGCAATATCCAAAAAGAATTATTAACATTAAATAAACCAGTTCTATCTAATTGTAATAGGGGAGTTCCACCTATTCTGGTTTCCCATCTAAAATCAGCAGCACTTGGATTATCTAATCTCCAGACTTCTGATGTTATATTTCCCCTAAGATGATGAACTACTTGATTTGGATTATTTGGATCTAAGGAACTATGTAAATCTACAGTATAATTTAATGTTCCGTTTTCTACAATCCAGACATAAGCTGCTCCTGAACGATGGTCAGCTTCACCAACATTACTACCCTGCACTCCAACTTTAATTCCAACTACCCCACTTGTATCATCTCTTCTTAAAGTAGTAGATTGACTTGGAGAAAGTCCAAGTATGTTTGGTAATATCAAAACTCCACCAATGGTAAGATTCTCAGTGATATTGACACCATAACCATTTATTTCCATAACCTGTACAAGATTATCGAGGTCATTATCATCTTCATAATTATAAAACCACTTAAAAGATTCACTATATGAGTTTGCAAATATCATATTTCCTCTTGACCTTGAAATCAAAACTGTTATATTTGGACTACCTATGTCACCAAGCATAAGATTACTGCTTCCTATTCCAATAAACATAGAACCCCCTACATCATTTATTGCTTCTATTACAGTTGAAGCATTTGTACCATTATTTGTATTGGTTAATGTGAATCTTGATGATTGATTTCTATTTTCTTTAAGAGAGAATGTATTCTCTGTTATATTAATTCCAGCAATCTTAACAGGACTTCCTCCATGTATAGTTCCAAGTACATTTATATCTTGTTCAAATGTTGCATTTTGACCTTTTACAGTCAGATTACCTCTTATTGTTACATTACCATCAACATCTAATGGATCTGTTGGTGACATTATTCCAATTCCAATGTTACCAGTTATTTGCCTTATGATCATGGCAATATCAACAGCACCAGAATTAAAAATGATGTTATCCATATTTTGAGAGAAACCTATCTGCAAATTATCACTATCATCTATTAGCATCATTGATGATGTTGCACCATTTTCTATTTTACCAGAATAAGCTACATTATTATCAATTAATACACTCCCTCCTTTTATAACTAATTTCTGTCCGGGATTTGTTTCTCCAATCCCTACATTGCCAGTGTTTCCCATTATTATCATCAGAAGATTTTCTGATGGTGCTGTATCAGGCAGCCAAAATTCAAGGTTGCCTGCATTAGAATTATCACCTGCTTCTGTAACTCTTATTCTTCCGAATCTTGTAACAACAGAATTTACAAAACCGAGTGCAATTTCAGTTGCACTAACTTTAGTTGAATCCTGTAAACCATGAACAAATGTTGCTGCTGTAAAATTATCAGATGTGCTTCCATTGACGGATAAGTTTCCTCTTATATCTACTTTAGTTTCTGGATTTGTCGTTCCAATTCCGACTCTATCAGTTAATTGATTGTAAAAAAATGTTCCATTGCCTATTGATAAGTTTCCAGTTATGTTTACATTACCAGCAACTGTTAAAAGCTGAGTTGGTGTATTTGTTCCTATTCCTACGTTACCTCCTGTTGTAATTGCTAAAAAATTATTTGTTCCTAAATCAGTAATGTGAAAACTTATTTTATACTTATCACCATCAGCATTATCTACACCTGTAACCCAATTATTTCCGCCTGCTACTATATATTGTGTTAATGGGTTTCCTGTTGAGAAAAAAGAATTTGCAGATAATATAGCATTACCATTAACCCCACTTGAAACCCTGATTATTTCTTCTGTTGTTGCATCACCAACTTCTAAACTTACTGCTGGTGCAGTATTTCCAATGCCAACTCTTCCAGTTGAACCATTAATATACAAGACATTACTTAGATTAACATCCTTACCATCAGTTCCAGAATCTGTTTGTAATAAATATTGTGGATTAGTAGTTCCAATCCCTATTTTATCATTTCCACCGTCTATAAATAGCATATTTTGGTTGTTGTTTGTTTCTACTCTAAAATTCATATCTACTCCATCTTGATTAACAACTAATTCATCTGTTCCTGATTCTATTGCTGTAAGCATTTCAATTCCACCTGCAGTCATACCTAATGAATCTGCTATTGGATGAAAAAATCCAGTATTTATATCACTTGCATCTGTCCAAGTTAAACTTGCAAGAGTTTGAGTTCCTGCAGTAATTATGTGTACTCCAAAAGCTGACCAAGACATTCTGTCAGTTCCCCCTGTACGAAGTCTCATTTTATTTGCATTTCCACTTGTAATTCCTGTATCTTCATCTCCTTGAAAAGAATATAAATTACTAAATCCAGATTTCTTTAATAAAATACTAGCAACATTTTTACCTACTACTAAATCTCCAGAAATACTTACATTACCTACAACTGTTAATTCTTCTGTTGGATTTGAAGTATTAATACCGACTTTTCCAGTGCTATCATTCAAAAAAACATTACTTCCAGAACTGTTCCATACAGAAGTAGAAGTTGTTATTCCAGTTAATAAAGAACCGTCTCCTACAAAAGTAGTTGCTTGAACTGTATTAGTAACATTCAAA
>SDBV01011907.1_pt1 | contig 11204 bp, 12 predicted proteins | sample 2277081 | NCBI WGS metagenome assembly SDBV01 (sample SAMN10402039, study PRJNA504765) | marine sediment metagenome | isolation source: marine sediment core GS10_PC15, 223 cmbsf | place: Arctic Ocean: Southern Knipovich Ridge | collected 2010
ATCTTCATGGCTACCGCCTGCTGCTCGGCATCAGGCGCCGTTTCGCTATAGGCATCGAACGACCAGCCGACACCGGCTAACTCGGCCAGTATAGGGGCATTTCGTTCTCGGGCATGTTCATAGGTTTCGAGTAGCAGCATACCGGCTCCATCCCCAAAAACCATGCCGCTTCGGTTGAGGTCAAAGGGACGGCAGGCTTTTCGGGGGTCTGGGTTTCTAGACAGTGCTCCCACTATCCCGGTAATGGCTATCGCCATCGGGCTAACATTCGCTTCAGCACCACCGGATATCATCACTTCGGCATGGCCCAAACGCAGGTGGTTTAAGGCTGTTCCCAGTGCATCACTACCGCTAGCGCAGGCGCTATTGAGGCTGCTATTAGGTCCTTTGGCACCAATCTCCAATCCAACCTGCGCAGGTACCATACTGGACGCAATCTTGCTGATTAAGAGCGGGTCAACTCTCTTTGGCCCGCGCTTTGAAAGAATATCGCCTTGCTCAGCAAGTAGAGTGACCGCGCCGGTAGTGGCTATCACTACCCCTACTCTTTCCGGCTTCTCCCGCGACATATCCAGCCGGGCTGATTCCAGGGCCATCTTAGCAGCAGCTATGGCAAATTGAGTACACAGGGCAGTACGATCAGCCCGCTTGATATGCATATAGTTAGTAGGTTCAAAGTCTTTGACCTCGGCAGCTACCTTAACAGGATATGAACTGGTATCGAACAGGGTTATTAAGCTAATGCCAGACCTGCCGTTGATTAACCCCTGCCAGTAGTCCTCAACAGTTAATCCCAGGGGTGTGATGGCACCAAGTCCGGTAATCACTACCTTAGGATTAGACAAGTTTGCCTCCTTCGTCATTGTTGGGGGCTATATAGCCGGCTGATGTCAGGGATGCCCCACCATCGATGATGATAATTTGTCCTTTTATCATAATTGCCTCGTCACTGCAGAGAAAAGCGACTACGTTAGCCATGTCTTCTGGCTGAACCATTCTTCCCGCTGGCGTAGTCTGCCAGGATTGCTGTGGTACATCCTGACTTCTGGTGTACATTTTTAGGGCCTCGGTTTCGACGGCACCAGCAGCTACTCCATTGACGCAGATTCCCTTAGGGGCCAGCTCGATTGCCAGATAGCGGGTAAGCGCCTCAAGGGCAGCTTTCGAGACTCCTACTGCGGTATAGATGGGCGTAACCAAACGAGAACCAAGACTGGATATGCTTACCATCTTGCCTCCGTTTTTCATCAACCTGGTAGCTCTTTGTGCACAGAGTAAAAAAGCCTTGGCATTTATATCCATCGTCCAATCCCAGCCTCTGCTATCCAGATCCAGGGCAGACCGGGCTACGCCAGAAGCAGCGTTATTGATTAGTATGTCCAGTCTCCCAAATTTCGCCTCGATCTCATTAAACATGCTGTCTATTTTCTCGGCGTCCCCCACATTGGCTTTTATAATGTGGGCGGTAACACCTTTATCACGAGCTTCTTGGGCAGTAAGCTCAGCAGTTTGTCTCTTGCGAAAGTAGTTAATAATAACATCAGTTCCTTCGCTGGCTAGTTTAAGGGTTATGGCTCGCCCAATACCGCGGGAGCCACCGGTTATTAGCGCAACTTTACCTTTAAGAGGCATCTCATTCCCCATTTTATTGGCTAAACTTCTATCCCTTCTTGTCTATTTTACGCTCGATATAGGCGATAAAGCCTGCCATATCAGTAATTTCCTGAACTTCCTCGTCTAGTATCTCAATATCAAAAGCATCTTCCACTGCCACCAGTATCTGTACTATATCAAGAGAGTCAGCTTTTAAGTCCTTAAAAGTAGCTGTAGGGGTAAATTCGACATCTGGCTTACGCACAATCCTGGTCACAATTTTCTTTACCGTTTCTTCGACTGACATATTAAACTCCTTTGATTTAGTTCCCAGAGATTGGTAGGTTCAATTTACTTCGGGCGGCTGCCAGCTCGACTTTTAGTGAACCTACGAGGTCAAGTTCTACGGCTAACTTTGCCTGGCCGATTGCCTTAGCAATTTCGGCAGACTTGCTGCGACCATGAGCCACGCAGACTACGCCATTTACTGCCCATAACGGCCCACCGCCACTGGCTTCAGCCGCATTGGTGGCTAGTAGCAGACCATCAATTATTTCTTTAATGTCGCTTTCTGGAAGTTTGCTCCTGAGCTTGTCTTCAAGCCACCGACAGCTTGTTTTGCCCAGAGCCTCACTGAATTTTACCATGATATTACCCACAAAGCCATCACAGATTATTACATTGACCCGGCCAGATGGTATGTCGTAACCTTCTACGTTACCGACAAAATTCAGCCCGCATTTTTGGAAAAGCTGATAGCTTTCCCTAACCACTTCATTCCCCTTACCTTCTTCTGCCCCGACACTAAGGAGAGCTACAGTTGGGTTTGGAATATTCAACATTTTTCGAGCAAACACAGTACCGACGATAGCGAAATCAAGTAGCTGATCCGGTCGGCAATCTACGTTTCCGCCAAGGTCCATCATTATAGTATTAGGGGTGAAACCCAGGAAAGCCCCACCGACTACAGGGCGCGATATTCCTTCGATAGTGCCCAGAAGATAAAGCGCCGAGGCTACGACCCCCCCCGTGGGCCCGGCACCAAGAACGGCATCCGCCTTTCCTTCCTTTACCAGCTTCGTAGCCAACATGATAGAAGCGTTCCGCTTTTTGCGAAGAGCATAGGCGGGGTGTTCGCCTTCTACAAGGTATTCGCTGGTGTTAACAATTTCGATATTCACAGCTGAGTAATCATACTTGGCCAGTTCTTCTTCAATTCTCTTCGTCGGTCCGACGAGTGTAATATCGACTCCATACTCCCTGGCAGCAATAACAGCCCCTTTTACGACCTCTTCAGGGGCATAATCACCACCCATAGCATCAACAGCTATTTTCATTTGTTCGTCACCCCCACTTTTGCTTCTCCTATAATTACCGGTTCGCCATTTTGGTTTGAGCAGAGCACATCACAAGTAATCAAGGTTTGGTCTTCGTTTTTTTCGACCCGGCATATCTTGCCGCTCACAGTTATAATATCGCCTGGACGGGCAGGAGCTTTAAACCTTACATTGAGCTTACCTCGCCTAAGCCAGCTTTCCTCAAAGACAGCAGTCATCATCTGCGAAGCATATGCCAGAATCAGCATACCATGAGCAATAGTGCCGCCCAGAGGGGTCTTCTTAGCGAAATCCTCGTTTATATGGATGGGATTGAAATCCTGGCTAGCTTTGGCGTATAGATTGATGTTCTCTTGGGTAATGCTCCTTTTTATCTCGGGCAGGTCCATTCCCTCTTTCAACATAGACAATTGCCCCAAACTCATTTCTGTCACTGTCCTTTATTCTCCTCATTCTCTGGTAATATAAAACTGGTTTTTCCGGTAAGCACTGCTTTTTGGTTCTGATTAAAGACATTAAGGTCAATAGTCAAAAGGTGAAATTTACCACGGCTCTGCTTCCGGTTTACCTTAGCATAGCTGGTGATAGTATCTTTTGTACTTACGGTGTCTATGAATTTAAGCTCTTGAGAGACATGGATTGTTCCCGGAGGCAGGCAAATACTCTTTGATAATGCTGCCATAGCATAGGCAGCTATCGCCATGGGCGGAACCAGGCCGGTACCCTGATATAGGCTACTGGTTTCCTCAACCGCCTTGAGGTAAATAGCAACTGTTGAACTGTCCAGTTTATAGCTACTTGCCGGTAACTCAAACCCTGGTTCTAACTGGTTGAATTCAATCCTTTGTTGTTTTGGCATTCCATTTACTCCAGTATTTATCCCGCAATTAGCATGCCCGGGCCACTACCCTGGCATCAGCGGCTATTCTTATTAGTCCCATGATAATACATTACTTTCCCGTTATACCGCTCTTTCCTACCACGTAAGGCTTATTGCGTCTTTGGGGCAAGCACTTTGGCAATTCACTTTATGGGTACGGCTGCAAGAAGGAAATCCCGGACACAAAAATGCCAGCTTTTTTCTTGCTTCTTCTGTTACTTTAGCTTTCGGATGACCGGTATTATGACCCACCAGTTCAAAAATTCCTGACGGGCAGGCAGGTACACACTCGCCACAACCGTCACACCGTCTTTCGTCAATAGTGATAAAGTAATCCCCAGTGCCATCACTATAGCCATAATGGACCTTTAACTCTTCTCGTGTATCTTGTCCGTCACATCGTTCTTTGGCAAACAGAGCTGCTCCCAGAGCACCAATTATTTGTGGATCTTCACAAAGTAGCGGCTCCAAGCCCACCTTTTCTATTAGTTTAGCCACCATCCCTTTATTCTTGGCAATGCCTCCGGTAATGCTGAACTCCTTCTCTATAGACACCCGCTTCAGAAGATTAAGGCAGCGAATAGATATAGCCTCGTTTAGACCAGCTAGAATATCACTTTTGGCCATCCCCTGTCTAAGAAAGGATATAGCCTCTGATTTGGCAAAAACAGCGCAGATGGTGTTGAAAGGGATAGTTGCTTCTGACTTGAGCGATAAGTCTCCAATCTCTTCTAAGGGAGTGTTTAACACATCAGCTATCATCTCAAGAAACCGACCAGTACCCCCGGCACATTTATCATTCATAATAAAGTTAGTTACCCGGCCATTAGCGTTACAACTGATTGCTTTGCAATCTTGCCCACCCATATCCAGGATAGTTCTTACCGAGGGGAAATACCAATTGATTCCCCGTGCGTGGCAGCTTATCTCAGAGATATTCTCATCAGCGAAAGGCACAAGCACTCTTCCGTAGCCAGTAGCAACAGTGTATTGAATATCACTCAGGGATAACCCCGGGCCTTTCAGCACTGCTTCTATCGCCATGTGCGAAGTCTTCACACTCTCTGGACCGGTATCACAGATTACCGACGAAATAATGGCGCCGTCATTCATTACCACAGCCTTAGCCGCACGAGAGCCGATATCTATCCCGGCAACTATCATCTATTTGCCTCCGGCTTTACATTTTCTCTGGCGATAATAGCTGCACCTAATGCTGCTACTATCTGAGGCATATCAGGTACCAAAACACTGAAACCCATTTCCTCCTCCAGAATTTTGACTAACCCGCTGTTCAATGCCACACCGCCAACCACAGCAACATCCCGCTCAATACCAATTCTCTTACACAATGCCATGATACGGCGTACTGTAGAAAGATAGATGCCAGCAACGATTTCCTCTTTAGGGGTGGGAGGTTCACGGTGTATATGTGATATTACCTCAGATTCAGCAAATATAGCACAGGTAGTAGAAACGTCAGCCTTAGCTTTAGCCTGGAAAGACAGCTTTGCCATCTCTTCCAGAGGCATCTGCATTAGCTTAGCTATCTGCTGTAAGAATATACCGGTGCCAGAAGCACACTTGTCATGGGTTGCCCAGTCGTTGACATCCCCTTGTTCGTTTAGCTTAATAACAGTGCTACTTTCCGCTCCTATATCTATCACCATTCGGACGGAAGGGAGAAGAGAGTGGATACCCCGTGCCAGACAGGTAGTGATGGGTTTCTGCTGGCTGAACGAAACGGATGCAGCACCGGCTCCGGTGGCAACGATGCACCAATCGTCATCAAGGCTGAGTTTGGCTTGGTTTAAAGCCTCTTCCATGGCGGCTTTAGCACTCGATTCGGAATTATCGCTGGAGATGATGGTGCTAGAGGTCATAATGTTATCACCATCTAAAACGATTGCTTTAGTGGTCAGATTACCGGCATCAATACCCACTACTTTTATGTCTGCTGAATCTACCCTCAGAAAATTCTGTGAGCGGGTTTCCAAAAGTTCGAAGAACCGCTCCAGCTTTTCCCGTATCTCCTCTTGCGAAGTAAAGGTAGGATCGACGATATCACAGTCCAGGGTCAGCATCGGTAAGCCTATCTCACTGAGGACGTCCTTGAACAGCCTGATAGTAGCGCAAGATTGCCGGCAGCCGGTATCAGCATAGTAGATGGCCCCATCAACATGATACTGCTTGGCGGTGTCCACTATGGCGTTTATGGTGTGTTCTTCAATAGGGCCATACATGCTGCGTACTTCAGGAATCATATGCGCCTTCTTGGCGACACTCACTAACGGCTGTGCCGGATCAAGCCTGCCTTCTCCCCAGTAGGTAAAGAAGGGTTCAGTTACACTCACCACTCCGTATTCCTGTGAAATCTTTTCCAGGAAAGCCATCAGGTACATTGGGGGGATGAACAGGCTCATCAGACGAAAACGCTCATGAGCTACCGCCCCCTTACCAGCTTTAACCCTCTCCGATAGCTCATCGCGAAGCGTTTCCAGATACTCAATTGCCTCAGGCTGACCGGGGACAAGATAATCAGTAGTTAATAGCTGCAAGAAGCCTTGGGGAGAAAAGGGGGTTGGGATAGCCTTACGCAGCTCATTGATTTCACGGAAGAGTTGAATTTGCCGGTCCATGCGAGCTACAATCTCAGCCAGTTTGTCCCAGTTCATCTTTTTTCCTGATTCCTGCTCCAGGAAATGTATCATCCCCTTCAGTTCCCCAATGTAATATTTCATCTCATCCTCGCTCTGCTGAAAGGGATGGTCAAGGAAGAAGCCAGGACAATCATTTAGCTTCATAAACAGCTCTCCGCTCTTGGCCGTGTTGTCGCAGACCAGGTTAGACCAAACTATGACGTCAGGGCGAGGCACAGCGCCAATAGCAAAGGCACCAGCCATACCCCGGTGGGGGGAACATATTTCAGAGGCTAATCCCACTTCTGCTCCCGCAGCGAGAATCTGGGCTGACTCAGCGGTAAACAGGGATGTCATCCATGTGGTCATTTCGGTATGCATCGGCACGATATCCATAGCGTAAAGGATTTCAGTGGGGAAGAAGACAGTATGGGCGGCTATGAATCTACCCTCCTCACGTGCATTCAGCAGGCGGGTAAAGTATTTCTCCAGCATCTGGTAATACTTTACATCACTCTGCCGTGCATCAGGGTTCATTCGGTTCATCCTTAATATCAGCCGGCAGGCCCGTATAATCGATCTGATTTTACTCTTTTTCTCCTTGGAGTCAATCATTTCTTGGCCTCCAGCATTTCCAGAAAAGCCTGGACCCTGGTTTGAAGCTGCCCTGACCCCGATGTACCATATTCCACATCCAGAGCTAAAGTTGGTATTCCCTGTGCCTTTAGTCTCTCGGTTAACAGCGGTAAATCATGGGCATAGTCCACGCAGTAGCGGATAATCTGGCTAATTACCCCTTCGACCTTAAAGTCACGGACAAGGTCAAGTATACGGCTGAAGCGTTCATCACAGGGAAACATACGAGCGCAGGGGAAATTATTTAGATAGCGACGGGAGATAGCCTCAAGCGGGGTTCTACTCCCATCAATAACTACCGGGTCAGACCAGTACCTGGTGCTGGTGCAGAGCTCATCAGCTACCACCAGCCCTCCCTGCTCCTCGATGGTTTTGATAAACTCAGCGTTATTCATAATGCTGCCTGCAATCATCAGTCTAGCCCGGCCAGTATAACCATTGTTTGATGTAGCCAATTCGCCCAGTAGTTGTCTTAAGTATTTATTAAACAACTCCTTAGGCATACGGAAACTGGCATTCAGTACTTCCATTGTCTCGGCGCCGGTAATCGGTGGGGTATTGAGTTTACGCAGGTCGTAGAGACTCTTCATGAGCATTCTAAATTCATTATATAGCTCTATAGATTGGTAAAGCGCCTCATCTGTAATCTGGAGACCAAGGAACTCTTCTAGGTTTTGCTTAAACTGCGTTACCTGCTGGTAATAGAGAAGGTGTGCGCTCTCGGTGAACTTGCGTGGCACTGTGATTATATGGTGAAAGGGACGCCTGGTGTAATGACGCCACAGGTCCAGGAGGCGCCGCACCCCATCGCAAGTAGACCCGGCGACTACACCATCCAAGAAATCATATTCTCCTCTGACTGCCAGTTGTAAACAACTCCGGGTGAAGGAGCAGTTGTTAATATAAAGATAAGCGTTGCCGTCTTCAAGCTCCATCTCCTGGGAGTAACCGGTAATCCTGACCGGAAGAACGCCAGCAGCATGGATGATTTCCTCCGGGACATAGGTGCAGAGCCAGCCAAATATCTTCTTACCCTGGCGCGTGTGCGCTAAAATTTCGGCAGTATGTGGGAAGGTACGGTTGACTTCCCGAAACCGGTCAAGCGCATCTAATTTGACACTATCCCTCTGTAGTGAATCTTTCATCACCAAACCCCTGCCTGATTTTCATCAGTAAAGTGTTACATCCATTTAATCTGTTGTCAACTTCACTTGAAATAAAGTGTAATCACGATAAAAGATAGCCACCATCAACTACAATAAAACTACCAGTTATATAGTCGGCTAAATCTGACGCCAGGAAAAGGGCGACCCGGCCAATGTCATCAGCCCTGCCCATCCGACCTAAACACATGCGAGCCATGAATGCTTTCAATTGCGTCTTTCCTTGTTCTATTGTTGATCCACTGAGGTGTGACCGCAAACCTTTCGTCAAAATACCCCCGGGGGCAATGGCGTTCACCCGAATTTCATGCTGTCCAAGCTCAAGCGCCATGCTCTTGGTTAACATTAGAACACCGCCCTTGGACGCATCGTAAGCAGTTAACCCTTTAGATGAAGGATGCACAGAGTCAATAGAAGCGATATTAATGATACATCCACCTTGTTCTTGCGCTATCAGCCGCCGGCTCACCTCACGGCTACAGAGAAAAGTTCCCTTTAGGTTTACCGCTATTACCTGCTCAAAATCATCACCGGTCATCTGCGCTATTGGTATTTGTGGGTATATGCCAGCATTGTTTACCAGTATATCAATACCGCCCATTTCCCTTACCGCAATATCAACCATATCCTGTACCTTCTCTTCCTTGCTCACATCACACTCGATGAAGTGAGCCTTATAGCCATAGCTCTTGAGTTCCTCCACGGCTTTTTGAGCTGCTTCATCATCTGTATCAGCAATGAAGATGGTAGCACCTGCCTCGGCAAGTCTGCATGAAATGGCAAAGCCAATACCCATAGCGCCGCCGGTAACGATAGCTCTTTTACCGGTTAGATTAATGAGATTATTAAGAGGTATGTTCCCATTTGGTAAGCTCATAACTACTCGTACAACCCTTCATATCCCATAAATGGTTATAATACCTAGAAATCCTATGTATTATAGTGTTACAATTTAGTTACTGTCAAGAGGGTTAATTCAACTGAGCATTTCACCAAATCTTCTGGTCTAGCTTTTGTTGAGTGTGTTTAAGTACAGGTATTTCCGATTCAAGTTCCTTGAATCTTTCCACTGCCTCCTCATAATTTAACCCCAGGCTGTCTTCTATCTCTGTAAGCTCAATAGTAACCTGTATAAAATCTTGATCATTTGTCACTGAACAGGCTTTGATAAGACACTGATGTTTTTCTAGGTTTACTCCGGGTTTCAAGAAGGCTTTAATTATCTTTAAACCATCTTTTGCCTCTTCTGTCATTATCTTGGCATTCGTCATTTCGACGGCCAGACTTCTTAGTACATCTACTTCGTGTTCCACTCCAAACTCCTTTCAAAGAAAAAATCCTGACTCAAGAGTGTCGTAAAGAACTGGTAGTATTGGTAGATGAGGAGCTAAGTGCAATTCACATATTGCTTAAGAGTAGGACGGATGTTATTGAAACTGAGATGGGTGATGTTAGAAATAGGTTATCTCGACTTTGCAATGCGCTAGAGACGGGAAAGATAGAGCTAGATGATCTTGCACCCAGGATCAAAGAACTACGAACAACAGAAAGCGAGCTAAGTAGCGCGAAGATTCAACTAGAAGCAGAGATGGTAGTAGAGGGGATTGAAACTGTAGATATTAACGATGTTAAATCCTATGTAGAAGGCATACAAAGTGTCCTTGATGAAATAGATTCTCACGAAAGGAAATCCTTCCTGAGGTCATTCGTAAAGCGCATCGTTATTAAATACGAGAAGGCTGTAGTGCATTACAAACTGCCTATACCAACGGATGAAAAACGTAGGTAGAACATTGAGGTTTTGCCTATTGACACCTTATGGTGGAGCTGAGGGGACTCGAACCCCTGACTTCCTCCGTGGGAAGTCAGGATTTCCTGATCTACTGTTTACAAGTCTGCGGTTCTCCAGCACTACAATCCCCTCATTGAATTGTGGTTGCATATATTATATCTCGATCTGGTTCATCTGTACAGTAATATTCACGAAAATTTTAAGCGTTGAAATTGTGCTACTTCCTGATGTTGTTACTTTGGAACAACATCAGTGTCACGCCAAAGATATTGGATACGACCCCGAGGGGCGCCAGCAACGCATTTCCACTCGTTCCGGGAAAGATTATCAAGATATCTTCAGATGGTACTGTCAGTGATTTCGCATCTGATTTCACTGAGGTAGGAGATATGATATTCGATAATGCTGGTAACCTCTATATCTCAGATTTCGATCATGGCGGGGGCGTAGGTGGAAAACTTGTTAGAATCACTCCGGAAGGTACAAGAAGCATAATACTCTCTGGGTACTATGACTTAACTAGCATGGTGTTTGTTCCCAAGTTGGGGAATATTATGGCCTTTGATACGGAGAATCGAAGATTTGTCACTGTTACGCCCGAAGGTAATGTCCACGAACTTTCTTGGGATTTTGGAGGTGAGGTATTAGGAGCCGATTATGGCCATAAGCTAGCGTGGCAGCGGCTGGGCAGATATTGCAACTAATGTTTTTATCCTCATCGGGCTGGACATCATAATTTTTGGCTTGGTAATACTTACACTGAAAAAAATCAAGCAGTTAGCAGGTTAGGACGGGACACATTAAGAAAGAATTTCACGGAAGTTTCAGGTATGTATGCAACGAAATTGCATACTGTTACATTATTAATATGCGATTGAAATTTGTCCGCAAAAACGATAATATCATGGTGTCGGTTGACCTAGTGTCTTGACACCCTGATTCTATCAAAAATTCCCCGACAGGGAAGGTCTTCCAGTCTTGGTAGGCCGCTCACAATCAACACGCACTTATCCTCTTCGATTCATCTCGGACTACAAGACTCTATCTAAGATCATACCCATTGACAGCATCATTCAAATACCTCCCCAAGAAGAGAGGCCACATGAAGAAGGTATTTGAGCTTCCATTTCATACATTAAGAAAAGAACACAAGATCTGTAGCTA
>SDBV01011908.1_pt1 | contig 11202 bp, 18 predicted proteins | sample 2277081 | NCBI WGS metagenome assembly SDBV01 (sample SAMN10402039, study PRJNA504765) | marine sediment metagenome | isolation source: marine sediment core GS10_PC15, 223 cmbsf | place: Arctic Ocean: Southern Knipovich Ridge | collected 2010
GATAATTATCACTGGGGCTGGATCGGAGATTATCAATCCAGTAATCACGAATGTAACGACTGGCAACAGCCTGACTCTAACGGGGACTTTCCCGGGCTTGACCGCTCTGATAATGGACATGGGAGCAAGGACGGTAGTAGACCAGACGGGAGTTAACCGTATCAGTGAGGCTTCCGGCAACTTCTGGGATCTGGCAGTAGGCGACAATGACCTACGGATAACGTCCGAGGGCGCCGATGTCTTTGGTGGCGTCATACGGTTTTCTGACGCATACTTGGCGGTGGTCTGATGCCTTTCGGTGTGCGTCTCCGCGATAAGGTTCTGGATGTTGTAGCGTGGCTCCTGCCAGCAGAGGGCCAGATTCAGCCTTCACGGGTGCGGTGGGACAGACGCTGGCGAGAGGTGGGGCAGTTAGAGCTAATCATACGGGCGGATACCCCCTTGCTGGGCTACCTGACTACGCTGGGCAACTACATTGAGATTGTCGACTTGGATGACGACAGCACAGAGGCCATCTATATCATCGAACGCTCGGAGTTCAGCACGGGCATTGTGAAGTTCGACCAGGATATGAGCAATCATTTCAACGCGGTGTACGCCGCCGGCCAGGGCACCGGCACTCTTAGGGACCTCGTGGTGCGCCAAGATGCTGACAGCATCACCGAAGTTACCAGGATGGAGTTCTTCCAGGATGCAAGGGATGTGGAGCTGGGCAGCTTCGATCTCCTTCGGCAACGGGCGGATGCTAAACTAGATGAGGTGGAGCAAGAGGGCGGCTTCGTCGCGACGGGCGGCAAGTTGGCCAAACAGGAAGTCGTAAAGGTGTCCGGTAGCACGCCGCTCCTGTTCGCAGAGAAGCGCATTATCCTGCCATCGCCTGCCACGGTAGCGGGCGACATCGTGGATATCACAGGCGACGAGTATGACGAGATCACAGCCTCCGCTGACAACGTGATGAAGCACTACATCAACGATCATCTGGTGGCGCCCGCAGATGGCTCCCGGGCAGTGGCGAACTTCGTCAACCAGGGAGCCATTCCGCCCCTTCTCTCGTTGACCTACCGCGGCCGTTTTCAGACTGTCCTAGAAGCCCTGCGAGAGATCGGGCAGTTGGCTACAGCAGGCTACGAGGTGATCTTCAATGCCTCCGATGAGTTCGAGTTTCAGGTGCTGCCTCAGGTGGACAAGACCTTCGGCACTAGCGGAGCCGTCGTCTTCCGTAGCCACGACCCTCTCCCTAGCGTCGCAGGCAGGCTCTACCGCGAGGATTGGGATATCGGGGATCTCGTGACGCTGGATTTGGAGGCGTTAGCTGTGAGCGTGGATGTTCCGATCCGGCAGGTGCGGATTGAGCTTCGCCAGAACCAGCCCGAACTCTACATCATCGCCTTCGACACGCCGAACGTTGACGACATCGACCGCCTAAAGGACGCCATCATTTCCCGGACTAGACAGGATACCTGGGCAGCGAGAGTATGAGGTGAAGACATGACCGTGATACAGCTCTTCGGCCACGACACTTCGATTGTGAGCGAAGCCAACTTCGAACTCGTCTTCGGCGGCTTGCATGAAGGGGTATTCGCAGGAATCAACGACGAGTGTAGAGTCAATGCTACAGCTCCCGCCACTGCTCAGGTGCGTGTGGAGATCGGAACATTCGTCACTGGTGGTGTCTTCGCTCGAGTATCAGTAGCCGAACTTCTGACGATCCCAGCCAACGCTTCTGGACAGGATCGTATTGATCGTATCATCTGCAAGCGGGATAACGCAGCCGACATATCAACTGTAGAGGTGCTACAGGGGACTCCTGCTGGTGTTCCTGTGCCCCCTGCGCTTACCAGAGCAGGGGATGATTGGGAGATCAGTCTTGCACAGGTCTACGTGGCTAACGGCTTCGTCACTATCGAGGCTGAAGACATACGAAGTGAACGCGATGATCCTGATGTCTGCGAATTCGTCTCCGGCAGGATGTCTCAGCAGCGGCTTCAGGATATCGCCTACGGTGTAGGATTCCCTTGGGGTGGTTGGGAAGCATATCAGGCTGCTACTGTGAAGGATGAAGGCGGATGGAATCCTTCTACTGTCGATGATGCGTCTGCCTACGCTCTAGGTGCTGATGGTCTTTACCTGGAACAGGACACGGATGGACTCTTGAATGATGAGGCACGCGTCCATGTAACAGGAGATGAAGTCACTCGCCGGGATCGCCATCCAGTCCTAGAAATCAAGTTTGAGCTTGTTGACCTAACAGATATCCGATTCTTCGCGGGGTATCAATCTGCCTTCGCTAACTTCCTTGCATCTGATGCTCCTGCTATTGACTATGCGGGAGTTCAGTTTTCTACAGCGCGACCCGACACCAACTTCCAACTGGTGGTGGGTGATGCTGTGGCGCAGACTATCTTTGATACAGGAATACCAGTGGATGCTGATGTTCATTTTGTGCGAGTTTCTTGCGATATAGCCGAGACTGAAATCCTCATTGAGCTGTTCGATGCAAATCATGACATCGAAGCCTCGGCACTCTTCACCGCAGACCTACCTGGGCTCGCTGATACTCTCGGAGTAGGATGTGGAATACGTGCTCTAGCAGTAGCCGTCAAACAGATCCGGCAGTATCGGGCCAGAGGAGCAGACAGGAAGCCGTAGATGGTAACAACCAACTACGCACCATTCTTCCATGACGTAGACAACCCGGACCACGGGCGGGCCTTCCGCGTTACCGATGCTGGCGGCAACGATATCGCAGTTGCTGCCGGTAGAGCACGGATAGACCAGACAGTCTTCAACTTCGCTACTGCTACCCCCTTTGCAGGTCTAGCGAATGGTGTCAACTATGTCTACATCAGCGCTGCTGGCGTAATCACCGTTCTCCTAGCAGGGCCTTATCCTGCCAACTCAATTCCGCTAGCACTCGTGACTGTAGCGGCTGGCGACATCACTGCCATCGCTGACAACCGTTGCTTCTTTGCAGAGGGCACGGCGGCCGGCGGGGGAGGGTACGACACTATTGAGGATGAGGGTGGAGCGCTTCCCCAGCGTACAACTATTGACTTTGTTGGGGCAGGAGTCACCGCTGCTGACGTCGCAGGAGAAACCCAAGTGACGATCCCGGGTGGCGGCGGAGGCTTTCCGAACGCAGCGGATATCTGGATACAGATGCCTTCAGCATGAAACGAGTAATCACAGCGCAGGAGTTGTCCGCTATGGGGTTGTCGAAGAAGGTAGACACCTTCTTGCGTACTCAATATCCCACCTGGCATGTCTTTGACTTTACCCCAGCCCCGAAGCCCGATGGCTCCAATATAGTGACTTGTATGCGGGACGGGGTGACGATCAATCTAGCGGATCACGCAGGAGAGAAATTCGAAGACTGGATGGCGGGATGTTTGCCAGACCTCACCCTCTCGGAACTGGTGGAGATCGCGCAGGGCAAGGGGGAGCAGAACCTTGCCCTGACTGAGATGACCAGCGCTACGGAACCTGTTGAGAAGCTCTGGACGTGGTTGAAGGGCAGACTCTAATGGCTCTTGACTTTATGCCCAAGCGCAATCTTGTGGAGGTCATTCTTCCTGCGGATGCTGGCCCAGTATTTCCGAACTCTGGTGTAGGTGCGGCCTACGGTGTTTGGGTGCAGGTGGTGGCGGCTTCGGCTGCTCCTTATGTCTTATGTGCTGCACATATAGCAGAGCAGTTCCAGGTTCCTCCTGGCGTACCCTCTCTTACTACATATCAGCTAGAGGTGGGAATAGGAGCTGCAGGATTTGAGGTGCCTGTAGCAGCAAGTGCTAGCTATATCGTTGGGTTGCCCGGATTTGCGGCTGGCATTGCCATTATAGCAGCATCCAAAACACTGTTCTTTGAGCCTATAGTGATTCCTGCGGGCACTCGCATAGCTGTTCGGGCTTGGGGAAATGGCGCTATTGCTGTTCTCTTTGGTGTTTATCTAGTCTGCTACGATGCCAGCGATTATGAGCTTCCTGGGGAGCTTATGAGTCGTCCTCACGAGCGGTACATGAAGGGATTAACCTCTGCTGCGCAGGGTGCAGTTTGTTTTCCTACGGCTGGGGTGACTGCAGTCACTACTGCAGGAGGAGGCTTCGGTGGAGGCTATGGAGCTTGGGTAGCAATGACAGCAGCTGCTCCTAACGATGTTCTTGTTACTGGTCTTGTATGTGGCGATTCTCTGGTGGGCGCGGGATTTGCCCAAACGCAGATAGGTATAGGAGCAGCTGGCTTGGAGGTGGTGGGTGGTAAAGTAGGGATGGCTGCGAGAACGCTGGGGCCTGTGAGTACCTCTCTGATGCCTCGTCCTATATTCGCGAAGCGCAATGAACGAATTGCGGTAAGAACGGAGGGCGGGGGCGGTGCTCCGGTTGCTTTTGATATGATCCTTCTAGGCCACGAGATGAGGTGATAGAGGATGCCTACTCCTACGTCTAACGAACCATCTTTACTTGCTGCTCCTGGGCAGCTCGGGGTAGCAGCAGCGGTGCTCTACACTTCTCCGGCCGGGCCAGCCTTGGGCACTCGCCTGACAGCGATGGTCCTTGTCAACGACACCACGACAGCAGCGACCGTTACGCTGTACCACGTAGTGGGGGCAGGTGCCCCGGCGGTTGCGGACCTCATCGCCAATGGGATCTCTGTGCCTGGGGATGGCTATCCTGTCATTTTACCTCTTAGCGGAATCACCCTGAATCCTGCTGATACGTGGCAGGCTCTGGCCTCAGTAGCAGCGCAGATAAGCTGGCACCTTTACGGCATCGAGATGAGCTAGGAGGCGCCATGACTGAGGGCGAGATTGCTACGATCATCAAGCGCATTGAGGAACTGGACGAGAAGCACACGGGCAGGTTCACCAATATCGAAGGTCATCTAGAGACGCTCAACGGCTCGGTGCTGATCCTGCTTGAAGCCAAAGAAGATCACGACGATAAGTTGGAGAAGGTCGGACTCTGGCAGGCGCGATGGGAGGGTGCTTGGTTCGCAGGCAAGTTCGCTATTCCGCTCATCTTGAGCGCAGCCCTTGGTATCCTCGGCATCCTAGTAGGACGTGGGCTGTGAACGACCGGGAGATCGCGGACCGCATCGCCTTGCTCCGAGGCCAGCTAGAACAGATCGGCATAGGCTCGCCCACGCTCTCAGCCTTGGGCTACGGGGCCATGCTAGAGATGGAGAGCCTGCTAGGGCTGCATCGGTACTCTATAGCGGAGATACTTGGTGGCCAGGCTGACGGCGCTCAGGAAGGCGCTGAGGAGGAAGTGAGATGATCTGGTTCCAGCGTGATCAGCCGCTTGGATTGCCGCCAGGTTCAGTCCGGGCAGTGATGGCCCTCGCGCTCATCGTGACGACGCTGGTGCTGTTCGTCAAAGACGGGGCGGCGCCGGCTGAGTTGCTGACCCTGGACGCAGCCGTGGCGGGTGTCTACTTCGGGGCCAAACTGGCGAAGCCCTCATAGCCCCCGGCACGGGCTGAAGAAATCCCAAGCTATTTTCTAGCCCCTATCTAGGACGTCATTGACAACGGGGGCTGGCCTATGTATATTTACTCCATGCCAATGATAACCATCTATGTTCCCAAGGAACTCTACGAAGCGCTACGGCGTCACCCCAACATCAACAGGAGTGCCGTGTCTGCGAAGGCGCTGAAAAAGGCCATCGCCGCCACGAAGGACGGAGAGCGATGAAGATCATCTACCTCTCAGGCCCGTACTCAGGGAAAGACTACAATGCGATTGAGGCCAACATCCAGCGAGCCGAAGCCTGGGCCATCCATCTCTGGAACAAGGGCTACGGTGTCTTCTGCCCACACCTCAACACGCGCCACTTCGAGGTCAAGGTTGCTGAGGCAGAACAAGCTGACTACCTAGAGTTCGACCTTCGCATCGTCGCGGTCTGTGACGCCATGCTGATGCTTCCTGGCTGGACAGGCAGCTTAGGAGCTTGCAAGGAACGCGCTCGGGCGAGAGCGTTGGGCAGGCCCGTCTTTGAGATGCCCAGCGAACTTGATGATTGGCGCGACGGAGAGCGATGATCACCCAGGCCGAGCGCAAGGCAGAACCCTTTTGCTGGTGGCGTCTCCCTGGTCATCTCCAGGAAAACTTGAAGCCGGAACCCAAACGCCGTAGGCCCTACAAGAAGCCCTACAACCTGCCTTCTCAGTTCACTGCTCAAGAGCGCCTGATCATGCGGCTCCAGGCATACGCGCTTCTTCACCTTGCTAGAACGGGATGGCTCCCTAATCAGGAGAAGTGGTTCCGATGACCATCACCCAGGCTGATGGATTAGCTGACACGCTGGACGGATTGAATACTACTTCCTTCCTTTATGGGCATAATGGTTCTACTTGGGACAGGATCACATCCACCAGCAGAGCTTTGGACGTCAATGTCAAGTCCGGGGGGGGGCATGCGGATGGGGCTGCCTTCACAGCTGATTCCACGGCCTTTACGCCAGATGGAGGGGTTTACGAGGCTTCTCCGACTACCTGTGCAGACAATAAAGTGTGTATTGGCGGCATGTCTACAGATAGACGGCCATTAGTCGACGCGGACTTACATCTTGCTGGAACCAATGCTGACACAGATGTAGGTACTGGGACTTCAGCGACTCAGCGCGTGGCAGTGGCGAGGGATTCGGAGCTGTGCAACATCATTGATACACTAAGCGCAGTTGTAGCAGAAACTACTTCGGGAAGTAATGAAGTCATAAGCCCGACAGCGGGCCAAACAGTCTACATTTGCGACATCGTTCTAGTTGGAACACCAGCAACGCCGTTTAAGATAGTCTCAGGGGCAGGGGCAGACTGCGTAACAACGCCCGTGGATAAAACGGGAGCAATGGATTTTGCCGCTAATGGCGGGTTCGCTCATTATTTTGGAGGCCGACTAAAATCAGATGAAGCAGATGGTATTTGTACTGACGCAGGTGGCAGTAACGAAATAAATGGAGTGATTACTTATGTCAAAGTCGCAACGGTTTCTTAGTCTTGTATTTGCGCTTCTATTAATTCCTTTACTGGCCTTTGCCACGCCAGCATTTGCTCTCAACGACATCTTACAAGACACAACCGGCACAGATATTATCTTTGCCACCTCGAGCTACGTTCCCGATGCTAACGACTCTCTTGGTGCTGCCCCGGGCTCCACGATCCTTGATGTCGTAGCACTTACTGATGATCAGGCAAGGGAAAGCGTAAAACAAGATTTAGGGGAGAAACACGCCCTAACATATTCCGTGGATGTAGCTGTGGAGATAGAAACCGATGTTTCAGCAGGAGGCACGATTGAGCTATATTGGTCGCCCTCCCATAGCGTGACACCCGCAGTAGGCAACATGGGGCCAGATGTCACGGGGGCGGACGCTGATTATGCTGGTACAGGCCATGGCTATACGTTACTAGAGGCGCTAAAACAGATGATTTTTGTATGCTCACTTGTTCTTGCAGTACAGAATGACGCAGATGGAGTTCAATTAGGTCACTGCGGTGTGTTTGCTCCAGGCCCCCTGCGCTACGGGACATTGATCTACCAAAACAAATCAGGAGCTGTTTTGTTCTCTGATTCCGTCGAGTCGGCGGTAAGATTTAGGCCAGTTATTCCAGAGATTCAGTGATGCGCTCAACCTTCAAACACTGGCTCTCCATTACCATCTTCGCTCTTGGCACAGCCCTGCTTGCTAGTAGCCTTGTATATCCCGTAATCAACGAGCGAGATTTAAGCCGTCCTCAATGGCCCTTCACTGTCAACTGGCAATCAGAGCAATCAAAAGGTTTGCTGGCGTGGTGGCCGATGATAGAGGGGTTTGGTAAAGGGAATACTGCGAGGGAAACAATTACAGGCACCCATGGTGCCTTAAACACTACTTCGCTTTACACAAGAGCCGACGTATTCGGCTCCATGATAAATTTTGACGGTAACACCACCTCCGACATGCTGATTACCGGCAATACAGCTTGGGGTTCTACTGCAAAAACTTACACTATTACATTCTGGGCAAGAAAAGGAAGCACAGTAACAAAGAAGCATTATTACATTCTTGATATAAGCAACCCCCGGTTTATTATTTCCCTTGGTGTTAATAATCCGACGAATGCAGCAGCATTGGCAATTTACGACGGGACATGGAGGGACGCTTCCAGTAACACGACCTGGGCTGACGATACTTTACATCATGTCTCGATAGTGTTTGATGGTCCCAATACAACCTTCACTTCGTATATAGATGGGGTTCAAGCGGATACTGACACATGGACTGCTCTTGACCTTCATACCAGTAGTGGTGCAAGAATCGGCAGTCAAAATTCTGGCGGAGCTACCAATGTTGATGCGAGGATAACCGATTTCCGTATTTACGAACGTTTATTCACAGCAGAACAAGCGTGGCGCATCTATGATCCTAAGACTAGGTGGAATTCATATGAGAAGCCAAGCATGTTATTGGTAAAGGCTCCTGCGGCTGTAACGCCATGTATGAGGATGCTGACGGGAATGGGATGTTGATGAGAGCAATCTTATTATTTTTAACCTTGTGGTTGTCGCCCGCGCTGGCTCTTGGTGCTGACCCCACACTCCCCACGGCAAACGTGGATATCACAACTGGCTGGTTTGAACTCAATGCCGGTGGTGGAACTACTCGGAATGTATCGGACATGGATGGGTTGAATACTGCGATAGCTGCCGCAGCCTGCGGAGACGAGATTGTAATCACCGCAGGAACCGAGATTGTGGTTGATGATTTTGAAACATTTGATTTTACTGATAAGGGCTGTGCTGATGCTTCGCCTATTATTGTTCGTAGCAGTGGAGAAGGCAGTTTACCTGCAAGGGGTGTTCGGATCAGTCCAAGCGATGTTGCTAATATGGCAAAGTTCTCCCGTAATGTTAATGCTTCAAATGATCCTCCATTAATAAGAATAAATTACGCTGCCGATAACTGGTGGTTTGTTGGACTTGAGTTTGAAGAGACAAATACAGTAGAAGCTACAGCACCGCAAGTTGCTCTTATTTTAGTCGGCTATGAAGGATCAACGATTGGGACTGGTGCTAATAAGGCGGAGCGAACAATTTTTGATAGAGTTTATGTTCATGGGAGTACAACCGGTCAGTCACACGATGGCTTTACGATTAGTGGCGACAATATTGCGATTATCAATTCTTACATTGATGAAATTCATTCCAAGGTAGGTGATGGAGGGCATGGGTATCAGCTTGTTAATTCCGACGGTCCATTTTTAGTTGATAATAATTATATTGCAGTAAGCGGCATTAACTTATTTCATGGAGATAACTCTATTGTCGATAAGCCTATAAACATCACTATCACTCGGAATTACATTCGTAAATATGATAAGTGGAACTCTAGCCATGATGACTATGCCGGGATCGCGTGGTTCGTTAAGAATCATATTGAATTTAAGTCCGGTCTTCGTGCGCTCGTAGAAGGAAATTACTTCTTTAATATGTGGGCGGCTCAACAAATTCACTCTGTAGTTTTAACTCCACGGGCAACTGATGTAGATGATCTCACATTTCGCTTTAATATTTGGGAGAAGGTTCTTATAATTGCGAATATTAATGCAACAGATGAGACATTAAACAATGTGTTGTTTAATGATAATCTAGCATTTGAAGTAGGTGGGGCTTCTAGCAAGCACATGGTTCTGGGTAAAGGAGCTGGAGGGGTGACCACGAATTTTATTCTTCGCCATAACACCTTTATAGGCACAGATTCACTAGCACCATCAACAGTGATGTTTGGTGAAACAGAAGATTCGCATACTACTTGGATAGTAAAAGATAATATCATTGATGCTCGTGCTGAACAACTGGAGGCTACCGACAATACCGGCTTAAATGCTTGGAAGTTTATCGTCACTAATGAAGGGGCTGATGGTGATTGGGATAATAATGTTCCAATAGAGGGATTTGCAGCCTTGTGGCAAGAAACTCCCGCATCCAACTTTCAGAATCATTTTCTTACAGCAGTAGCAGATGTAGATTTTGTTGGTGGGGCAACGATAGCGGGACTATCTGTGGTCCCTGATGATTATGCTTTGAACAGTGCATCTATTCATGCAGCAGGAAACGCTAAAGATGCAACCGATGGCTTGGATATGGGCGCGGATATTGCGCTGCTAAAAATTAAAACTCAGGGCGCAAAAAGTGGTGTGTGGGGTGCAGCTTGGGCCAACCCGACTTGGCCATCAGTGTCTTGGGGATCACCATCTTGGCCATCAGTACTTTGGATACCAAAAGGGGATGGATCAGAATGATAGTTAGGGTACTTTTGCTCTTGATCTTTCTCTCGACTTCCGTTTGGGCGCAAGGGAAGCCTACGCTGGTTGAGATGAACAAAGACTTGAGAATTCTGAACCTGCAACTCAGAGTAAAGCAACTTGAATACCACGATCTAAGGGACCGTCGGGACGGATTGATTGCACAGGTTGAAAGGGTAGACTTGGATTACAACAAGACGCTCAATGCAAGGAATAGACTTCAGCAAAAGATTCAGAAGTTGAGTAAGGCTATTGCACCAAAAGAATTGATACCAGACGGTACGGACGATGAGTAATGGTAGTTACCGGCATTACAACAGACGGAGCTAGTGTATTCGACGATACGATCGATAGTCGTGGCCGTAGGGTTATAGATACGACTAATCGGATCATGGATGATGGAACGCGCTACTTTGCCCTAGATACTTTGGCTACTCAACAGAAATTGATCGATTGCACCCATGTTAATCGTGTTATACTTTTGAATTAAAGAGGAGACCGAAAATGGGAAAAGACGTTACTCGGGGAGAATTGGTGGGTGAACTTGAGCGCGGCCTAAAGACTTTTCGTGCGTTCGAGCATGCCAAGGAAATCCTTGCAGAGTGTGATGATGCTGAAAACAAGATTGCATCGGCTAATGCCGAGATAGCAACCTTAGAGAATCAGCGCAAGGAGATTGAGAGCGATATTCGAGTAAGGAAACTCGACGAGAGTGTACGTCTTGGGGTCGCAGAAGATGCTATAGCCGAAAAGGAAGACAAACTCGATTTGCTTTCGGGGGCATTGAAAAGATATCATGTACCAATCACTACCAGATAACTGACATTATAGTGTGAAACATTGTGAATGAGAGATACTTATTTGCGCACATCGTCTATAGCCATAGCTCGACCGACAGCTATACAATGAAAGAACAAAATAAAA
>SDBV01011910.1_pt1 | contig 11202 bp, 11 predicted proteins | sample 2277081 | NCBI WGS metagenome assembly SDBV01 (sample SAMN10402039, study PRJNA504765) | marine sediment metagenome | isolation source: marine sediment core GS10_PC15, 223 cmbsf | place: Arctic Ocean: Southern Knipovich Ridge | collected 2010
ACCTTTTTATCGCCGACGGAGAACCATCATTGAACACTTTGCGTGCAATCCGCGTTAAATTATCACCTGGTCTGACAACGTAAACACGCCTCGGACGCACGTTGGACGCGTCAGAGCCGAACCGCTGAGCCAATTCATCCAGGGCCATCTGGCGATGATTCTGGCCAACTGGCCGATTACCGCCATTTGCAGAGGGGATCAGCAGCACCTGACCTACCTGAAGCAAAGCTTCATCTGTCAGCTGAGCCTTGTTCGCTTGATAGATCAGCTTATACAGGTGCTCGGAGCCATAGAAGTGCTTTGCAATCATGGCCAGTGAATCGCCGGGTTTAACGGTGTATCGCTTCGCCTTGGCTGGGGCTGTTTTCAGCTCAGTAGAATTAGTCAAAGCTGCTGCAAGAAGCGAAGAGTTATTTGTATCATCAGCCGGCGGGGAAACTGTTTCGGCCAGCTTGACAAAAACGAACTTTTCGGAATTTTTTTCGGGGACACCCGGTTCAGCCAGCACCGGAACTTTTAATACTACGGGCTCGATGGTTATTTCCTCGCGCGATGGCAAGATGGGCATGACCGTAGGGGTCCATATATTCTGTCGGGTAAGTTGGTCCTGGCTTGGGGCCAACGACGATGGAACTGAACCGGTCATCTCGCTCAATACTAAACCGAAAGCTACAATGAACATCAATCCAACTAGAAGTCCTACGCGTGTATCAGATGCCATTTGCCGCCTCCTGCCGTTTTCCGGCAGTCGCTATTAAACCCGCTCTACCACCCTGAATTTCGCCGACCGCGACCGAGGGTTTTTTTCAATTTCCTGCTGGGAAGCTGTAATAGGTTTTTTCGTCAGCAGTTTTACAATCCCGGCCTGTTTCATTTCCCGAAAAGCTAATTTCACTCGCCTGTCTTCCAAGGAGTGAAAGCTGATCACACCCGCTCTGCCACCGGGAGAAAGTACTTCCGGCAGGACAGCCAATAGTCGATCCAGTCGGCCCATCTCGTCATTTACCGCTATCCTCAGGGCCATGAAGGTCCGCGTAGCCGGGTGAACTCCACGCCTGGTCCTTCTGGCTGGGGCGGGAATCGCTCGGCTGACAATCTCAGCCAACCGGGCTGTTCGCTCGATTGGCTCGGACTTTCGCTTTTCGACGATCGCATGTGCAATCCGCCGGCTGAATCGTTCCTGGCCGAACTGAAAAATAAGGTCAGCCAGCTGCTTCTCGGTTAAGTTGTAAATTAGATCCGCAGCGGTCTTATCCTCGCTGCGGTTTATTCGCATGTCTAAAGGTCCGTCGGATGAGAAGCTGAAACCACGTTGCGGGTCGTCCAATTGCCCCGAAGAGAGGCCCAGATCTGCCAGCACGACATCGGCTGATGTTTCAGACGCTTCGGCCAGGACGTCGCGGATATCCGAAAAGCTGCCTTGAAAAAGCCTGACTCGATCACCAAATCGATCCAATTTCTGCTTGGAAATTACCAAGCTCTTCTCGTCCAGATCGATGCCGATCAAACGCCCCTTACCGCCCGTGGCAGCTAGCATCGCTTCAGCATGGCCTGCTGCACCAACTGTGCAGTCGACTATCAGATCCCCCCCCGCTGGCCTGAGTAACTCCAGGACCTCAACTGGTAAAACGGGTAAGTGGACCCCGTTGCATTCCATTGCATCGTGGTCCACTTAGTGTGTTACGACAGCGGCATCATCCATTGCCGCCTCAACATGCGGGGAAAAACAAACCCGGCGATACTCATCCCCCAGCGATTGAACGCGGGCCAGTCGTCTTGCCAAGTCCAGCAGGCGCCGTCGATATCCATCACTGATTGCTGATGGTGCTGCTAGTTGGCCTCGCAGTTCAACGAAACTGACGCGGCTTCCTTGCCTGTCATCTGTCTCGCCTACGACTTGCCGGGAGATGAGCATTGCATGACTCCTTTCACCGGGTCAAAAAAGCTTCCTTGCTACCTGTGGGTCCAATCCGTTCGAAGTTGCCCACGGGCTGTTATATTTTCAAGAGATGTCATCGACATCAACTTCCATTGCCTCTGAGGCCTGATAGAGAACCTCGCCATACGTCTCTAACGACTCGGCCACATGGGCCTCCCACTCGTCAGTTGGCCAGATCTCGATGTGATCAAAAATACCAACGAGTGTTACCGCCTCGCAAATTACCGCACGCTGCATCGATTTCTCCGGCAGAACAATCCTGCCCTGGGAGTCCGGCTTGACCAGCCTGGCCATCGCGAACAGAAGATCGATCTTGCGAGTCTGCCTACTAGGCAGCGGAGACCTTCTAAGACGCGCGACAAGCTTGCGGTAATAAAGATCCGGGTACAGCCAGAGATGAAGATCCGGGCCAAGGACCAGGAAAAGGTTTTTTCCGTCCTCTGATGGAACTATCTGCTCACGCAGGGCAGAGCTAATGGCCAAGCGGTGCTTGGCGTCAATCGACTGCTCAAATTCCCCAACAAAAAGTGCCATCTCAAGGACCCTTTCGCCACAGATAGGTAACTACAGGGAAAATAGGCCACTGATAGGGATTAGACAAGTAAAAAATAAATCTTTCTACATAGCCAAGATCGACCGTAACCCTAACAAACACTTGACTCATTCCATTAGTTGGGCCAACCGGCCCGGTCAAGCCCTATATGTTGGGTGTATCCCCAGCTAAAATTTATTTTACATCTTTTGACGGACCAACTTGTCAAAGAAGGATCACTAGTGTGATCAGTCTGATAACGTGACGTATTTCGACATATCGGTTGAGGCGGTTTTGTAGCATGAGACAAAAATTGATCAGCGAAAGTTAAGCTGAGCAAGCTGGGGAAGTTGTTTTCATCGCGAACGGGGGAGATTGCCTAACCGCCGACGACCTGCTGATAGAGTTCTTCGTGAGCGGAGATGTTTTTATCTATTGGAAAAAGGCTCCGAACTCTTTCGAGCCCGGCGCGGCCCAGTCTGTAACGAAGATCGGCATCGGCGGAGAGTTTTTCGATCGCACCTGCGATGGCCTGTCCATTGTCAGGTTCTACAACAATACCGGTCTGATCGTCTACAACGACTTCTCGCAACCCCGCAACATCAGTTGCTATCACCGGCACGGCAGCTGCCATGGCCTCGGCTGCTGCGAGCCCGAAGCCCTCCCACCGGCTGGGCATTACCAGGACATCTGCAGCGCTGAGCAAGGCTGGGATATCTTCGACAAAACCCAGCCATTTGGTTCCAGAGCCGCCCTCTCCGTAACGAATAAAATTCTCGACCAGATTACGCTTAGCCCCATCACCAGCTACTACCAGATGGGCCTGTTCACCTCGTGCCCCGAGATGGCTGACAGCTGCCAGGAGCGTATCGATGCCTTTCTGGCGGTCAAGCCTGCCAACAAACGCTAATAGAACCTGATCGTCGGCCAGGCCCCATTCATCTCGAAGCCGTTTACGAGCCTTCTCGTCCCGTTTGTAATGTTCTACGTCAATACCGTTTAAAATCGTGGTGTAGAGTCTATCCGGCAGGCCCGCACGTTTGGCGTGATATGCTTTGACCGACTCGGAAACGCAGATAATTCGGTCATAATAGTTCGCACCGAGACGAGCGTAAGCGAACTGCCACGGCCTGAACCTGCCCTCGGCGACATGTACAGTGTGAACAAGATGCTGGATCCCGACTAGTCTTGCCCCAACCCGGCCTATCAGGTCCCCATGAAAAAGATGCGTGTGAAGTATATCGAATTGACCCTCGCGGAGGTGCCCTACCAGGCTGTAAAGCCTCGACAAATCCCACCGGCCACGCACATTGAGCACCGTAACGGGTATGCCTTCGGCGTCCAGCCAATCGGCCACTCGCCCGCCCCGCAGTGCCATCACATGAACATCGAATCGATCCCGGTCCAATCGCCGGGCAAGTTCATAGAGGCATCGCTCAGCCCCAGCGGGCCTAAGTTCAGTAATAAGTTGGCATATTTTAATGCGGCTCATAGACTTTCCTTCGTTGGGTACATCCTAGAGCTAACTGCACTTTGTGCAAGCGTCTGATCTGGCCGAGTTACTTGCGATACTGTATCCTTCAGTTTGGAAATATTCCCTGGAAGTCATCCCAAAACCTGCTTTGCAGGCGAAAGCGCGGGAGTTTGGGAGGGCTTCTAATATATTAAGGATCGGCAAATGTCTGATGAACATATCAGCCCAAAAGTCCTGGCTGCGATGATCGACCATGCGATACTCGCGCCGAACACAACCGAAAACGATTTGCATAATGGTTGTCAACTGGCCGCCAATGCCTGCATTGCCAGCGTTTGCGTCAGGCCCTGCGACGTTCAACAGGCAAAGCGTATCCTATCCGGGGCCGGCATAGCTATCGGAACTGTTATCGGATATCCCCATGGCGGCGAAACACCACCAGCCAAAGCTTTCCAAGCCAGCCAAGCCATTGATGACGGAGCCGACGAACTGGACATGGTAATCAATATAGGCAGGCTTATCTCAGGCAGAACCGAGGTAATAACTGACGAGATCGCCCAGGTCGTCCAAGCTGCCAAAGGACGGCTAGTCAAGGTAATCCTGGAATGTTGCTATCTAAACTCCGAGCAGATGGCAGCAGGATGCGCCGCTGCAGTCAGTGCAGGTGCTGGTTTTGTAAAGACATCGACCGGCTTTGGCCCCGGCGGCGCTACGGCCCAAGATGTTCGATTCCTTCGAAGCCGGGTAGGTCCGGAATTTGGCGTCAAGGCTTCCGGCGGGATCAAAACTCTCGCCGATGCTGTAGCAATGATCCAGGCTGGTGCAACTCGCCTGGGAACCAGCAGTACCGAAAGAATCCTGGGTGAGTTTGGCGAATGATCTGACCTATTGCTTGGCGGCAGCGACCATCTCATCGACGCACGTCACAGCAGCGGCGCAAATACTATCGGCCGCCCCGTAATAAATCGTAATCTTGCCGTCATCGTCAACTACCAGACCGTTGGAGAAAACGACATTGTCCAGCAGGCCCGACAGTTCGTAATCTTCGGTCGGCACTAATATCGGTTTGGTCGATCGGCAAATAAGTTTCTCCGGCCTGTCCAAATCGCTCAGCATCGCTCCCAGTGCGTACTGCCTGTCATCGGCGACACCGTGGAAGATCTCAAGCCAGCCGGAATCGGTCTTAATCGGAGGGGCTCCGGCGCCAACTCGCTCAGCCATCCAAGTACCCGGCTCGGGTGCCATGGTCATCTGATGCCCCCCCCAACTGACGAGGTCGGGAGAATAAGCAGTCCAGATGGCTGCGGGATTGTACGCACTCTTATAAGGCCGGTGCCTGCAGACGTACATTGAGCGTATCTTCTGAGGGAAGATGCAGACGTCCTTATTATATGGCGGGAAAATAATCCCATGTCGTTGGAATTGAACAAAGTCCGTCGTAGAAGCCAGCCCTACAGCTACGCCCATTTCTGAGACCGCCGTATAGGTTATGTAGTACCTGCCATCGATAAAAGTAATCCTCGCATCTTCGCAGCCGAAAGTTTCATAGGGTGTGGATGGGAAGATCGCAGGTTTTGGATCAAAGGTAAAATTCTCGCCATCGCTACTACGAGCAATTCGAAGGTGCGACAAGGATGTAAGCAGGTTTTTGCCGCGATAGACAAACTTCCTTGGATCGGATGTATCCAGATCAGGAGCATCTCGTCTGATCGAAAAGGTTTTGACCTTGTCGGTTGCCGGATCGTGCATGAGAATAACTACCGCATCATCTGTCTGTGGGGCTCTCTCGCCGACTCTGACCAGAAGTAATGTTTCCTCGCCAAACCTCACCGCTGCGGGGTTAAGGGTACACAGGATCTCCAGGCCGGGCTGGGTAGGAGACAGGTCATCCGGGCTGAGCAACGGATTGCAAGTGAGTCTTTCAATGTTAATCACGTCTTTTCATCCTTACCAAAACGGCCAGGCGCAATAGGTTTAATAAATTGGCTTCTAAGCTACTGTATCGGCCCAGCCGGGGAAAACCAATAACACCCGGCAAATCTCTCGGCTGTCAAACACCAAACTAAATAGCGCAAAGATTGACCCCAGCGAAGCACCGGGTTAGTTTGAATGACTGTTACCTATCACAGGAGTTACTCGCAATGGAACTTCAATACAAGCCGGACTTTGATCGAGCCTTAGAACGTTTCGAAGCCTGGTGGCAGGGAGAGATTATCGACCGGCCGCCGGTCACCCTAACCGTAAAGCCCACCCGCGAGCCCAAACTTCCCCGTAAACAACACGATTCCCTTCGAGATAAGTGGATGGATACCGAATATATTCTCGATTGTTTCGAGGCATCGGTGGAAACTCAGGTATTCCTGGGTGAGAGCTTCCCGAAATTCACGCCCGACGTCGGGCCTGACCTTTGTGCAACACTTTACGGAGCGGATCTTTCGTTCAGCGAGACAACTACCTGGGCAAAGCAAGCCTTTGATTCCTGCAGGGATATCCTCAACGTCGAGCCGGACTATGATTCGGTCTACTGGAGTAAAATCCGGGAACTAACCGATCGGTCGCTCGAAAGGGGCAAGGGCAAGTGGATAACCAGCATCGCCGACCTTCACAGCAATGGCGACTTGCTGTCGGCCTTGCGCGACCCTACCCACCTTTGCCTGGAAGTAGCCGACGACTTCGAGGGCGTAAAGCTTGCCTGCGAGCATGTGAACCGCTTTTTCCCCCAGATGTACGACGACCTTTATAATCGCATCGCAGCGGCCGGTCAGCCAACTGCGAGCACAAACCCGATTCTGCATATGGGCAGGATGAATATGGTCAGTTGTGACTTTATCTGCCTGATTTCCCCACAAATGTTTGATGACATGATCCGTCCTGCTATTTCAAATGAGATAGACCACCTGGATCGAAGCATGTTCCACCTCGACGGCCCCGGTGCACTCAGGCATCTCGATAGCATTTTGGCCTACGAGGAATTGCACGCTCTGCAATGGGTATATGGCGCTGGCAACGGCCCAGCTGCGAAGTGGCTCGAGGTCTACCAGAAAGCCCAACAGGCCGGCAAGTCCATCGAGGTAAAAGCGACCAATGTCGAAGATGCAATAACGATAACCGAGCACCTCAAGCCCGAAGGCGTCTGGTTAAAGGTGATCGGACAGAAATTTACACTCGATGAAGCAAAAGATTTCCTGAAACTCATCCAGAGATGGGCTGAAGGCAAAAAGATTTGAGACAGGCCATGGGTTTTATCGACATTCACACTCATGCATTTCCTGACGAGCTGGCCGCGCGAGCCATCAATTCTCTCGAAGCCGCTGCCCCATGGCAGGCCGTCGCCGGAGGGACAATCAGCGAGCTTCTCGATTCGATGGACTCAAGCGGGATCGACGTCTCTGCAATCTGCACAATCGCCACCAAACCGGGCCAGGTTAAAGGGATTTTCGCGTGGTGCAAGCAGAACCGTAGCCGACGAATCGTCCCACTTCCATCAGTGCATCCCAAGGATCAAGATGCACCTGATTGGATTAACCAATTCGCTGAAGCTGGGTTTGTCGGGATCAAGCTGCATCCGATGTTCCAGGAGTTCACTATAGACGACCCGGCCATGGACGAAATTTACTCCACCGCACTCGAGGAAAATTTGTTCATCACCTTTCATTGTGGACAAGATATTGCATTTGAACCAGACGACGATAGAGCGTCACCTGCGAGGCTTAGAAAAATCCTCGACCGATTCCCCGGCTTGAAGGTTATAGCTACACACATGGGCGGCTGGCGGATGTGGGACCAGGTCGAACAGCATCTTCTAGGCCGGGATGTCTATCTGGAAACCTCTTTCAGCCTGGCTGAGTTGGGGCCCCAGCGGGCAGCGTCAATGATTCAACAACATGGCTCGCACCGAATTCTGTTCGGGACGGACTGGCCCTGGGCGTCGCAAAAAAAAGACATCGAGGCAATCCAGGAATTGCCAATCGACGAATCTGCAAAGAATTCAATTTTGCAGGCCAATGCTGCAGACCTGCTAGGCCGTCAAAGCGAGATGTAGAGAGCCAGTTCGGGTTGGTCTATGCGAATGACCTTCCATCCATCGGGGCCATGTCGCCAATGAAACGTCCATTTCATTGTCGGAGCTTTTTCAGTAAAATCACTTTTGATCCATATCTGGGTAATTAATTCAACCTTTCCGACCGGGCCGTCCGTTTCGACTCGCGTGTCCAGAAAATCGACCTGGCTGACCCCGTATTTTTGAATTGCTCTTTTGCAAACTATCACCGCCTGGGTTCGATCGACTCTCCTGCCCCTACTGGCCAGTCGAAAATCTTCACCGAAATGGACCGCAACAGCTTCGACATCTAAGGCCGATGCATCCTGTTTGAGCTGTTTTAGCGTCAAAACAAGTTCTTCCCGCAGAGTCACCACCAGCGTCGCCACAGCAAATACTGCCGAGGCTGCTGCAAGCGGGTATAAAAGACGGATCGCTGATTTGCTCGTCCTTCGGCTGCGCCACAAGAATAGCAAAACCAGTTCAGCAAGTCCCAGGACCACATAAACAGGCCAGGGGTTCTCGAAGAAAATTGTCTTAAATGTTTCCATGGATACAGATTATATGGTGTGGGGTAACCGGTCTAGACTAAAGTTCACCACTGATAAAGGGCGATATTTCTCACATGGCGTCCCCAAAAGACAACTCATCCGGCGAAGACCCCCTGATGCGGATTTCGCAAGCTGCTCAATCAGCCGGCATCAGTAAGCAGACAATCGAATACTATGTCATGCTCGGACTGATCGAACCGATTCGCAAGCCGGGTAAACGTGGCAGGTTTTTCGACGCCGAGTTAATACGTCGCATACGCCTGGTAAACCAACTAAACGAATCGGGCTATACGCTGCGAGCGATCCGTGAAACTTTTTTGAATGAGCGATAAATGGCCTTACCATGGTTTTTCCTGTCAAATGAACGGTAGATGGCCTTACCAAAGTTTTTCCTGTCAAATGAACGGTAGACGAGCAATTAAACTCTGATGGCCATATAATTGTGCCCATCGGCCTAGAGCCTTTTCAATCTTCGTGTAGCGAATTGAGCGCAGCGCCGGCAAGGCTGACACCGAAGGTGACCAAGGCAATGCCTTAGCATTGTCGATGTAGCCTGACGAATGTCAGCCGAAGCCGCCGCCAGCTCAAACGCTTGCAAAGAAGTTGAAAATGCTCCAGCCGATTAGACCATGGCTAAGAGTTTCGTCACAATTTCTCTGGCGACCAAACTTCGCCTTCTTTTCGCCGCGTCCGTGCTGGGCATTATTGCTGCTGCGCTGGCGTTGCCCTGGTATTTTATGGAACTGCTGGCCGAGCAGAATGTCCGGCGCACGGGCCAGGAACTGACCCATCTTCGACTGGCTGAATGGACGCTCGAACATCAATCTAATCCAGAAGCAGCCGGTGATGAAGGCTCTCATGTAACCGCCCTATATTCAGGAACGGGAGCCGGCCAATTCAAAGGCCCATATTTCATCCGTCTCCGGACAGACTTGGAACCCGATAGGCCTCTTGACCTGGCCGCTGGTAGTGCTCTTAGCCAATTTGCTCGCATGCCCGGACGAGATCTGACCGTAATTCGTTCTGTAGACGATCAGGATCGGAAGGTGTTCCGCTGTTTCCGAGCAGTCAGGGCTACTCAGTCATGCACTCAGTGCCATGACAGTTCCCGCATACCACAACTTCAGTTCCAGCCCGGCCAGCTTGTCGCCATGATAGACGTAGCCATGCCCGCATATACCGGAGCCAATGAAATTGTCTGGTGGACTCGTGGGGCGTTCCTTGGGGGTGTGATCATGGCTGCGATGTTAGCATTGGCTTTGATTGGCGTCATAACACAAAAGGTTATCCTCAAGCCAATTCGATCTCTGCGCAGCCTTGCAGACAATGTTATCGAAGGGGACCTTGCCGCCCGAAGTAATATACAAACGGATGATGAATTTCAGCGGCTTGGGGAGAGTTTCAATGAAATGCTCGAAGCAATCACTGATCAGCATGAAAAGCTCCGGGCAGCTAACAGGGCATTGGATTTGAAGCTTCATGAGATCAGCGAAGCAAACGTAACTCTTTTCCAGGCAAATAGGGTAAAGGACGACTTCCTTGCGAACATCTCGCACGAGCTTCGGACGCCGCTGAACAGCATTATCGGTTTCGCCGACCTGCTGGGAGGCTCCCAAGATGAGCGAGTACGCAGATACGGCAAGAACATTGGTTCTGCTGCGGGTAATTTGCTGAACATGATCAACGACCTGCTCGACCTGGCCAAGATCGAAGCCGGCAAGTCACAAATACATTTGGACAAGGTATCTGTTATTGACGCCTGCCAGACACTCGCAGCCCTGATGGCCCCTCAGGCAGATAAAAAACAGATTGTGATCCGCTCGGAACTGGCCGAGGATCTTCCGATTATCGAATCAGATGCCGGCAAGCTTCAGCAAATCCTCTATAACCTGCTGTCGAATGCCATTAAATTCACACCCATCGGAGGCCAAATTACTGTCTCAGCTGGGCTCGGTAACGGCCAAAGAGTTTCAGGTCGGGAAGTTTTTATCTCGGTATCGGATACTGGTCCAGGCATCGCCGAAGCCGAACACGGCCACATTTTTGAAAAATTCTTCCAATTAGATTCAGGACTGACCAAGAGCACATACGGAGCTGGGCTTGGCCTGGCCATTTCAAAAGAACTTGCCAGCCTACTTGGCGGTAGACTAACCCTCAAAAGCTCTCCCGGCGAAGGAGCGATCTTCACATTGTTCCTGCCGGCCGGGGATCAATCTGACAACTAGAAACCCAATAACTTACTCTGCTTTACAACGCCTTATGAAGATTAGGCTCTGTCTGAAACCTCTGCCGCGGGCCCGAGAGCAAGCGGTTCGATTACTCGCAAGGACGCCGAAGCAGCCATATCATCTACGATATGGCGATGCAGGCGGACGCCGCGAGGGATCGAACAAGCCGCTCGAAGCCAGGCACTGAGTTTTCAGACAGAGCCTAGTACCAGATCATCACTATGATGTTTGGCTCGGAGCTTTTACCCTGCATCGTGCCGATACAGGTATCTGTACTTTTTACCTCAATTTCTTCGCTATCGAGCCATTCATTGATGTGAGTTTCCATAACCGTCAATGGTGCATCGGCAATTTTGGAATGAAATAGCCGACAACGAGTAGCCCCCGTACCATCGTGGTTCATCGCCCTGGAGAATTCCATCTTCCCGGTCCCACCCAT
>SDBV01011911.1_pt1 | contig 11201 bp, 8 predicted proteins | sample 2277081 | NCBI WGS metagenome assembly SDBV01 (sample SAMN10402039, study PRJNA504765) | marine sediment metagenome | isolation source: marine sediment core GS10_PC15, 223 cmbsf | place: Arctic Ocean: Southern Knipovich Ridge | collected 2010
CTAGCATACTTATAATCTAGTATATTACGATGATCAAGCATCGAGCCAATAACCGCTTCCCTCAGCATAAGAACATTTATGCCCGTATCGGGACTCCAATCTAACCTTTTACTGATGTAATCTTCCCCATCGGCAAGGATAACCAAAGATCGCCGTATATTATTAGTCTCTGAGCTCATTTGGTTGAGTTTATTGTCAATAATAATCAATCATCACTCTTTATTTGAGAGACAAAATTAGGCGGGAGAAATAGGCCAATCATTAACGGCCGATCGCTAAATAAAAATGATTAAAATATTTTATTCCTGGTCAGAAATAAAACAATATTATGGAGATTGAAGTTTTCAAGCCTAACCCAGGTCCCAATGGTATCATTGCGGTCTCCATCTTGGATTATGCCAAAGTTTATGTTCCCCTTTATCCGCCTACTAACCTTCATTCTAATATGGAGCTTAATAGCTCTGCTCTGGCTATTAGGGAGAATGATGCTAGAGAGTTTATCTCGAGTCAAGAGTTAACTATGGATAAGGAATTAAATCCGAAGCACGAATTGGCCGCTAATAAGGAATTAACTCCGAAACACGAATTGGCCGCTAATAAGGAAACGACTCACTCCAATTGCGAGCTAAATCCTTGCTCTATCTGTCAAACAGCTATGCCAGTTTTTGCCTACAAAAATTGCATGCATTTAAGAATTTGCCTCAAATGCCGTCCTAGCCTAGCAGACATGAAGTGTCCAGTATGCAGAGAGGTAAGTGATGAAATTGTACGCGTATACTACTAATTGGGCTCCCATTTAAATATCCTATTAATAGGATATTGATTAATTAGTCGATCAACCTGATCATAACATTTAAATAATGAATGGCTTGCCGACCATCTTCTGGTGAAAGGGAGGCCTTCTTTAATATCAAATCGAAAGGGTAAGCGTAGCTGCTATTGGCGCAAGTTACTATTGATTGATCATGTAATAAGGCTGTCGACCAGAGAGGTAAGAACCATCCTTTCTGCCACAACCATTCAACCACTCTATTAACCTGGATTAGTAAATCTTTCTCTCTCCTATTTAAGGTTACCAGCGATTTTTCGTCTCTTTTTGTGCCAGTATTTAGACGAGGATATGATAAGTCAAATAATGAAATATATCTGTAGCCCTTTTCTCGTGCTGCCGGAATACTATTAGTATCAATTTTATCTAGAGAAAAATTATTAATACTCCTCCCTTTCCTGCCCTCCACCTTAGGGCTTAAGGATAAACATTTATATTTTGTTCTCTTGTTTTCACTGATATTCACTTCATTGTCTTGACTACTACCAATGGGTAAGAAGGGCATCCTCACTTCTATTGACATTATAAATTCACTGCGGTAGGTGTCAGGTGATAACATCCCATTAACAACAATATTACCTATGTCAATTTCGGCCATATATCTGACTGGTACATCTTCCATCAACCCTGGGAGAAAAACAGTCTTCTCATTTAGCGCCATTTCCACTGGTCCACCTACATTGAACCAACCCAACCAGCCATGTTCATAAAATAGAAGGCGGGAGAGTGATTTTTTACTAATTAGGTTGCCTGTGGCCGGATTATTAAATATTGCCGGACTATATTTCTGCCCAACCAGTGACCCGTATGAGCGTAAGACTTGCTCTCGATTTACCATATGGAGGGTGAGTTGGTCCTCAGGTGGTCTACCTAAATCTATAATTGGAGTGTGGGCCATGACAAAGGCTAAGTGATCACCCTTTCCTAATTCGTTGAGGCTAACAAAAGACTGAGCGATAGATTGGTCTATTAGTTTATCATATTGAGACAACTGTTCAAATCTGATTTGTTTTAGCAATGGATTAAGGTCCTTTGAGTCTATATTTCTTCCAGCTATTACATAATAGCCCTTTTCGGCGGCCAAAGCAATGCTATTAACTTTGTCATAATTGTAATAGAGTAACCAACGAAAAGTAATTGCTTCTTCCAATGTTCGGGCCGAAAGAACGGTCCAGTTTCCTGGTGAATAATTATCGATAATATTTCGAAGCTGGGATTTAAACTTGTTTACCTCTATCAATTTACTAACCGGAATTTTGATTGAGAGGTCCTCATATACCTCCAGACCATAGATAGAAGTAGAGAGATAGGGATACTTAATAGTTAACTGGTGGTATGCTTGTAAGGCAATATATTTTATAAGGACCTGTTGTATATCTACTTCTCTATAACGAATTAAGGGATATTCACATTTCACTATTACTTGCGGCAATTGATTATTAAGAACCAAACTAACAGCCTCCATTAACCAAGATGAAAGGGATTGACTGAAGAATGCCTGATTACTAAAGGCGCTAAATGGGGCAGAGACAGCTTTAACTATTATTAAGCTATTTAACCTCTCTTTCTTCCCTACTTCCGCTCCCACATTTACTCCTACTTCCGCTTCTACTTCCGCTTCTGTTTCTCCGCTCAAATTATCTCCTAATTCTTCTTTCCCTTTTCTTCGCTCTGGAGGGTAATTTAAAAGCCCTGGATTACTTGCTGGAGTTGGAGCTTGAATATATGTTTTTGGTCTTCTCACCACTTCATAATTAAATCTAGTTAAAATTTCCAAATATAAATTTAACAAACCATTATCAGTGAGGACATTTTCTGCTAGTTCAATGGCCTGATATCCCTCTAATAACATACTATCGATCATTGGTCTAACACGTTTTGCCACATTATCATATTGCTGATTAAATGGTATAATGTATACATTGTGTACTCTTTTCAGGGGTGGATCGGCATTTATTGATCGCAGAACCTCGCTAATTAATGGGCTATCTGTCAAATATCTCCAGCCATAATATTGACCCAGATTCAATCGTATGTTAATGCGGATGTGCTCAAGAGAAGAGACATAGATGGCGTCACTATCTTGACCCGTCACTTGAAAGGATATAATATTATCATCGGAATTGACAACCATTACTCTTTTTATTGGTTGACTTGTTTCGGCTCGTAAAATATGTCTCGTTAAAATTGTCCATTCTTTAATGGCTATAGTCTCCGAGAATTCCTTCTGAAAAACGGTCATATATTCGATTGATAGATCATGTTTGACTAGAGGTAAAGTCTTCTTATCCAGTGTTATAATCAATGCTCTATAAGTTATATTCCGAGCTATATTCAAAAATTTAATTATTGTCCCCGTCGTATCATTCGAGAGAAGAGTGACAGCATAAAGTTTAAGACCGTTAGCCAAGTTCTTCTGGCTGACAGCCAGGACGGAGATAGATTTGTTATCATTAATTTCATTCAATAACCATTGGGAGATCAGTTTATTATTCAATAGTACCCTTTTATCCTCATCCTTTGAGCTAAGAAGATCAGCATCTAATTTGGAGTTTTTATCCTGAGCATAAGATATCAACTCAGATGGTAATTGTTGAGCCTGGTAGAGTTCAGATATGTTCTCATCGCTAACCCATCTAATCTTAATGTATCTGCTAATATTGCTGGTTTTCAATATTGGAATAGTTGGAGGAATTATTGTGTTGGTCCTCGACATTAAAACAGCTAAGGGATCCGATGGCAGCGAAGATATATCAGTCATGGTAGATAGATATCCCTCGTTTGGTGGTTAATTGGGGAGAAAAAGAATAATAGGCATCTTTAATATGTGAACATATTAAAAGTTGAACTTCAAATTGTTAATTCACTTTGAAGGCTGTCCAATTCAGCTTAAAAGATATCGATTAAAAGTGGCTGAAATTTTAATATCGCTGATCTCAGTCCGTGGACCTTCAAGTATGATCCTCTTACCCTATTAAATCGTACTTCCCTGTAAGAATAAATCAGAAGTTCAGCCTTGAAACGGGTTAATAGAAAGAAACTGATATAATAAGAAGAGGAAAATAGAGGGAAATAAGGGATAATCAAAAGTGATAGATGCTATTGTGAAAAAATGAAATCAGGGCGAGGATTGATTAATTATAACTATCATGAAGCGAGAATTATAAATGGAAATAAGAGGAGTCAGGAAAGATCGGCTAATACTAGAGCTGATGATATATATTTCAATCTAATCAACAAAACCAACGATCAGGAAAGCACATATCATATTGCCGAAATATTACCAATTAAAAACTCCCCCGCTCGGACCAATGGCGAATATACTTATCATTCGCCAATTAAAACTATTGGCGTCTTTGATCGCCAAACAACAAATATCAGTAAAATAAAGCGAAGAATAACTGATAGGTCGAGAAAACTCAAAACTAGACGGGAGGTCAATGCTAAACGTATTTCCCATTGGACAGAAGAAGATACCGCTTTATATCCCATACTCAATATTTTAATCGACGATAGTCGACAGTTGGAAGCAGTGTCAGGTCTGAAAGAGGAAAGAAGAAACCAATGGGGAGGAAAAAATTCTGGCTTAATTATGCCGGAGAAATATTCCCAATTGGTTCCAAACAAATATTCTGGTCAGGCTAAATCCTCAATATTTGGTTCCGAGTTAAAACGGAAAGTCATTAGTTATCGTGAAGAAAGATTCAAACCACGGCAAATAAAGCCAATTAGCAGACGTCCAATCTCGGCTAGATATCAAAGCCAGAGAATAGTATCCAATTATCAAAGGGTGAGAAACAGAAGGGACTATTCTTCAAATAATTATGTGGTGCATGGAGCACACAGGAATCGTGTCAGATACGAGAAAAAGAGTCCGATTTTTAATAATCGCAAGGCGCGTAGAAAGAAGGGGAGAAAGATCATGCAACTCCGACCCATTCCTTTAAGTACCAAATCGAAAAATAATATTAGAGAAGGCATTCGTGATATGTTACGATCGGTAAGAGCTAGCTGGAAGAAGTCAAATAATGAGGATATGTTAAAATCATCAGCAACCTCTAATAATTTTCCTCTGCGAAAGATACAGCTACCTCTGATTATTGACGTAGATATATATTCAAATCATCCAGTTAATATAGACCGACCGTTAAAATCCATATTAAAGCCAGCCAGAAGTAGTCATGCTGAGCCTCCACCAGGCGAAATAGCAATTGAATCTTTGAGACGGAGAAGGGAGATAATGAATTATATTCTCCCTATTTTGTCCTATCAAAAAGGGCAACATAATTAGTCTACTCATATTCATTTTAACTACCTATTTACTCCAGATATTTATTGTCTCTTATAGTTAATTATTTAATCTATGTTTCAACTAGACTAGTTGAGCACTTCCATATCTTGGACTTTATTAAAGTTCAAGGTAATTTCCCGTATATGATACGAGCCCTACGCGCTCCGTGCACCACGCGAAAAATTAGCTAGATTCCCATCCTCAACTTTCAGTTGAGGTTGGGCCTTTACAGAAATATTTAGTCCTTTGACATTAAGGCTAACCTATCAGTGATCAATCGTCGGAGATTATTAAACCTATGATCATCGGCTGAGGTCGTATCCAAAACCTCCAATATTTCACATAAAATCCCTTTATTTAACGAAGATAAGTCAGGATTGTGAAGGGGTAGAGTTACCTTCTTACCGGATTTAAGGATAAGTGGCAAACATGGTTTGGCTTCAGTCGTGATATTGATTATAGCGCTGGTGCTATAATTCTCTTCTAATATAGGTAGGGGGGCGATACATAGTCCTAAAGCCTTACTAATCTCGTTGAGATGTCTACTTATTTGATTGATCTGAAGTATAGGAGTTTCCTCACATTTTATCTGCCTAATGACTTGGCTCAAATTATTATGCAAAGCTATATGTGCTCCGACCATGTGGCGTCTATCATTATAATAATCACAATCCTTTCGTAGTAATAATAATTTACTAGAGTTAATTATTGGTAATCTTACACGAGGACTAAGTGTCAAATCATGACGTTTTGATATTTCTTCCTTTTCATCGTCTATCTTTGAGAGGAGGCACATAAGCTTGGTATAATCCGTCTCGTTATTATTTATCCAAGATATTATTAATTTAATTAATTCCTCTAAGTTATCAGCTAGATCAAAAATGCTTTGTTCCATCATCTCTCCTTTTTCCTTATTAACCGCTCTGGTCTGGTTGAAACCTTCAATCACGGTTTGATAGAAATCTGAATCGTTAATCACCATTTTGACAAATTGGCCTAATACTGCAGCCATATAATCAGACTGCAGACGGGCAGTTATTTCTCGCTGTTCTCGTAATTTATCGGGGTTACGGGCCGGGACTGGAATTTGAACCATGTCATCAAATAGCTCATTTTCCACGATATAGGATTGCATCAATTTATTGGCCAATGAAGGATTACAAATCTCCTGCTGATTGAAATTGGCAGCCAAAATTTGCATCATCTTACTCTTTGATTCGATATCAGCACCAAGAACAGAAGAACTATCCAACAATTTAATTGTCTCAGCACTAAGACTACCATCCTGTGGAACTTTGTTGGACTGGCCAATTTTCGATATGACCCAATTAACCATCTCGACCGCCGTTACTCCATTAGTTGGATATTTTACCTCGCAGCCGAATAACTGGGCGAGAATTTCATTCATCGATGTCTCTGGACCGTTCTTACTAACTAAAGCGATGGCCTGACGAAAATCACTCTGCATTTTCTTTGTCGCTTCATCGTCAGTGCTTCCATCCGCTCTTAATGCCGGTTTTAGACCCTTAATAGCAACTTTACTAACTAATATGTTATCAAGTAGATTTTGGAGGGTGGCACCCTTACCTAGCCAGTCTGGTAGATGGAAGCGATAAATATCAACAAGTATTACATTAATTCGTGCTTTACCTGAGACACAAGTCTTATAAAAGAATCCAATGGTTGAATATGGTTGCTTGGTAATAGAAATGGCAACCATAGAGGGAACATCTTCTGTCCGGACAAAAATCAGTCCACAATCCGGTAATTTGGACAGGTCAAAATTGTCATCGGAATCAAGTACTGAATATCCATTAGATCTTACTGAGTATCTATTGGATCTAACCGAGTATTCATCAGATTCTATCGAATACTTATCAGAACGTATTGAACTGGTATTAGGAAGTGAAAGGAAATTTTCCGATAGAATGTTAGAGTTCCTAGTAGAGATGGTTTGATTCTTCTCGAACCGGGATACTGAATAGCTATCAAACCGTTCGTTTTCACTAAGTATAGACCTCAATGATATCGATGATGTATCATCCATAATAACGAAACGGAAACCGCTTCAAATTATAATCAATAATCTAAACTTTTATCAGTTCAAATATTATTTTTCCTTGATTGGAAGAGATTGGATTGATGAGGTTCGATTAGGAATATAATATGATCAAAATGAGGAAATTCCTGAATCTAGCCATAAAGATAGACAAAACTAAGTTAAAATATTGGTTACCATCGAATTAAGATTTTATTCCTGGTTCAAATTTATTTTCGTTGCAGTATGGCCGATATATCCTCGATGATATCGCCCTCGAGCGAGACCCAGGCCGATAGCAATATGGCTCAACCTTTTACTACTGAGTATAAAACTCAGATAGAGAAATTCGCCTCCAATATGGATGACTTTATTACATTTATTATTAGCTTATTTAACGATTGCGAGCGAAACGGTTGCACCATAGTGCCTAATTTTCTGTTGAGTGTCGGGGTTAAGCAAGTAAAGTCATATGGTACTCGGGAATTAGTTGAGTACTTTGCTACATGTTCCCATGAACATTGGGATAGCATGCACAATAAAGAGGAGAAATATTTTGATGAGAATATGGATTCTGTATTTAAAGGACTACAGATGAGTAACGTTAATGCCTTCAAACTATTATTGGAAGCGAAGGATAAGAATGGAGAGTTAATAGTAATAGGAGATGACAGGAATAATATCTGGGAGTATCTCCATGCCTTCGTCCGCATCATTATTGTTTTCATTCATCAGGAGAGACAGCCAATTGTCTTAGAATATGTTGATAGCAATGATAATCTGATAATGGTTAATGGCAGGAAGAAGGTGAAGCCAGCCTATCGAAAAGCGTATTTAGAGGAGATCAATCTCAGTTATCACGCCAAGAAATGGGGCATTAAACGACGGTTTAGTACGCGAATCAAATATCAATGCTAGGGATGCTGTTGGCAAATGGAAATTAAATAATAATGAATTAAAATTATCCATATCTATTAGTATATATGGATAATATTTGTGGCTAATAACGGAAAAAAAATGATTTCAAAAATGATTCAAAATCAGCTCCAAATTAACAGCTAATATAATTAGATTAAGACTTTGATTGCCCTATCTTTTTCCAACTAAAATAGCTAAGTATATATACCTATTAAAAATGAGTAGCAAAGATTCAAAACACATGAGCGAAAAATGTCCATTAAGCCCCGTAGAGTTTGATGTAGTGCTCTATCATGACCGATGCTCGGATGGGCTTGGTGCAGCATATCCCTTTTGGCGAGAGAACAAAACTCGTTATATCGCAACGAAAGAGGGAAACTTCACTCCAGACATTCGTCCATTTCAGATGATCGGGGTTTATGATCATGACAACTTCCCGGAGATCGTGAAGGGCAAGAATGTAGTCGTTGTTGACTTTACATACACCCAAGAAGCAACAAAAAGAATGTGTAAGATGGCCAAAACAGTTCTGACCCTTGATCATCACAAAACGGCTGAAAGAAACTTGGTTGGTTTGGAGAAATTGAGTAATTTTTATTATGTCTTTGATATGGAACGGAGCGGAGCTCAAATCGCCTGGGATTGGGTTTATCCAGATAGTAAGCGACCATGGTTCATCGATTATATTGGTGATCGTGACCTATGGAAGTTTAAGTTACCTAATTCTGATCTAATTAACACCGCGCTCTTTTACTTAGATTACTTCAGCTGGGAGAAAATGGAGGAGTTATATGGTCTAGATTCTGCCGCTACCGAGAAGAAGATGGCCTTATTACTTGAACAAGGAAAAGTAATTCAGCATATTGATCGGAAGAATATTGACTATAGTTGCAAGTCAGCGATCCTTTGTCAGCTTGGAAATTACAAGGTGAAATTAGTTGATAATAATCCTCATCTTCGCTCCAAAATTGGTAACATATTAGCTAATGGTGATGATTGTGATTTTGCCGTTTGTTGTCGTTATTATTTTGACCAAGATGTCTGGCACGCTTCTCTTCGGGGCGCTAATAAATCTGAGATTGACATCTCTAAGGTTTGTGAAATGTATGGGGGAGGCGGTCATGCTAAGGCTGGAGCTTTCATCATTCACGGAAAGAATTCACCTAACTGGAAGGCAGCTAGTGCTGAGAAGAGGAAAAAGATGCCATTTGGAACGCTACACGACTACTTTAAGATAATAGAGGCGAAAAATGATGGAAAATAGCAGTTAGCAATTTAATCGGTTGAGAGATAGCATTAAAAAAACTCATTTAACTCTAATTAGAGTTAAATGATAAATATTAAGCTATAAAGTAGGGCAGAGATATTCCTGGTATATATAAAAGGAGTGGATTTAGGCCCCCAGTCTCGAATTTATCCCGCCATAATAATTACTCCAATCAAATAAGCCAAATGAAATAGATATGGGCTTTATCGCTAATATACTTATTGATGTCGGTCTGTTCCTCTTTGCCGGTGGAACACTAGTTGTTACCTCTGTTTTCGCGGTCAAGGCCGCAGTAGAAGTAACCGATGTCGATGACTGGGATAAGGATGATAATTTAAAGAAAGCTCATAGCTGGTTAACCTGGGCTTCGGTTGCTGGCTGGATAAGTGTCGCACTAATAATAACCCTAGTCGTTCTCTATTTGGTTTTCGGTCTAGAAACCGCTGAGTTTACTGCTGGTTTAGTAGCCAAAGGATTATTACTTCTCACTCTAGCTGTAATGGTTGTCACTGGTAGCTTCGCTGCGGTCGGAGCATCCTTTATTGACAAAAGTAGTAAATCCTCCGAGGCTAAATCAGAGGGAGCCTACCGTGACGCAATTATTGCTGCGGTTTCAGCCTTACTAGGTGCAGCAATAATTGGCGGTACATTTCTATGGAAAATGTTTCATAAACCCAAGAAGAAGGGTGAAGAGAAAAAGGATGAAACGAAGAGGCAAATAGAAGAATTGCAGAAAAAATTGGTAGAAGAGAAAGAGGCTCAAATTGAGGCGAAAAAGGCCGAATTCAAGGCCAAAACCCGTAAGCTATCTTAAAATTATATATCACTCTATCCATTCATCAACTAACATGTTAGTGAATGAAAATTGCGTCAGAGACTGATAATATTCAGAATCGCTCAAACGTTTAATTTTTTAGCCATTCCTATATAAGTAGCTATTATTTTGATTAATTCCTGTGGAAAGGCGTTTAAATCGCCGTATCTTACTCCCCTGTCTTCGGTCACTAACATACCATTATATGGGATATACTCGTATCCACCATTCAATGTGTTAAAATGAAGAATTAAAATTTGTATTCTTTGGGCATGATCTCGGCATAATCGGGATATATCCTGACTTAGTTGTCTAACATTAATCGGGCCGATTTGGTACAGTTTTAAAAAGTTATATAGGGTAGAAGGGCCGTTATTCTGATAAGCATTGGTCATTGCCACTGGTTCCTTTCAAGATGTTATGACCATTTTTTATAGCTTCATTTCTAATTTACCCACATTTTTAATTAAAAAATGTTTTTTCAGATTCATATTTCATCCTATGTTTGACCCTAGATTGTCATTACCAGCTTTTGGAACTTTGTCCCCCCCATTCATCGTCTCCAATATAGACGCCGAATCTGGGCGGTTTTACTCTATTGGCTCCGTAAACTCCGTAAGAATTTGACCCTAGCATAACCGGCGCGCTTCTACTAGATGAGGCCGAAGGTAAGCTACTCTCAATAGTCGGTATATAGGTGGAGGAAGTAGTTGAAATAGTGTTAAACTTAGCCTTGTTATCTAGTACCCATGCTTTCACCAAATCAGGTCTTAGCGGCTGTAAAGGAAGCTTCGGGTCTTCCGGATAAAGATTTCCTGTCTGCTTATTTATAGTTCCATTCGGGATAGCGAAACCCCGGTGAAAAAATCCGCTGAAAACCGCCCCATTAAGTTTCCCATTTTTATTTTCCCAGCTACGATCGAAGATTAAAATGGTAGGAAACCAGGTCACGAATCTTCTTAGATCAGGATGATATTGCTGAGCAGTCATAACCCCCGCATTTAGCGAAGGAGCATCAATATCAATGATAGTAATATTCTTATC
>SDBV01011912.1_pt1 | contig 11201 bp, 10 predicted proteins | sample 2277081 | NCBI WGS metagenome assembly SDBV01 (sample SAMN10402039, study PRJNA504765) | marine sediment metagenome | isolation source: marine sediment core GS10_PC15, 223 cmbsf | place: Arctic Ocean: Southern Knipovich Ridge | collected 2010
CCACACCGCCCGCCCCGGCTGCGTGGTATATCCCGCCTCCACCGGCGAGTGCGCCCGGGTGGTGCGGGCCTGCTGCCAGGCCGGGGTGCCGTTCGTGCCCCGAGGGGCAGGGACCGGTCTCAGCGGCGGCGCCATCTGTGACGGGGGCGTGATCATCCAGCTGAGCCGCATGAACCGGGTGCTGGCTATCCATCCCGACGACCGCTATGCCGTCGTGCAAACGGGTGTGACCAACAATGATCTCAGCCTCCAGGCCCGGGCCTACGGCCTGGAGTTCGCCCCTGACCCGTCCAGCCAGGTGGCTTGCACTATCGGGGGCAACGTGGCGGAGGACGCCGGAGGCCCCCATACCCTGAAATACGGCGTTACACACAACCACATCCTGGGCCAGACGGTGATATTCCCGGACGGCGAAACGGCCACCCTCGGCGGTCCCTTTCCCGTATCCACCGGCCCGAGCTTTTCCACCTTCCTGATAGGCACCGAGGGCACCATTGCCATCACTACGGAGATCATTGTTCGGCTGGTGCCCGTACCCCCGGCGGTGATCACCATGCTGGCGATTTACTCAAAGGTGGCCAAGGCCACGGAGGCGGTATCGGGGATTCTGGCCGCCGGTGTGCTGCCCGCCGCGCTGGAGATGATCGACAACCTGTGCATCCAGGCGGTGGAGGCCCACCTCAAGGCCGGCTTTCCCACCGACGCCGCGGCGGTGTTGCTCATCGAGCTGGATGGGGAGGAAACGCTCATGAAGCGGGAGGCGGAGACCGTGGCCCGGGTCTGCCGGGGGCAGGGTGCCGTGGCCTTCTATACCGCTGAAACCGAAGAAGAGCGCCAGCGCCTCTGGCAGGGCCGGAAACATACCGCCGGAGCCCTGGGCAAGATTACTCGTGCCTTCTATACCAATGATGGTGTCGTGCCCCGCAGCCGGCTCACTGACATCTTTCAGGCTATCTACCGGATCGGCGACGAATATGGACTGCGGATCGGCAATATGTGCCACGCCGGCGATGGCAACATCCACCCCCAGATCCTCTTCGACTCCGACGATCCCCGGGGGGTCGAGCGGGCGATGGCCTGTTCCAGGGACATCCTGCTGGCCTGCCTGGAGATGGGCGGGTCGATCACCGGCGAACACGGCGTCGGGGTCGAAAAACGGGGCTACATCCACCGGATGTATTCCGCGACGGACCTGGCCCACATGATCCGGCTGCGAGACGGCTTCAATCCAGGCGGCCTGCTGAATCCCGGCAAGATATTCCCCAACGATACCAGGAATGACGAGGCCGGGCCGGCTACATCGGCCCCGCCAGGCACCGGGGAATGACAACGGAACCGTCTTCTACATCCTCGGCCTGGCCCGATCCCGGCGGCACCCTCCAGCCCCGGGAGCGGAGCCAGGTGGGTGAGCTGATAGTCCAGGCCCGTTCCCGGCAGGTGACCATCGGCTCGTCCCAGGCCACTTATCGCTGGGACCTCTCCCGTCTGGATGGTGTGGTCTCGTTCCATGCCCCGGACATGATCCTGACCGTAGAAACCGGCCTTACCCTGAACGCCGTCAAAGACATTGTCGAGGCGGAAAAGCTGTGGCTGCCGCTGGACGCGCCCGACGGCGGCGACCGGTCCCTGGCAACATATCTGGCGGGAGACTACTCTCTCAGCTGGCTCAGCCACCGCTATGGCACGGTCAGGGACTGGATGGTGGGACTCACTGCGCTGGACGACCAGGGGCGGGAGGTCACCTGCGGGGCCCGGGTGGTGAAGAACGTGGCCGGCTACCAGCTGGCCCCTTTATATATCGGCGCCGGAGACGCCCTGGGGCCAATGGTGGAGGTTTCCTTCCGGCTGCTGCCACTCCCTGTCCCGGCAACCGTAGTCTGGTGGCAGGCAGACAACCCTGACCCCCTGGTGACCATATGGCAGCAGTCCCGGCGGATCAGCCATCCATCGGGGAGGGGCGAGCCCTGGGAGGCCTTCCGACTGGAGTATCTCGACGGTCAGTGGCGGCTTGACGGCCTGACCCGGTTCCCACCGGAAACGGCAGCCGCGTGGGGCAGCTCAGCAGTCATTGAATCAGGAGCAGCAATTGCCAAAACCGACGCCCCACCCAGGGAAGGTCGGGAGGACACGCCAGAGTGCACCATCCGCATCCAGGTTTTTCCGACGCAGATCCCGGAGTTGCTCGCTTCCTTGCACTCACTGGGTGTTGAACTGACCTGCTACCCTTCGGCGGGGGTAGTTCAAGTGGGTCGGCTTGATGGCCTTAAGGAAGGATCAGCCCTGGAATCCCTGCTGGCTACCATTGTGGAGGAACGCGGCAGGGTCCAACCGTTGACTGGTGATCTGCCCATAAGAATTCCATTACCGGCGGATCCATCCGCGGATAGAGCTCTCATGGCCCGGGTAAAGGCAATCCTGGACCCGGAGGGAGTGTTCGGACCCCTGCCGGTGGAGCCATGGTGACCGGTTACCGGCTTTTTCCCCCCGAAGAGTATGGTCTCCTTCAGGAATGCATCCACTGCGGACTCTGTCTGGGATCATGTCCCACTTACATTGTGAACGGCAGGGAGGCCGATTCCCCCCGCGGCCGACTGTCGCTGATGAAATACCTGGACCAGGATTCTGACGTGGACGCCGGCGGCGCCTACCGCCATATCGACCTGTGCCTGGGCTGCCTGGCCTGTCAGACGGCCTGTCCCTCCGGGGTGCGGTACAGCCAGCTGCTGGACAGGGCCCGCAGCTACCAGCGGCGGGAAGTTCAACCCCTGGCCTGGTCTCAGCGTCTGCTCCTCCGGTGGTTTACCGACCGGCGCCGGCTGGGTCTACTTACCATCCTGGTACGCCTGGTCCAGAGAACCGGCCTGGATCGCCTGATCCGATCTCTGCGTCTGCTGCCCGCAACGCTCAGGTTTCAGCTGGCCGGATTGCCGAAAGTACCGGATCGTGCTTTCAGCCAAACGCAGGAACCACACCTGCCCGCCGTTACCTCCGATGGTCAACGGCAAGGGGTAGTGGCCCTGTTTACCGGCTGCGTAATGGACCAGTGGTACAGCGAAGTTCACGCCGCCACCGCCAGGGTTCTGCGCTGGAATGGCTTCGACGTGGTGCTGCCCGCGGGTCAGACCTGCTGCGGTGCGCTCCACGTTCACGCCGGTCAGGAAAAGGAAGCGGAGCGTCTACTGGCCCTTAATCGGGAAGTTTTCGGAAGCGTTGATGCCCAGGCCCTGGTGGTCAACGCTGCCGGCTGCGGCGCCCAGCTGCGGACATCACTCTGGCCTGAGGGTGATGGTCTCCCGGTGGTGGATGTATGTGAATGGCTGGCTACTCGTCTCACTCGACCACCGCGGAATAAACTGAACGAAAAGGTAAGCTACGATGCCCCCTGCCATCTGCACCATGCCCAGGGCATCTCCGAAGAACCCTACCGGCTGCTGGAACTTGCCTGCGGGCAGCTGGCACCCCTGCCGGAGGCCGAGGCGTGCTGCGGCAGCGCCGGCTTCTACAGCCTGGTGCACGGCGACATATCCCGCCAGGTATTGGCCCGGAAAATCGACTATATCCAATCTGTGGCCCCCGCCGTGCTGGTAACCGGCAATCCCGGCTGCCAGATGCAGCTGCAGGCGGGTCTGCGTGAGGCGGGGATCAACGCCTCAGTCCGCCACACCATCCAGATATTAGACGCAGCCTACCGCCTTGACGAGGCTTATCGCCGCACTTTTGGACTGGCAGTCAATCCTGGTCAGCTGTGACTATTATCCGTTCTTAATCGGAAGTTAATAGGAATGGCGATCCACACCCCTAAGGCCCGATCACGCTGGCGGGCGGGCTTGAAACGAACCTGCTTGACAGCCTTGGTGGCCGCTTCGGAAAATCCCGTTCCAGGAATGTTCTTCTGCACTACCACTTCTTCCACGAAACCCTTAGCGTTTACGAAAACCTGGAGGATGATGGTCCCTTCGATGTCGGCTTCCCTGGCAAGCGGGGGATAGACCAGCTTCTCGACGATGGCCGCATAACCGCCGATGGGCTCGGGCGGCTCATCGTAGGCAATGAACTCGATCCTACTGCCCGCGTCATCTTCCGGCAGGAGAGGAACTTCCCAGAGCTCATACTCATCGAGACTGGTTTCCTCGATGGTTATATCTTCGGCAAAGTCCTCCTGATCGGATTCAACAGGAATAGAAGGGCGCGGAGGGCGTGGCGGCGGCTCGAACTGGTGGGTTTCAGGAATGTTAATTTCCTCCAGGATATCTTCAAACGCGTAAGCCGCAATCGCCGGCCGGTTTGAGCGGAACCTCGGGAAGGCGAAGAGCACTATTGCAATAATAAGCACAATGCCCAGGACAATCATTCGAATACGGTAAGGGTAACTGTTTTCCAAAGATGGCTGCCTCATAATCTTATCCTCAATAAAGAGTGAATAAGTAATGCCGGCTGAAATCGAGCCAGCCCGGCTATTCGCTATCTATTTAATAGACTGCTTGGAGGCGGGAAAGGTTGCCAATCGAATTACGGATCAATGACCGGTCGAAAGGGTACCGGTGGAACCGCCGCAGCTTCGGGGCCGTCAATCTGACGATAAAAAAGCCAGACACGCTCTCGTTATAGTAATAGGGCTGCTTAGATTAGAGGAGATGTCCGAGACCGTGTCTGGCAAAAAGGAGGGCCGGTACCTCGCTCACACCCGGTATAACCATCAAGCGACGGCCTGGGGATGCCGTCCAGACGAATTCACCACCACGAAGGGACAGGGTGTAGGTACCCTGCCTTGGAGAGAGGGAGGGAGGATAGTCAGCACCTGGTGCTTACACACAGGGTACCGGCCTTGGTTTCAAATAGCACTTACTAACAAATCAGCCTAAGTCAGGCTTATCCAATAAAACTAGACTTAAATCTCAGCGGTAAATTAACAAGAAAAACAGGATAAAGGTACCTATTTATCCGCATTAAACCCGTTGGTTATCCCTGACTGCCATTTTTTATAGTATACCAAGGACTTCTGGTAAAAATATAAGTCCCCCGGGTTAGATTTATTTTGCGGTGTGGTCTTCGGGTTTTCTGACCGTCAGGACTGGTACCGGGCTGCGACGGACTACTTTTTCGCTGGTGCTTCCAAAGAAGACATGGGCAATGCCGGTCTGGCCGTGGGTTGCCATTATCACCAGGTCAATATTTTGATCGCGAATAGTATGGAGTATTTCCCGGATAGGAGTACCATGAGCCAATATGGGTGTCACGCTGATGTCGTTGGGCAATTCACTGGCAATCCAGTCATTCAGGAATTTCTGAGAATGTCCGGCCCGCTGTTCTTCCCAGTCTTCGGATAAGGCCATCGGGCCCCACGCGAAATCCACCGGCGTGAGCAGGGGTTCCAGTACATGAAGCACCACCAGTTCGGAATCAAACTGATGAGCTATCGCCACCGCTTGAGGTATAGCCGCCTTGGAATAGTCGGAAAAATCTGTGGTGAGCAGTATCTTCCGATAGAAGGCCATTTCCAGATGCCTCGCTTATGATGCGGTGGGCGTTTCCTGTAACTTCGACTCTCGGAGAGCTTTTGCCAGCTCCCGCCGTTTCTGATGCATTCCTTCCACCAGATCCAACAGCGTTTGGTTGCTGAGGGTGTCGCGCACCAGCTCCCTGATGTGCTGCCATTGGTTATGCAGAGGGCAGACCACATCGTCCGAGCAGACTTCCAGCCCGATCACGCACATTTCCTCCTCCGGGGGTGGTCCCTCGATGGCATTCACGATCTGTAGTATCGTGATTTTCTCAGAGGACCGGGCCAGTTCGACACCTCCGTTGCGACCCCGGTAGCTTTTTATCAAATGGTTCCTGGTAAGCGTCTGAACCAGCTTGGCCAGAAAATGCTTGGGGATATTATAGGCCTCGGCAATGGAACTGACCATCACCAGGCCTTTGCCCTCATTCTCAGCCAGGTAGAGCATGGCCTGAATAGTATATTCGGCTGATTTAGAGTAAAGCACAATAATGAGATGTTCTTATCTGAAAATAAGGTGCCGGACACATAAGACGCAAATCATTAATGCATGACTGCGAAAAAGGGTTATTCCTATTTTGGACAGTAATCCCCAGCAGTAAACGGAGTCGTTTTGTGTCCCATGAATACCAGGCTCTCCCGTTATAAAATGCAGGGTAGAAACAGCGCCTGAGCTATTCAGATTACTTACACTGCTTATAAATCAGCCGCAGGCCCTTGACGGTAAGGTCTGAGTCATAGGTAACGGTGGTGCGCAGCTCGCCGGCGATCAGCTCCCCCAGCCCGCCGGTGAGCACCACGTTAGTTTCATCCCAACCGGTTTCCTCACGGATCCGGGCCAGCATACCGTCGATCTGATCAACCACGCCGTATATAATGCCGGCCTGCAGGTTGGTTTCCGTGTCCCTGCCTATGGCCGTTTCGGGCATTTTCAAATCTACAGCGGACAGGAGGGCCGCCCCGGAAAAGAGACGGCGGGCGCTGGTCTCCACCCCCGGAGCTATGGAGCCGCCTATGAAATGTCCCGCTTCATTAACCACATCGAAAGTAGTGGCGGTGCCCAGGTCCACGATAATGCAGGGGGTGCCATAAATCTCCCGGGCGGCTACCACGTTGCAGATGCGGTCGGCGCCCACGGAATCGGGGTCCTTCACGTCCAATCCCAGCTCCAGGGGCAGGTTGGCGTGGACCCGGAGGGGTTCGGTGCGCAGGTAGCGCCGGCCCATCTGCAGCAGGGCCGGTCCTACTACCGGCACCACGCTGGAAATGATAAGCCCGTCAATTGCCGTAATATCCACCCCGGCATCTTCCGCCAGGTGCTTGACGGCAATCCACCAGTCATCGGTGGTGTGGGTGACATTAGTGTGCAGGCGCCAACTCTCCAGCAGGGTCTCCCCATCAAATATAGCCAGAACGACGTTGGAGTTACCTACATCAATTGCCAGCAACATGGACTTCTCCTTCCGGTAATAGATACACAGCCGGGTTTTTGACGATCATTCGGGTATCAAATCAAGATCACCGGCAGTCAACTCGTGGATTTCTGATCCAATTTCGATCAATCCCTGCCCCGCCGGGTTCACGCCGGTGAACCGCCCTTCCAACCGGCCATCAGGACCATGGAAGCGCACCGGACGGCCCAGATGGTCGCAGCGTTCCTGCCAGAGGGAAGTTACATCATCAAGGCTGCTCTCCAGCAGCTCTTCGAGCCGGTTGAGAATCCCGGCCAGGAGCAGTTCCCGCAGGGTCGGCTTCCCCAGGACCATATGCACTGAAACGGCGGCAGGGTGCAGTTCTTCAGGGAAGTCCACGAGCTGCTCATTCACGTTGATCCCCAGGCCTATGACCACCACCGGCCCCTCACCGGTCATGCGGCTTTCGGCCAGAATGCCCCCCAGCTTGCGTCCCTCCCACACGATGTCATTAGGCCACTTGAGCCGGGCTTTCACTCCCTCAAGCGCAAGAGCATCAACTACCGCCACGCCGATGCCCAGTGACAGCAGGCCGAGGCGTTCCGGGGGGAGCTCAGGTTGCAGGAACACCGAAAAAGTCAGCCCCAGCCCCGCCGCGGAGAACCAGCGCCGGCCCTGACGCCCCTTGCCGGATTGCTGGTCATCGGTGATTACCACCTGGCCCGGCACTGCCTGGTCCCCGTCAACCAGTGCCCATAGATCAGCATTTGTGGAACCAGTAGTGGGATAGTAAGTGATCTCCCGGCCGAGCTGGCGGGTGGTGAGGTGGGACTGGACAAGATTTATGGACAGCATGACCAAGATACTGCAAAATGCAAATTGAAAATTGAAAAATGAAGAGTACAACCTCTCTGAAGAATATTCAGCAATTGGGTAACAAGAAAGCAAAGTGCATGAGAGATGATTTTGCCCCGTAAGGATCCCTTTGGGAAATATTGCACTTTGCACTTTGCATTTTGCACTTTGCATTTTTCATTTTGCTCTATACTCCCCGAAAACCTCCCTGAGCACGTCAGAGACCTCCCCCAGCGTGGCATAGACCCGCACGGCATCCAGGATGGGAGGCAGCAGATTGGCCTCTCCCTGCGCGGCTTGCTTGAGGCTCTCCAGAGTCCGGTCGACTTCTTCACGGCTGCGTTCGCGCTTCACTTTCTTCAGCCGGGCCAGCTGAGCCTTCACCGCCCGGGGATCGATGGCCTGAAGGGATTCTAAATCCGGCTCCTCGTCTACAGCGAATCGGTTTACGCCCACGATGATCCGTTCCCCCCGCTCAACGGCCTGCTGGAACTCGTAGGCCGAACGGGCGATCTCATTTTCCTGGTAGTTCATCTCAATGGCCGCCACCGCCCCGCCCTTGTTATCAATGATTGTAATTAATTCCAGGACTTCCCGCTCCAGGCGGTCGGTGAGCTCTTCCACGACGCAGCTGCCGGCCAGGGGGTCCACCACCTCGGTGATGCCGGTCTCGTGGGCGATGATCTGCTGGGTGCGCAGGGCCAGGCGCACCGACTCTTCGGTGGGCAGGGCGAGGGCCTCATCGCGGCTGTTGGTGTGCAGCGACTGGGTCCCACCCAGGACGGCAGCCAGGGCTTCCAGGGTGGTGCGCACCACGTTGTTGTCAATCTGCTGGGCGGTGAGGGATGACCCGGCGGTCTGCACGTGGAAGCGGCACATCTGCGCTTTGGGCTCGGTGGCCCCGAAACGCTCCTTCATGATCCCGGCCCAGATGCGCCGCGCGGCGCGGAACTTGGCCACTTCCTCCAGCAGGTTCATTTGCACGTTGAAGAAGAAACTCAGCCGCTGGCCGAAAGTGTTCACGTCCAGCCCGGCGTCCATAGCAGTTTGCACATAGGCGATGCCGTTGGCGAAGGTGAAAGCCAGCTCCTGGGCCGCCGTGGCGCCCGCCTCCCGAATGTGGTAGCCGCTGATGGAGATAGTGTTCCAGCGGGGCAGCTCCTTCTCGCACCAGGCCAGCAGGTCGGTCACCAGGCGCATGGAGGGGCCGGGGGGATAGATATATGTGCCCCGGGCGATGTACTCCTTCAGGATGTCGTTCTGCACCGTGCCCCGCAACCGCCCGGGCCTGACCCCCTGCTTCTCCGCCACCGCTACGTACAAAGCGAGCAGGTTGGCCGCCGTGGCGTTGATGGTCATTGAAGTAGAGACTTGCTCCAGGGGGAGGCCCTGCAACAGCACTTCCATGTCGGCCAGGGAGGAGACGGCCACCCCCACGCGACCCACCTCGTCCTGGGCCAGGGGGTGGTCCGAGTCGTAGCCGATCTGGGTGGGCAGGTCGAAGGCCACCGACAGGCCCGTCACTCCCTGCTCCAGCAGGTAATGGTAGCGCCGGTTAGATTCCTCCGCCGAGCCGAAGCCGGCGTACTGGCGCATGGTCCACGGGCGCTGGCGGTACATCTCCGGGTAGATACCGGAGGTGAAGGGGTAGCGGCCGGGTTGGGGGCTGTCGGGTTCCGTCATAGGGTGTAAAGTTATGAACCGCAAAGACGGCCAGGGGACATAACTCACCCCCCTCACTCCGTGAGGCCCCCTCTCTTACAAAGAGAGGGGGTGCCGGAGGCGAGGGTGAGTTCAGTTTTCTCGCAAATCCAGCCGGAACGCGCCAGAGGGCAACCGGAAGACGGCTTACCTACTTAAACAAATCCGCGTGACTGCCCGTGCGCACCAGGATAATGGCGTTCTCGGTGCGGCGGTAGACCAGTAGCCAGTCGGGCTCAATATGTCCCTCCCAGAAATCGGCCCACTGGCCGCGTAGCCGATGCTCTCGGAACGAGTGGGGAAGTGCTTCTTCCCGTACCAATGAGGACACTATCTTTTTGTATCGTTCAAAAGATTTGCCGCGCCGTCCCATTCGCTTAAGGTCCTTCTGGAAGCGGGTAGTTTCCAGTAACCGGAGCATATAGGCTCAGATGCCGGCGGACTTGAAGTGGTCTTCTGGCGAGGGATGTTCGGTAAGGTCTCGTTCGGCGCGGGCATCCTCCATGGCGGCCTGGGTCTCCGGATTGGGTATTCGAATATCAAAAGGGATACCCCTCCGGTGCACAATCTGCTTGAAGTACAGGCGGATGGCATCAGTGGTTGAAATGCCCAGTTCGTCTAAGATGCGTTCAGCCTGTTCCTTAAGTTCGGGTTCCATCCGGGCGTTGATTTTAGCGGTTTTGGTCGCCATAAGCTACTTTTCCTTTTTCAAAGGAGCGGTTTGTATCTCGTTTGGATGAAATGTACTCCAATTGGCATACAATATCAAGGGTTATTGCAAGGTTTTTTTTAGAAAAGTTACCCTTCGAGTGCCTCAGGGCGACAACCCGCTACTCATCATGCTGAGCTGGCTCAGCTCAGGGCAAGCCTTTACGCCTTGGCGGTTAGCCTCTCCCTTCTCTTCCCTGCCTACTGCCACTTCTTCTCAGTATATCCAGTTAATCCTGTTATCCTGTCAAATTCTTCATTATTCAATCATCATTTATCATTCATCATTCCCCCCATCTCCCCCTTTCCATAATCACCATGATTGCGTACCTTCAGGCCATGAGCAGCCCTTTTATTGAAAGCGACGCAGCCGTCCTTCGCGGCGAGGCCCTCCTGCGCCGGATCGCCACGGACTTCATCGGCCTGGAAACCAGCTACCCTACAGCCGCCGGCGAGACTACCCGCCGCATCTACCTGGACTCCACCGCCTCCACCCTCATGATGGGGGCGGCCCACCGGACCATGACCGCCTTCCTGGAACACTACGCCAACACCCACAGCCTGCTGCATAACAGCGCTCGGCTGGCCACCAGGGCCTACGCCTGGGCCCACGAACGCATCCTGCGCTTCGTCCAGGCTGATCCGGAGCAGTACACCTGCTTCTTCACCGGCAGCGGCGCCACGGCGGGCATCAACCGCATGGCACGTGTCTTCCGGGACCTACGACCCGATAGGGATACCGTCCTGGTTTCCATCATGGAGCACCACTCCAATGACCTGCCCCACCGCAAGCACCTGGGACGGGTTATCCACCTACCCGTCTCCATGCGCTCTGACGGCCTGGGCTGCGTGGATACCGGGGTGCTGGAGAATCTGCTCAAGAAAGAGAGGGGCCGGGTGAATTACGTAGCCATCACCGGGATGAGCAACGTAACCGGCATCATCAATCCCATCGGGAAGATTACCCGCCTGGCCCACGTGCCCCACGCCATGGTGCTGGTCTGGCCGATGAAGCCCTGGAAGGC
>SDBV01011913.1_pt1 | contig 11201 bp, 9 predicted proteins | sample 2277081 | NCBI WGS metagenome assembly SDBV01 (sample SAMN10402039, study PRJNA504765) | marine sediment metagenome | isolation source: marine sediment core GS10_PC15, 223 cmbsf | place: Arctic Ocean: Southern Knipovich Ridge | collected 2010
CATGTAGCCACACACCCCCTTGTCCCACAGATCCAGCCGCTTGGCGGCCTCACCGGTAGCCTTGGTTAGCGCTTTATTCATCAACGCGCCCAGCTTTCGCATCGCTTTCGCGTCTCCCAGGTGCTCCCAGGCGATGACTACGGTTTGGCTCCCGTTGTAGGGTTTACCCCCGGGCCCCGGCGGTATCAGGGAAGGATCCATGTAACGGCTCTCGGCTAGGTCGTACCAGGCACGTAGAGGCCTGGCCGCCGCGCCGTAGGCCGCGAAATAGCGGTCGAGCAGCTTGTCCACGTCGAGCGTGGGATCGTCCATCATCTGGTAGCTCACGTAGTTCTCTACCTCGCCGTTGAAACCGCAGTGGAAAATGCCCAGGACACCGAGCTTGTGGAAATGGGCGAGCTGCCGGCCCGCTTCTTTCGCGAAGAAACCGGGATAGCAATAGAAACGCCCTCTGTCGGCAATTTCCAGCGGGAAGGTGTTGTACAGCCAGAGATAGATGGGGTTCTTCGGTTGCCTGGCATCCCATGCCTCAAGCAGCGCAATCTGATCTTTCAGGGCTTGCGCCCCCGCGCCCCCCATGCGGTTGGCACTGAGGCAAAAGTAAATCGCCACATTGTCTTTGACATCGAACCCGGTGGGCAACGACCATGCCAGTCACTGTCGGATCTTGATTGTGGAGTCGGCGATCCTTGTGCACGAAAGACCCTCACTCGCCCTGACGGGAAACCGCTGAGTGGGATAGACAGGGACGTCAAGAACTTTTTTGAAGAGATATCAAAATACTTAACTTGCCGTAAGTCTCACACTTGCAAGAAGTTGTGACTAGTTGGGGGGGGGGTACTCGATGCCTCCGATTGAGGTCTTGACAGGAGCCAGGCCGGCCGTATAATACCCATAGAAATTGGAAAAAGTTGTGCTACCATGGGCTTTATAGGTACCTGCGTTCTTGGCTTGTGCCCGGGAGAGTGCCTGAATAGTTGAAAGGTGGCTCTTTCAGACGGTTATTGAGAAGTTACGAGGAACAAGAGCAAAATGTTCAAACCCAGGATTAAATTTACGGACAAGGAACAGCTTCAGAAGCTCCATAACGCTACTATTGATGTATTAAGAGACGTAGGGATGAGAATTGATGAGACAAGAGTCATCGAAACGCTCAGGAAGAAAGGCTGCAAGGTCGATCCGTCAGATCGCAGGATCTGGTTTCGACCGGAACTCGTTGAAGAAACCATTAATGGTATCAGAAACGACATAGAGAATGGAACACTTACGCAAATCGTACTAAACGGTCCAATGTGTTCAAGAACGGATGGGAAGTTGAGAGCCAAGTTCGGTGGGGCCTGCAAGGAACTCTATGACTATGAAAAGGACGAAATAAGAGAAGCTACGTATGAGGATGTTGTTGATTCAATTCAATTGGGCGAAGCGCTTTTGGAGGTTGATCTGGTTGGCAATACTTTAACGCTCATGAAAGATAATGGGAAGAGGGTCGATCCAAGACTACAAAGGATCAAGACTTGTGAAATTGTGGCAAAGAACACTGCAAAGCCTGGTTCTACTGAAATTTATAACGTAAAGGAGCTCGATTTACAGATTGAAATGGGAATCGTTATAAGGGGGAGCCGAGACGAATTTATAAGAAATCCCTGCTTTGTCACGGCAAAAGAGACGATCAGCCCCCTGCGGCTTGAAAATGACGCCGCAGTTGTGCTCCTGGCTTTAGCGGAAAGAGAGCTTCCCTGCACGATCATTCCAATGCCACTCGCCGCCTTGTCGGCACCGGTGACCAGAGAAAGTGCTATCGTGATAGGGAATGCGGAGATACTGGGAACCATGACAGCCCTGAGAGCATTGTACCCCGACGCCAGGGTTGCAGGGGGCATAATGTCGGGAAGTGTCAATATGCGAACGGGATCGGTAGTCTTGGCCAACCCTGAGGCCGTTATGCAAGATCTGGTACTCGCAGAACTCTACGAGGATTTGTATGGGCAGGATCTTGGTATTGGTGTCGGTGGCATTGATGCAAAATATCCGGGCATACAGGCAGCAGCGGAAAAACTGACTAAGATTATGCTGGCATTTTTGACTGGTAGAACAAACTATTTGGTCGGAATGCTTTCCAGTATTACAAGATTTTCCGCAGAACAAGCAATAATTGAACTTGAGCTGGCAAAGTATGTCCATGCAATGTTTAAAGAAGTTGAGGTGACAGAGGACACCTTGCCACTAGATCTAATCAGGACAGTAGGCCCCGGTGGTATCTTCCTCGGAGAAGACCACACCGTTTCTAATTTCAAAAAGAACCTATGGTTAACGGACATATTTGATAAGACTGCTGCAAGTGGGCAAATGTCAGAAGAGAGAAAAGCGGATATTTTGATAAGTGCCCATGAACGAGTTAACGAGATATTGTCCAAGGGGGAAAAATACCGCCTTCCAAAGGACAAAGAGGCGGAGATCGACAAGATAGTTAAGAAAGCGGAGCAAGTTCTGACAAAATAATATGATCCAAAGGAAGCTGCAGTAATGAAATCTCTCAGGCCTAAAGTTGGGTTTGTCACGACGACGATGGGATCTTTTGATTCGGGGCTTAGCCTTGAATTTGAAGAAGTCCGTGAGGTGGACAACTTCAGTGAAAGCGTTTCACGCGTGATCAGTAAGATTGAACTGTTCGCCGATGTAGAGAATTTCGGTATCGTCGGCAACGAGTACGAGGCCGTTGGTACGAGAGACAAGATCGCCCAAGCGGATTGCGATCTGTTGCTTATCCTGCCGGTGAGTTTCACTCTTGATGCAACTTTCATGTGTCTGATTAATAGCATCAATACGCCATTGGTGCTGCTGAACACTCAGGTCTTGTCCAAGATTCCCCCCGATGCCGATCACGACCTTACGATGTGGAACAATAATATCGCGGGGATTCCGTGCCTCACAAATGTGTTGCTCAAGAATCACATTTCCTACAAGATGGTGAGCGGCTCGATGAATGATGCAAAACTCTACAATCAGATCGAGACATTGGCCATGGCAGCTGCTGTACCCAGGTTGGTGCGAAAAACGACTTTCGGCGTAATCGGGAAGGTCTATCCAGGGATGTCATGCCTCGAAGTCGACCAGGGGACCTTTACAGGACATTTTGGCTGCAATGTAGTGAACATCTGGCATGAGGAAGTGGTGGAGGCGTTCAGCGCCATTTCCGAGGAGGAAGCGAAGGACCTGGCCGACAAGCTCACCTCGAAGTATCAGGTCGATAAGAGCATTTCGGAGAAGGAGATTTTGGCTTCGGCGCAGTTTGAGGCGGCGATGAAACGACTCGTGGAAAAGTACAAGATCGGAGCTATCGCTCAGCTGTGTATGAATCTCATATCGGATCCGAAAGTCGGCATTGCGCCGTGTCTTGCCTATACCGTCCTTGCCGAAATGGGCATCCCCGTAACCGACGAGGCGGACCTGACGAATGCGCTCACCCTGATCATACTGCAGCAATTTACCGACGAGGTACTCTTTACCGAGTGGTACATGCAGGACTTTGTCAATGAGTATGTGATGCTTTCCCATTGTGGTATGGGTAACCGGTTGATCGCTGACTCCAACGGGGTTCTCGTCAAGCCGCAGCCTTGCTTCCCGGGTCCGAGAGGTCGTGGCGTCGCTTTCGAGTGTGTCGCGAAGCCTGGTGAGCTCACCTATGCCTGCATGACGTTCGTTGATGGACGCTGGCGCATGGTGGCCGGTCTGGGTGAGTCGTTGCCCATGGAAAAGAGACCGACAAATACGATCCAGGTATACTTCAGGTTTAAGAAAGGCGGCATTGAAGAGACATATGCGAAATTTTGCAGGCTCGGTGGGATTCACCACTTCGCAGTCGCCTGGGGAAACCACTTGGAATCGCTTCAGGTGGCTTGTGATTTTCTCGATGTGGATTTTATGTCACCGGATCTGTAGAGGATCTGCAACACCTGATAGAATGAAACTAAAGAGGCGAACATGACGATGAACACTGCCGAACGATTCGTGCGTAGTATGCATTTCCAGCCGGTGGACCAGGTTCCATTGTGGGAAGACGGACCCTTTGAACAAACTTTGGATCGTTGGTACCGCGAGGGCATGCCGCGGGACACGCATTTGATCAAGGGAGCATGGACCTATTACGGCAGCGAGTTTTTCGGGTTGGATCGCAACGGATACCTCGATGTGAACCTGGGTATGGTGCCGGAGTTTGACGTGGAGGTGCTGGAAGAAAACGAGCGATACGATGTCATCCGTGACTCCATTGGGAGAGTGAAACGGAGACTGAAAAATGAAATAGTTCGTGGTTTCTCCGTCAACATGGATCAGCGCCTGGGCTGGCCGGTAAAGTGCAGGCAGGATTGGGAAGCGTTGAAGTGGCGCTACAACCCGGACTCGCCTGCACGCTACCCGCAGTGGTGGGAAGAGGAGGTACGCTGCCTTCGAGGTCGTGACTATCCGCTGCACATGCCGATTGTAACCGATAGTATGCTGAACAGTCTTTACGGCCCTCTCCGCAACTGGATGGGAACCGAAAATGCTTGTACGGTCTTCTATGACGATCCTGCCTGGGCGCACGAGATGATGGATTTCATCGCCGACTTCCTCATTGCGGCCACGAAGCGGGCTCTGGAGGACGTGGAGCTCGACTGCTTCCTTTGGTTTGAAGATTACGCCTACAAAGCGGGTCCTCTGCTTTCACCCAAGATCATGAAGGAGTTCCTACTGCCTCGCTACCGGCGGGTGAATGACTGGGTGCGATCCCACGGTGTGGACGTCATCTTCCTAGACACGGACGGAGATCCGTCATTGATCATTCCGCTGTTGCTGGAGGCAGGGGTCAACGGGATATATCCAAATGAGTCTCAGGCCGGGGTCGATGTCGTGAAGTTGCGCAAGGAGTATGGGCACGATCTCTTGTTATTGGGAGGTGTCGACAAGAGAGTGCTGGAGCAGGACAAGAAAGCGATTGAGAAGGAACTGCTGTATAAGCTACCTCCGCTACTGGAGGATGGCGGCTTCATTCCAACCCTGGATCACTTAGTCACATGGGATGCCTCCTACGAGAATTGGCTGTATTACCTCGACCTGAAGCGCAAGATTGTCGAGGGGCGCTATTGATCCCACGAGAATCTGAACGGCCTCGTTTGGAAGGAGACGAAAGAGAAGAGGAAAATGAAGACATCTCGTAAGATCTATCTTGCGCTGGACATAGGCGCCAGTATCGGAAAAGCGGTTCTGGGATTTCTCGAGAAAGGAATCCTTGAGATTGAAGAGGTGCATCGATTCAGTAATGTTCCGGTTCGAATGAACGGAACACTCTACTGGAACACCCTGTCACTTTGGACAGGGGTGGTCGAATCGCTGCGGATTGCCGCAAACAAGGGGTACACCCGGCTCGACGGAATCGGTGTCGATACCTGGGGAAGCGACTTTGCCCTTTTGGGGGCTGATGGGAAGATGCTCGGTGAAATGGTACATTATCGCGACAGCCGCACTGAAGGGATCGAGAACGATCTCCTCCAGGGGATGAATCCGCAGACCGTCTTCCACATAACCGGATATCCTGTCTATCCGATATTGGCTCTTGGTCAACTGCTTGCGCTTAGAAAAATGCAAGGCGAGAAAACCCTGAAAGCTGCGCAGACTCTTCTCATGGCGCCTGATGTTTTCCGTTATTTTCTTTGCGGCAAGGTCGCGTGTGATTGGACGATCGCGGCTGTCACGCAAATGTTCGATTATAGAAAAGGCGAATGGTCCGCCGAGATTACCAAAGCATTCAACATCCCCAGACGTGTTCTGCCTCCGCTCGTCAAACCCGGCACGGTGGCTGGAGAGCTCTCGCCTGAAGTTTCAGAAGAAACCGGCATCAAGTCAGCATCTCTCATCGCGGTCGCCGGTCATGATACCCCCAGCGCAGTAGCCGCAGTGCCTTGCGTGGATTTCGACACCGCTTTCATCAGTAGCGGCTCCTGGGTTGTGGTGGGGGTGGTGAACGAGGCGCCGATCGAAAACAAGGACAAGGACGCCATTGAGCTTGGCTTTATGAACGAGCCGGGTTTCGAATCGATCCTCTTTGCGAAGGACATGATGGGTCTCTATCTGTTCGAGTTGCTCCATCGAACTTTGAACAGCGGAGGGGAAACAGTTTCTTATGCAAGCATGGTTCGTGAGGCGTCCGAAGCGAAACCTTTTAGCTGTTTCCTGAATCCCAATGCTCCTCTGTTTTTTTCGACCGCAGATGTTGGGGGTGCTGCTAAATCGTTCCTCAAGGAGACTGGGCAGAGAACTGTCTCAGGACAAGGTGCGATCATGCGGGCGATATTGGAAGGGATCGCATTTTCCTGCCGTCAGGCAATTGACCATCTCGAAAGGCTGACCAACCGGAAGCTGGCAACGATTTCCATGGTTGGTGGGGGCATTCGCAATCATGTCCTATGCCAGTTCATTGCCAACGCCACAGGCCGAGAGGTTATCGCCGGCCCGGCAGAAGCGACCGTGATCGGCAATCTGGGCATTCAGGCTTACGCTACAGGGCAGCTTCGTAACGCTTTAGATATCAGGGATATGATTTCATCATCATTTAAGCTGGCGCACTATAAACCCAAAGACACCCCTGCTTGGGACAGGAATTTTACAAAGTTTACTAAGATCGTCGCAAAATCAACCTGAGAATAAATGATAGAGGAGATGAAATGTCGGATTTGACAACAATACCGCAAATGAAAGTGACGGCACCAGGTCCGGAATCAAATAAATGGCACAGTAGAGCAGCTAAACATATGAAGGGCTATTCAGGCCAGGTAAAACAATTTCCGGTCGTATGGGAAAAAGGAGACGGCAATACCATGACCGATGTCGATGGTAATGTCTATATCGATTTCTCCTCTGGGATTTATTGTGCAAGTACAGGACATTGCCATCCAAAAGTTGTGGAAAAAACGGCCGAATATCTAGGTAAGCTCATGAACTGTCATGACTTTACAACACCAATAAAAGCTATGTTCTTGGAGAAACTGGCATCTTTCCTTCCAGGAGATCTTAATGGAATTCAGCTCTACTGTGGAGGTTCAGAGGCAGTGGAGGCTGCCCTAAGAGCAGTGCGCACTGTTAAAGATGGAAAGTATGAAATGTTCTCTTTCTGGGGCGACTGGCATGGAAAAACCAGCATGTCAATGAGTCTATCCTCTCTGGGTAATTCCGCTTTTGGACCAAGAGCTACCGGTTGCCATCTCGCTCCTGTTCCGAACTGCTATAGATGTCCATTCAAACTTTCTCACCCGTCCTGCAATTTGGTTTGCATGGATATTCTAGAAGGTACGATTGATAATGAGGGTACAGGCTCTCAAGCAGCAGTAGTCATTGAACCCATTCAGGGATATAGTGGTTCTGTTGTGTATCAAGACGACATACTTCCCAGAATTAGCCAAATGTGCAAAGACAGGGATATGCTTTTTGTGGTAGATGAAATTCTTACCGGCATGGGCAGAACCGGTAAAATGTTCTGTGTTGAGCATTACGACGTGGTCCCGGATATTATTGTTTTTGGCAAGGGGACAGCTGGCGGATTTCCGCTGAGCGGTTTTGCGATAAAAGAAGAGTACAATTACGCGCTCGAGAAGATGTCGGCTTCAACCACATACGGAGGCAATCCAATGGCATGCGCCGCCGGTTACGCAACATTGGAGGTCTATGAAGAGGAGAACCTACTTGAGAATGTAAATAAAGTCAGTGCCTTTATAATGAAAAAACTCAACAAAATGAAAGAACAACACTCGATTATTGGCGATGTCCGCGGCAAGGGGCTTCTTTTGGCAATAGACCTTGTTAAGAATAAAGATACAAGAGACCCTTTCGTGGAAGCAGGAAAAATGGTATACGAAAAAGCGTTTGCTAAAGGACTGGCATGGATTCCCGCCGGAAATATCCTCAGGCTTGCACCGTCGCTCATCATGACGGAGGAATTTGCTGGCAAAGCACTTGAAATCATAGAGGAGTCCATCGCCGAAGCGGAGAAGCACTTTGGCTGTTGATATCCATAGCCTTGGGACCATTCAAAAAAGGTAATACGATGCATGTATATAAGATTGGAAAAAGCTAATGTTAAATATCGATTTGACAGGCAGAATCGCATTGGTCCTCGGCGGCAGTAGAGGAATTGGCGCATCAATAACGCAATGTCTCTGCGACGCAGGTGCGACAACCGTTTTCACACACACCGGCAAGGATAAATACAAACAAAAAGTCAAGGAGTTCATAAAGAGTATCGAAGAATGCGGTGGTACTGTCCAGGGCCTGGCAAGTGACGCTTGCGACTCAAAGCAGACTACAGAGATAGTTGATCGCATTGTTGATGAACACGGCCGAATAGATATTCTCGTTCCCAACGTCGGACAAAATCTGGCCCGCTCTGCTGAGCAAATAACCGATGGAGACTGGCAGCACTTTATTAACATCAATCTCAGTTCGGCGTTCTACGGTGTCCGTGCAGTACTGCCACATATGATAAAAGCTAAATACGGCCTAATTGTTCTGGTATGTACCTCGGCAGTAGACGAAGGAGGAGGAGGAGCTATAGACTACGCCGCCGCAAAAGCCGGCCTTGAGGGCATGATGGTGTACCTGGTCAGAGCCTATGGCCGCAAAGGTATTTCGACAAACCTGATTCATCCCTGCCTTATTGAAACGGAGTTGCTGCGTGAGCGATATTCGAGTGAAGAAGCGCTGGCAAAGTTAGGTGCCCAGAGTCTCGTCGGTCGCGTGGGCAAACCCGAAGACATCGCCGGGCTGGTCGTGTATCTGGCCAGCCAGTGGGGCGATTATATCTGCGGCCAATCAATTCTGCTTGACGGAGGAAGAGTTATGTTCGGCCAAAAGCCTTAACAAAGACGCCAGGTGCAGTGTAGCGGGGCCGGATAGCAGTCCTCATCAGGTGGCTGTCACAATAATAAGGAGCACGGAATATTCGGCAGGGACGACGGACTCTATTGAGAAAGGACAGGTTATGGAACATGTATGCTTTTTGCTCAGGGTAAAGAAAGATCGAATACAGGATTATCTTAAAGCTCATGACGTTTGGCCTGAATTAAACAGCACGATGCAAGATGTGGGAATGAGCAACTTTTCGCTGTTTATGCGAAAGGACGGTTTGGTTGTCGGCTACTTTGAAGCCGAGGATCCACAGGAATCGCTCCGCAAACTCAGTCTGACAGATGTCAACCGCCGCTGGGATGAATATATGGCTGAGTTCTTCGAGGGCGGTGGCGGCAACATGGAAGAAGGTGGTGTCGAGTGGCTAGAACAGTATTACTATCTTAGTTAGAAGATTTATTTGCAATGGCGCGTTTAAGGCCGATGAGGAAAGCACATGTTAGAACCGATAAAGTTATCAGCAGAACTGACCGTTCTGAGCACGGGGGGCGATCGATATGTCCCCCAAGGATATGTTGATGATCTAACCGTCCCCGAGATGTTCAAAATTGCGTCCAAAATTAAAGGGCTGGAGGGCACTCAGCTCTGCAGCGTATGGCATGTCAATGACCAAACCGTTCCCGAGGTCAAAGCGCTTTCCCAGGAGACAGGAATCAAGGTGGTCGAACTCATCGTGGACCTCTTCACCTCCCGAAAGTGGACCCGTGGAACCTTATCCTCACGGGACCCGAAGATTCGCCAGGATGCCATCGATGAGGTCAGGAAAACCCTAGATTGGGCTAATGATCTGGAGTGTCCCCTGGTCGGTGTCTGGCCGGGTCAGGATGGGTTCGATTATCCCTTCAGCGCCGACTACATCAGCCAATGGGACCTGATGGTGGACAGTTTGAATCAAATCGTCGCTCATCAGGACAAGACTAGAATTGGCATCGAGCCGAAAATCAAGGAACCGAGGAAACATATCTTTACCGGAACGATCGGCAAAACCCTCCATCTGGTTAACGAAGTCAACAGCCCCTTGTTGGGTATTACCGTGGATGTGGGCCACGCCTTGTGTGCCTATGAAAATATGGCAATGTCGGTTGTCCTGGCAGCTAGAAATGATTCCCTTTTTCACATTCATCTCAATGACAATCATCGGCTGTGGGACGACGACCTGTACGTCGCCTCGATCCATACCATCGAGTTCCTCGAATTATTTTACTGGTTGGACAGGGTTGGCTACGATGGTTATTACGCTCTTGATATCTGCCCTTACAGGGAGGATGCCGTTGACTCTATTGAAGAAAGCTTTGCCTGGATACTCGGACTCAGGAGGGTTCTCGAAGAGATAGGCATGGAGACTATCGACGAACTGCTCAAAAAGGGCGATCACATGACTATGTCCAGGTTAATCCGCAAGGTAATGCTGCCATAATTGCGTCATGCAAGCACGATCTGTTTTAAATCAGAAGGTTGACTTTCCCTATAAGGAATTTGGCTCTCTCGATATTCCGGAAGAGAATCTCACGGGTATATTCGGCTGTCCGGAGGCCGACCGGCCAGGATGTGCAGATACCATGCTGGCTGCGGCCTTTGCCGAACCTGAGGGCGTGCCTCCACTGCGCGAACTTGCCGCGGGCAGAAGCAACGTTATGATCGTTACTGATGATGTTTCACGCCCAACTCCTGTCCATGCCGTTGTACCGCACGTGCTGCGCGAGCTGCACGCGGCAGGCATCCAGGACAGCGCTATCGAGTTTATCATGGCACTCGGGAGACGGCGGATGCGAGACGCGCACCTCGATGCCGGACGGTTGGCAGGTCCTCTCCTGACGGAAATTACGAGGTATGAAGCAGCAGAAAAAAAGTGCTCGCTTGCTTAATCGCCGCTGCCGGGGACCTTTGAAGTGCTGCCAACGACCATGCCAGTCACTGTCGGATCTTGATTGTGGAGTCGTGATTCTTGTGCACGAAAGATCCTCATTCGGGATAACTTCTTATTTTGAAGTTACGAAGGTTATTCGGTAAAATGACCCGTGTTACTTAAGCAAAAACGGTACGGTAGAAATAGTATAGGATAATAAGAAATGATGAATCAATCAGGCCGGAAAGGCGATGCACCCCGGGTTGTATTGGGGAAGCGGCGATTTCGCTGCTATGGCGGTACTCTGTTGGGGCTGGATTTCAGTCCAACAGGCGACTTTGATGATCGCCCGTCAATGATCGTTGAGGAGGCGCCCTGCCCTGTCCCTTTCATCAGTCAGGAAGAAGATGGTGAATGGACG
>SDBV01011914.1_pt1 | contig 11201 bp, 15 predicted proteins | sample 2277081 | NCBI WGS metagenome assembly SDBV01 (sample SAMN10402039, study PRJNA504765) | marine sediment metagenome | isolation source: marine sediment core GS10_PC15, 223 cmbsf | place: Arctic Ocean: Southern Knipovich Ridge | collected 2010
ATCCACAGCAAGGACACCTCCCAACATCCAAGAGGAACTGCAGTTGATGTAAAGCGGCCAGATAATGTTGATATTAAAGAACTAACAAGAGCCGCGCTCTCCATCTCAGAATTCAAGAAGGGCGGTATCATCATCTACTGGTGGGGACTTCACCTAGACACTAGGGACGGCGCGTACCATGAGGACAAACGACTGTTCAAGAAGGACTTTACTCTAGAGGATCTAGAAGATGAAACGAAAGGCTAAGAAGAAGAAAGTCAAGACCTCTGTCTCCTGTCCATTAAATGGCACGAATGTAAAAGTATCCTTTAGGGCTGGTGCGGGTGGAAACTTTGAGTGGCGTAAGAATGGAGGAGTGAATATTCAAATAGGCAGAAAGGCCGCTTGGCCTAATGTAGTAGGAGTTTTAATCCATGAGGTTATGGAAGCTCTCACAGCTCTACTAGACTTACGGTTTTCCTCAGTTGATACACACTCAGTTGACCTTGGTGGGGTGCTTCTAATACTAACTCATGCGCAGTTTACTTCTGTATGTAGAGATGTTGGGTCATTTATCTCTAAAGTACTACCTGATGTGATGCAGATGTATGAGGCGCAAACAGACAGAAAGGCGGTGGTAGAATGAGTCTAATAGTAACCACCACTCTAGCCTCTGGTGCTGAAAAGAGAGTCAAACTAATAGGCCCCACCCCGCCTCTAGAATACAAAGACAATGGCTGCTCTATGTCCCCAGATGGTTGGTGGAGAGCCGCTTGTCGCGTCCACGACTACGAATACAGCCTTATCAGAGAGAAGATAGAGCTCTACTACTGCTACAAAAGGAAATCAACTATCTTCGCGTTGCTAGATAAAAAGCGCAGAATGACAGTAAAGGAGCTGAAGGAGGAGATAAAGAGAATGAGGAAAGAAGCAGACACTAATCTAAAGGAGAATATCCAACTACTCTCTAAGGGAAGCAAGACGAGAGCTGCCTTTGCCTGGATAATTAGCCGCCGCTACTATGGAGCAGTCCGCCGTTGGGGTCGATTTGCTCTTGGTTTATAAAGGAAGAGAACAGTAATGCTAACGATGGTTGAAGAGATAAGGAAGACTAAAGCCATAAAGGAACATTATCGCCAGCTTAATGTAGCATGGTTAAATGATGTGGTAGAGAGAATTCTAGCTCTGTATCGTAAAGAAGAAGAGGAGAAGAAGAATGAAGCTTAAAATAACCCTACTATAGCTGAAGAGGCAATACTTAACCTTCCCTGCACAGATGCAGTGATACTCCGTGGAAGAGATGAGAAAATCGAACCGGAAGAGGTAAATAGAGAGGACTCCAGACATGAAAAAAGCTAGAAAAAAGAAACTAAAAAGGGGCCTGAGAAAAGGTTTCCTATACCTCCTCCGGTTTCTATTTAACAAAGTGGTAGAGAGTAGAAAAAAGAGGGGAAAGACTATTGACTAACGAAGGAGTCTGCGTAGAACATGAAACCTTCAGTGGGAAGATACAAGAGATATCCCTCCTCCAGGCTAGTGATTCAGTTATCATAAAGACCATGGCTGATGATATGAAGAGAACAAGGATAATCCTTGAAGGTAATGGAAACCCTGGCCTTCCCGAACAAGTGAGAGCAGTAACTAAAAGTGTAGATGACCATCTAGAAGCTGAGGAACTCCGTGAGGGAAACAATCTCCGCTTTAGGACTAGTATCCTCCTCTGGGCAGTAAAGATGGCCGTACCAGTTCTCGCAGCAGCTCTAGCAGGCGGCGCTGGAATGCACTTCCTCCAAGGAGGTCAATAGTGGCTAGAATATACACCATCCAGGAACGGATAGGCATCATAGATAGTATCATCCTGCGAATGGCTAACATCAACAAGAAACTTCGTCAGACTATCTCTCTCCGTGATGACCTTCGCTCTAGTGGTCAGACTCTAGTAGAAGTCAGCACTGAGATGACCCAACTGCTCGGTAACCTAGAAAACATGACTGATGACCTCACCGCTGGGATGCTAGATGTATTCTGGCCGGGTGCTGCGACTACCATCCCAGCAGTCTCACTAACACCTAACTCTCTAGACGCTGATTACAATTGGGCAGAGCTCGACCTCAGCCAGATTCGCTCCTTCAGAAAGGTCTCTGGACGCTCACCGGCTAGAGCAGGTATAGGTGGAAGAGGAACAATTCCTACTGGTCCGGCTGTTCCTGGTCGAGGTGGGACACCAACAGGAAACTATGAGCCACTTGGTGAGCTCTCTACCAATGTATTCCCAAACAGCTTCTTGGCCAATGATGTAATAACAATATCCAATGCAAGAGATTCAGAGAATAATGGAGTCTACACAATAGAAAGTATCAGCGGCTCGACAATAACTCTCAAAGGCGAGCTAATAGTGCAGCGAACCTGGGACTTTACAATAACCCTAACTCTATCAAACAGGGGAGGCTAACCAATGGCACTAACAGAAGTCCTAACCTGTGAAGAGCGGATAACTAGGATGAAGACCCACATCAAAAACATGAGAACCATCCGTGCTATGTTGTCTGAACTAGACGGAACCAAAAACCGATTCGAGGTGATAGGTATCCCTACCAACGATATCAACAACTTCCTAACAGATAGTATAGGTAGCATCGGCAACCTCTACAATGAAGTCTTCGTAGCTACCTCTGACAGCAGTATGGAGAATATGGACTGGCGCTACGCTGAGAAGCTAGACCAGAAACCTCTCCAAGAGATAGGACTCTCAGCCATCGCCATCGCTAACATCAGTTCTATTAAGACTCTACTAACCGACGCTGGTGGCACGGGGCAGTTCTCAGTCTTTAGAAACTTGGACCTAATCCAACTAACGAAGTGCGAGGATGTAGAGAACCGCCTCACAGTGGCTATCGAAGCCGCCGGGAAGGTAGACAACAACAACATCGTAGTAAGCCCACAGCTAACGCAGAATACAGCAGACACAGATATGCAGATGCTTTTAAAGCAGCGAGATGAATAATATGAACGTTCGCTTAGCAGATATGAAGGTTTCTAGATGCTATCTCTGTGCTGGGTCTGGTACTTTTTACGCCGCTATAGATAACACAGGATTGCTTAGACAAGAGGTCTGTGGTGTTTGTCAAGGTACAGGAAGATTACTGCCACTTACAAAGAGAGCACATAGATTAGTTAAACAGGAAAAAGAAGAGAGGAAAGTAGAATGTCAGGAAACCATATAACACCGATTAGAAACTTAGAGGCGCAGAGCTTTGAGCCTGCAGCAGCTACTACTACCACAGCCGCGAGTTGGACACTAAACCACGATTATGCACAGGTTAGTTTATCAATAGTCAACACCCATGCAACAGTAGCGTTTGATGTCCTTAATTGTGATGTGCAGATGATAAAGGATGGAGCTTGGGAGACTATGGCAGCGGGGTCAGACACAGCCTCGGCGCTGAAAGCTCCCTACATCAGCGAGAATGCAACAACCCTCGCTGCTGGAGCTTCTGCAATGATAGTCTACAACGTCTATGGAGCCTACGCAACCCGCGTTCAGATTAGTGGAAATGGAGCCGCATCAGCATCAATCATCTCAGGAGTAGCTCGTGCAATCTGAAGAAGCAATCGCTATACTAACAAAAGTCTGTGCGTCTGTAACTGCTGACTTAGCGACTCACCAGAAGATACAAGAGGCTTTGACGATAATAAAGGACCTGCAGATTATGTCTGAATCTGTCCATGTACCAGCGAAGTTGAAGCCATTTATGACTGCTGAGGAATCTCTGGAGACTCTATCTAAGCCGTGAGTAGAAGCAAACAACAAGACGACGACATGAGAGGTGCTCTCGCAGAGTGCGAGATGGACCTCGCTGTTCACTGTAAGACCTTCCACGAGGAACGATTCTCCCGTCCCTGGTCTAGAGGACACTGCCGTCTATTCGAGGTCATCAATGACCCTACAATACAAAAGCTCCTAGTCATCGCCCACCGTGGCTTCGGAAAGACCTCTATCTTCAACTATGCACTCCCCAGCCAACACATAGTATTCCAAAAGAGCCGATACATCGTCCCAGTCTCTGCTACCTCAATGCAAGCCGAGATGCAGAGTGAGAACCTAAAGATGGAACTGCTCAGCAATGTGAAGATAAGGCAATGCCTTGGAGAGATAAAGAGCAAAGACAAGTTCTCTAAAGAGATGTGGGTGACTAACAACGGCACTGCTGTAATGCCTCGCGGCGCTGGACAACAAATCCGTGGCATCCTCTACCGCAACTGGCGGCCAGACCTGATAATCTTCGATGACCTAGAAACCCCAGAGCTAGTAATGTCCAAAGAACAACGAGACAAAACCAAAGTGTGGGCTTTTGCTGATATGTTCAACTGTCCAGACCTCTCAGAGAGTCCGACACCAAAGTATCGAATCATCGGCGTTGGAACTGTCCTCCACGAGTCAGCTCTCCTCCAAGACCTAAAAGATGACAGCTCTTGGACAACGATAGAAATGTCTCTCTGTGATGAGAACTTCAAAAGCTATTGGCCTACCTTTATGTCTGATGAGTCTGTAACAGCATTAGCAGACGACTTCAGACGGCAGGGCAAAGTGGAGGTATTCTACCGTGAGTTTATGAACATTGCCAATCCTATCGAAGATGCAGTGTTTAGAACTGAATATTTCAAATACTACGAAGAGCACGAAATGGACTTTCTCACCCAAGAGTCTGTCCAGACAGTAGTCATAGTAGATCCTGCGAAGACAGCAAAGGTCCACAGCGCCTACACAGCAATAGTCGGCATCTCCTTCGACGTTATGAGTAATAACATCTACATCAGAGATGTGGTGAATAAGAGACTCTACCCTGAACAAATCTATGACGAAGCAATAGCTATGGTCCAACGGCTAAACGCCTGTGTGCTTGGCGTAGAAGTCACCAGTCTAGAGGAATTCATAGTCCAGCCGCTGAAGAATGAAATCAGCAAGCGCGGTCTTGGTATAGAGCTAGTTGAACTAAAAGCTAGATCAGCCTCCCTTGATGGTATGCGGGCGGCAAGCTCTGATAAGGGGAAAATCGGCCGTGTTGGAGCTCTAGCACCCTACTACCGCATGGGCCACGTCTACCATAACAAGAATAGCTGTGGACCACTAGAAGCCCAACTCCTCGCCTACCCTCGCCCGCGACACTGGGATGTAATGGATGCTACAGCCTATATCGTTGAACTGATGGAAAAGGCTGACCAGTACTTCCTCCTAAAGCCGAAGGAAGAGGAATGGGTAGACACTCAAGAACAGGTCCGAGAGGATAGAATCATAGAGAAGATGATGGAAGAGGACGAAGACGCTGTGGACCTATGGGAGTACTCCTTAGTATGAGTATAGTCTCTGTTTCTATAGGCTCAGCGAAGAACATCTTCCGATATGAGGAGGATGACCATGCTATTCCCCTCTCCCTCATAGGGATAGCTGCTTCAGCAGAGGAGGCACTAGTCTCTGATGCCAGTGGAAATCTTACCCTGCAGCCTGTGTCTGTAAACACCTGGCAGAGGGTTGGTACAACTATCAGCCCTATCAATGCTGGTGATGACCTTGACATGGGCACTGGGCAGATTGACTGTGACACTCTAGTAGTTGATACTAGTGTTGGTGTTGGAATTGCGAGCCCACTAGGAAATCTTCATATACGTGAGAGTCAAAATGGTGTTACTAACTTAATAATTGACAATGTTAATGCTGGTGCTAATGCAATAACTGAAATAGAAATAAGAAACGGAGCGGCTATAGGAGACGCTTTAATTTTAAGGACAATGGGAACTGGGTTTACTACTAATGGAGCTTTTCGACAGGACACTGGAGTTGTCGAAGCATCTACTAATCTATTAGGGGGCTTAAATCTACTAACAAGAAGTGCCTCACCAATAAGGTTTTTTACTGGTGGCTTTGCTGATGCAAATGAACGGATGACCATTTTGAGCGCTGGAAGTGTTGCTTTAGCAAATGACCTTATCCTAACAGGTGGCGGCGACATAGGCACAGACACTGACCTGGACCTTCTCAGTCTTACTGACAATGCATTAACAGTTAATGGAAGCATAACTTGTGCCTCTCTCGCAGCAATTGGTGGTAGTATACAAGCAGGTCTCAGTGATACTACTGCAGGCACTATCTCTGTCTTTGGTAGTGCAGGAACAGCTGGGGGAAAGGTTGTCCTCTATAATGGAGCCACCAAGGATACAGAGGTAAACTCATGGGAGGTAAAGGCAGGAGGCTTTGGTAATTTTGTTATCACTGGCTTTGGAGGAACTTCTGGCTTAGGGGATGTTATAACTCTAGATAGAATCACTGGTGGCCTCTCTCTTGCTGATGACCTTATCCTAATCGGTGGTGGTGACATCGGAACTGCTACTGACCCAGACCTCCTCCAACTAACTGACGGTGACCTACTCCTTAACGGATTTTTACGTGTTAACAGTAATACTATGACTCTACATACAACAGGCAATACAGTCTTTGAAATGGGTCATGATTCGCTGGCTCATGGAGTAACTGACTTCGCTAGTACTAATGCAGCCTGTCGAATTGAGTCTGTTGCTGGTACAGATGGGCGTGCTCGAATATTGGGATTCTCGACTGGTAATGCCGTAAATCCTTTTACACTGATAGGTATATTTGGTAGCACTACTCCAGACGATACTGTCCCAGCTGTTATCATCTCTGGAGCAAAGAGAACAGGGGCCACGATAACAGACCTCGCGGCCTTAGAGACTATCCTTCAAGTGCAAACGTCTCTCTCTGTTCCTTTAGTAACAGTCCTTGGCGACGGTAAAACAGGCTTTGGTGTACCAGTCCCTACTACAGCAGTAGACGTAAGTGGAGAAGTAACAGTAAACGCCAAGGCTAAAATAACCTCTATCGGCGGCTATGCTATCAAACTAACTAACGAAATAGCTGCAGCTGCGGCTACAACTAAAGGAGCACTAGTTGAAGTTAATGCAGGATTTAACAATGCATTCCAAAATGCAGGCTCTGCTTCTATAGCTGTTATAGGTATAACTCTAGATTCTGGAGTCGCAAATGGAGAAGAAGCTTGGATTGTAGTTAGTGGAATAGCAGAGGTCTTAGCTGATTCTTCTGGCTTCACTAGAGGAGATAGACTAATAGCTAGTGGAACAAATGCTGGAGCTGCAGAGGCATCTAATGCACCAGCTGTCGCTGTACATTTCCAAGAAATCGGTCATGCATTAGAGACTGCAGGGGCTGGAGTTCTAGGTAAGGTAGTACCACATTTCAACTAGGGAGACAGAAGAAAGATGATAAAAGAAAACGTAACTGTACTAATAAGAGACCTCTTATCTTTAATAAGAGAATGCAAAACAACAATCGGTCTCCTAAACGCCTACCGAGTCACCAGCACAGAGGTGATAGAAGACCTAACACTAGCACAGAAGCAGGCTGTAATGAGCAAAGTGAACACTCACGCAGACGAAATCTCTGTAGCCTTTCAGCGGGCAGGCGTTACCTTCACCGCTACTGAGGAACTAGAGCCAGAAGAAGTAGTAGAGGAAATCTAAAACATGCCACCAGTAATAGTAAACCCTGACTCACTATCTAGAGTCTCTGTTGGAAACCTGGAACTCCCTGACCTATCTGACCAGAACTTTAACAGTGACTACAAGAGCTTGTATCCAGAGGGCCTGGACCTGAAGCCCCTCTCAGACACTCACGAGCGGCTACTAACGGAAGTCCTCTTCAGAGCACAGGAGAGCGAGAGAATCATGACCCCGCGCTTTGACCTCTGGGATGAGATAGATGATATGCTTCGTGTCTACATCCCCCTCTCTGAAACAGAACGAGTGGTCTCAGACAACGACCCCAGGAAACCAGTCTCTATAGTAGTCCCAGAGCTCTACGCCATTCTAGAAACTATCCTAACCTACAACATCAGCGTCTTTGGTAGTGGGGAGCTGTTCCGCTACTCTGGCGTGGGTCCAGAAGACGTAATTGGAACTCTCCTCATGGAGAAATCAGTAGATATCCAGACCAAAAAGGGAAAGGCCCTCCTTGAACTCTACAGCCAATGGCGAGATGGCTATGCCTACGGGATAGGGATAGTTGGTCTAAAGTGGGATGTGAAGGTAGCTAAGAGAACAGTTCTAGACGACGAAGGTGTAATAGACCCTCTCACAGGACAGTTTATACAAACCGGCACAGTAAAGGTAGACATTGACGATATCATCTTCGAGGGCACTCGTCTCTTCTCCATCGACCCGAGGAAGTACCTCCCAGACCCGATGGTCCCTATCTACAAAGTCCAAGACGGAGAGTACGTAGGATGGAAAGAGACAACTAACTTTATCAGAGCACGTAGTGATGAGCTCTCCCCTGGTAGTAGCATGTTCAACGTTAAATACCTCCGAGGACGTATCCGTCGCTCTGGTATCTACATTGATAACGTCAGTGCAGCTAACCGTGGATTCGAGCCTCAACTCACCTCTGAGAGCACCCAACCTATAGACATCATCTGGATGTACATTGACCTAATCCCAAAAGAATGGGAGCTTGGTGGTAGTGATGAGCCAGAGAAGTGGCTCTTTGCAGTTGCTAATGATGAGGTGATAGTTAGTGCTCATCCAATGGGACTAAACCATAACATGTTCCCAGTAGGTGTGACAGCTCCTGACTTTGGTGGGCATGAGATAATGCCAGTCTCCCGCCTGGAACTTGGAAAGGGCCTCCAAACGGCTACTAACTTCTGGTACAACAGTCGAATGGCTAACGTCCGTAAGTCTCTAAACAACATGTTTGTAGTCAATCCAAAGCTAGTCCAGATGAAAACAGTTTACAATCCAGGCCCTGGTAAAGTTATCCTAATGAGACAAAGCGCCTGGGGTAAGAGCGCCAAGGATGCTGTCCATCAACTCCAGGTAACTGATGTGACCGCAAACCATATGACTGACCTTGCTACAACTAGAGGATTGATGAGAGACTTGCTCAGTGCTGCTGACAGTGTTCAGGGCGTTCAGAGAATCTCAGGTGAGCGAGTAACAGCCTCAGAGTTCGGCTCCACAAAGGGGTCTGCACTCTCACGTCTACAGAAGGGAGCCCTGATAACTAGTCTCCAAAGCATGGATGACCTAGCCCTAATGTTCGCCTATCACACTCAGCAATTCATGTCTGAGCCTACCTACGCTAAGGTAGTTGGCCGAACACAGGTAGACCTGGAGAGGGAGTATGCCCAGGGGATAGAACGTGGCCGAGTGTTGATTCGGCCAACAGACCTCAACATCATGTTCGACGTAGAGACCCATGATGGGTCAACGACAGGTGAGGAGGACACAGACGGCTGGATACAGCTCTGGAATATGGGAGCTTCACACCCAGAAGTCCTCCAAGCCATAGACTTCAGCAGAGTCTTCCTTCACATAGCTAGAATCCTCGGAGCAGACAATGTACAAGACTTCCTCCGAGTTCCAGAGGTAAACGGACAAGTAACTAACCAGGGTGATATACAACAGCAGCTCCAGGCCGGGAACATAATCCCGCTGGATCAAGCAGGAGTGTAGAAAAATGGATTGGTCTATCTTTGGATTTATCCCTCTCACAGCTACAGAGGAACACATCAAAACATTCCAAGAGACAACTGTCTGGAATGATATAAGAGCTAATGCCGCAGCTGTATTGGAATCAACCCACCTGGCGATGGAAATTCCTCCCGATGTAAGGGAAGAAAACGATTCTGGAGATGACTGGTACAGGGGGTTAATCTACGGCCTAAGATTAGTTGCAAAGATTCCAGAAGATATGATAGAATGTAAACAAGAGGAAGTGGAAGAGGCAAAAGCCAACGAAAAGGAGAACAACGATGTCTGATGAAGTCAAGGAAACCGGAATCTCTCAAGCTGACCTAGATAAGCAGATGCAGGAGCTTATGGGTCTACCAGCAGCAGAATTCTCTGCAAAGCCTAGTGAGCTTGCCGAGAGTGAGCCGCAGAAAGAGGAAGCTGAGGAGACAACGGCGAGAGAGGATAAAGACGATGAGCAAGGAGAAGAGAGCAAAGAAGATACAGCAGAGGGAGAGCAGACTAGTCAAGGAGAGGTCGAGGAAAAAGATTCTAGAGAGGAAGCAGGCGAAGAAGAGGGAGAAACTGAAGAAGAGGATGAGGAAGATGAGGAAGACAGTGAAGATACTAATGGACGTGATGAGGGAGGAGATGGAGTAGAAAATGAGGAACTCACTAAACTAAAGGGGGAGAGAGATAGACTATTAGAACTCCTAAACCAATCTGCTATGCCGAAGCCTATTAATGAACCTGCTGAACAGGTGGTTGCACCTATCCCTACACCCAATCCAACCCCAACCCAACAGCTTCCACCTGTTCAGCTCGCTATGACTGATGAGGAATTCGCTGAGGCAATAGACACTAAAGAAGGCTTCCTCTCTTTAATGGGAAAGGTTAATGAACTTCATCGTCAACGAGATATGAACGTAACGCTCAAAGTACTGAATCAAATATCTACCATCAAAGAGAGCGTGAAGGACTTCTTTGACGACCCTAGGAATAAAGAGCTATTACCAGTAAAGACATACCTAATCCAACAGGCAGATATAGTAATAGCAGAAGAGCCTAATCTTTCTGTGACTGAGAGTCTGAAAAAAGCCGGTGATGCTCTGCGTACTATTCTTGGTAGGCAGATTGCTGAGTTAGAAGAGGGGCCTGATGGTAAGGTCCGTCGGAGAAAAGGTAGTAAAGGAAAGAGGCGGCGACCTGCCAAGAACCGCTTCGCGCCTGGCACAAGCCAGAGAAAGGCAGGGCAGAAATCTAAAGAGTCCCAGGGTAATGACCCTGAAGGGATGGACGGCTTCAGTGAACTAGAAAATCTGGAATCTACTAACATGCTTCAATCTAACTGAGCATGTGTTGACAATAAAAATAACAAGGAGAATTTGATATGGGAATAGGCGGTTCGCAGCAAATTGCTGCTATAGCAACAACCGTTGCAAGCAATAGAGTATTCCTTACTGGTACTAGTAATACCTTAACTCTAACGCAGGAGACTCTGGACATTGTAACCGGAGCGAGTGATATGACAATCACTCTACCTACTGTAGAAGAGGCGTTGGGAAGATTCTATAGCTTCAAACTAACAACTGATGGCGGCGGTGATGTAATAATCCAAGACGCCACATCTGTTAATACTAAGATTGCATCCACTATGACCGAAGCTGGTGATAGTATAGTTA
>SDBV01011915.1_pt1 | contig 11201 bp, 11 predicted proteins | sample 2277081 | NCBI WGS metagenome assembly SDBV01 (sample SAMN10402039, study PRJNA504765) | marine sediment metagenome | isolation source: marine sediment core GS10_PC15, 223 cmbsf | place: Arctic Ocean: Southern Knipovich Ridge | collected 2010
AATCCACTCGCGTGGAAGCTCTCAGTGTGGGCACAGCGGCGATCATGATCATCCTGTATGGGCTGGCACTGTTATATAGTTTAAAGTTCGAAGGAGCTCCATTGTCGCATAAGACTGCTGAGAAGATCATCCACAAGCCAGCCTGGTCAATTAGAAAAGCGTTAATCATACTGGCTTTCGCAACGGTTGGTGTTGTTATCTCAAGTGAACTGCTTATCCAATCAGTCGAGCCAGTAATGACCGGATTGGGTATTTCGGAATTCTTTATTGGTATTATCTTTATCCCGCTGATTGGAAATGTCGCCGAACACCTGGTAGCCGTGAAGGTGGCAGCCCGCAACCAGATGGATCTCAGCGTTGAGATAGCCATCTCCTCAAGTTTACAAATTGCCTTGTTTGTTGCTCCAGTCCTCGTCTTCATCAGTCTGATTTTTGGTAATCCTCTTCAATTGATCTTCAATGAGTTGGAGTTGGTTGCCTTGGTAGCAGGGGTGTTGATCACCGCTTTTGTGTCTGAAGATGGCGAATCAAACTGGTTAGAAGGTGCTGTGCTGCTGACGATCTATTTTATTCTGGCCCTGGGTTTCTTCCTTATTGATTAATTGCTTTGAGAGTGATCTTTTGGAATTACGAAAAATATTTCAATTTTTCCTGGACCCTTGGTTGATCTTCAGTGCTGTTAGTCTTGGGGTCGCGCTGTTGATCGCCACTTTGCTGCTCCTGTCGTGGACTCGTTCACCGCAGACATCTGCCAGCGCATCAACAGCTGTGATCACTATCATCGCCTTGCCTACCGCCACCCCGATCCTCCCTACTTCCACGCCAACAGAGACGGAAACACCAGCTGCGACAGATTTTCCTCCACCTCCTCCAGGGGACTTAGCTTTAGACGCATATGTCCAGGTCACCGGAACAGGAGGGGACGGTTTACGGTTGCGAGCCGGACCGGGACTCGATCGAGAAGTCAGGTTGCTGGGAGGCGAGGATGAGGTTTTCTTAGTCCAGGATGGACCCCAGCAGGCGGATAGTTATACCTGGTGGTATTTAATGGGGCCATTTGACGAATCTCGTCATGGGTGGGCTGTGGCGAACTTCCTCAGAGTGGTCCAAAATCCCTGATTGTTATATGATTATGGGATTGAAAAAATATTATTGTGAGGCAACGAATTTCTATGGATATTCTAAAACCGGTAGGTATCACTGCCGATCGCCAAAAAAGGGTTATGACGATAAATTGGAACGATGGTCATACGAGTGAGTACTCATTTACCTTATTCCGGGTAGCCTGCCCATGTGCCGAGTGTCGTGGAGGGCATGCGCATATGGGCGGGGATCCGGAACCTGAAATGTTTCTCGCCGTAGATGAAGACACACCTGCCAACCGATTGTTGAATATTGAAGCGGTCGGCACCTATGGAATCACCCCTGAATGGGAAGATGGGCACCACTATGGAATTTATAACTGGAATTATTTGCGGAAATTGTGTCCCTGTTCTGTTTGCAGGGAGGAGGTAGAATAAACAAAAAGAAACTGGGTTTCTCAAGAATCCCAATTTCTAAGGAAAAAATTACCGGGGTAAATTAAATTGTTAAAGATAATCCTTCAGGTTATGTTCCACCGCATAAGCAGCGGCTTCAGCGCGATTGCTGACGCCTAATTTCGAGAGAATGCTGCTGACATAATTGCGGACAGTGCCCTCTCCTAAGAAAAGCGCTTTTGCGATCTGTCGATTGGTTTTACCTTCAGAGACAAGCAGCAAAACATGTCTTTCCTGCTGGGTAAGGGCAGAGAAGGCAGATGCTTCCTCTTCTTTGGCAGCTTTGCGGACCTCTTGAAAGATACGTTGTGTCACTGCCGGGTCCAGCAAAGCTTCTCCTCGTCCAACAGCCTCGATAGCCCGGACTAAATCCTCGCCACCGATTTGCTTTAAAACATACCCGGATGCGCCAGCCCGGATCGCCGAGAAGAGCATCTCATCCTCAGCATAGGAAGTCAACATAATGACTTTCGTGCCCGGATAATTGTTCGAGATCTCTTCGCAGGCTTCAATCCCAGAGCCTCCCGGTAGGCGAATATCCATCACAACTACATCAGGTGAATAAGTTGCTACTCTTTCGAGGGCCTCACGTGCGGTGCCCGCTTCAGCCACAACTTCAAATTCCGGATGATGATCTAGGAGGGCTTTTAAACCTAGACGGACTACTTCGTGGTCGTCTACCAATAATATGCGTTGCTTTGTCATTGATTGGCTAACCTCTTCGGGGTGAGTATAGCCCAGAGTTTATCGACTTGCAAGGTCTGAATTTGAACCCATAAAAAGTGATCTTTGGATCAAATGCAAGCTGATCAACCCCAGGCTCAATCTTGCTTTGGAATCACTGCTCCAGGAGCGCTTTGTCACGGCGGAAATCAATAAACCTGTATCCAACACCGCGCTCTGTGAGGATATATATTGGGTTGGCGGGATCTTTTTCTATCTTTTGGCGTAGATAATTGATATACAACCTGACATAATGAGGTTCATCGCGATATTCATATCCCCAGACTTTGGTGAGAATTTGATCGTGCGTGAGCACCCAACCCGCATTTTGAACCAGATGGTAGAGCAAGCGATACTCTGTTGGGCGCAGCTTAACCAGGTTTCCTTCAACCCAGACTTCGTGACGGTCAAAATCAATTTTTAACCGGTCCTCTACTTCGATCAAGCCGTGCGTACTGGCACCTGTCATCTCGGTCCGGCGTAATACTGCGCGAACTCTGCTGACCAATTCGCGAGGGCTGAACGGTTTTGTGATATAGTCGTCCGCGCCTAGTTCCAGACCATGCACACGATCTTCTTCTTCACCCTTGGCAGTGAGCATGATTACCGGTACGGTGTTTGATTCCCTGATCATCCCCAGCACTTCAAAGCCATCTATATCCGGCAGCATTACATCCAGTAAGACTAAATCGGGCAAATTGCTGCGAATTTTATCTAAAGCTTGTTTCCCATTAAATGCCTCAAAGACTTGAAATCCATCATGCTCTAAGTTCAAGCGGATGAAGCGAACCATGCGCTCTTCGTCATCGACAACCAATATTCGCCGATCTTTAAAACTATACTGCATTGATTACTCCCTCACAAATCCAATGATGTCTTCTTCTTCTTCTTCACCGGGCATAATTTCGATGAAATTGATCTTCTCGATTGGCCAGATGACTGTAGTAACTTGTTCCTGGATGTAATTGACGTCTTTTCCATCGATGTGGTGTGGATTATGCACTGTAATTATATTATCTGTTGGAGCGGGTAGTTCATCAATTTCTCCAAGGATCGGCTCTGAGTGCAGGATGTGGAGAATGATTAGTATTGACATAGGTCAGTTTCCTGTCTGGTGAAAATTATCCTCATGAGAGGAATCGCTGGGGATCAGATTAATCAGGTATTTCGATGATGATAACTGAAATATTGTCCGGTCCACCGGCTGTGTTTGCAGAATCGAGCAGCTTTTGACTGGCTTCTTGCGGAGAGACCGCTGCTTTAATGATTTCCACCATATCATTGTCTGATACCACACCCCAAAGACCATCAGAGCATAACATTAAATAACCGGATGAAGGGACTGAAGAGGTAATCACTTCTGCGTCTATTGGTTCGGCCTGACCGAGAGCCCGGTAGAGAACGTTCCGCTGTGGGTGAATGGCCGCCTCGTCGGAAGTGATCTGTCCTAGATCTTGCAGGCGTTTGACCAGGGAGTGATCTGTGGTTAGCACATGAACATCTCCTTCAGGATCGATTTGGTATGCACGGCTATCACCGATATGTGCAATCGTCATTTGATCTTGCAAGATGAGCAATCCAGTGAGCGTAGAACCGCCCCCGGGAGCTTGCTGAAGAATGGCTTGGTGGGCTAAACGCATGCCCTTCTCCATCAGCTCTTGAATGGGCTCCTCACGCTTTTCATTTGGATTGTCAACGGTAAAGGGTAATAAGTTTGACAGCACACTGCTAGCCAAGGCGTGAACAGCCACTTCGCTGGCTTTCTCTCCGTGAAGGTGACCACCCATGCCATCGGCGACGATATACAAGCCTATTGGTAGGCTGATGTTGTTGCTGACCATGATAGTGGTCATGGCGAACAAAGCATCTTCATTATGCTCACGCTGTAAACCAATTGAATTGCCAATTCCAACCGTGTGTGGATTCCTGGAGGCTGTCATCTTTGGGGGGTTTCTGCTGGCCGATTGAGAGTTGTACGGTTGAGTGGGGTGGTCGGAACTATCAAGAGAGGCTGAATCTTCTGGATCTGCCTTGCCGCTACTGCCAAATATGCTCTTCAGGAATTCTGACACTGGAAATATCTCTCCATACTCGGGGGAGTTTAGGGATTAAATTGATAATTTGGCTGGGAGTGCGTAGAGCGTGTTATCAGTTGAGCCAATGAAGATCATACCATCTTGAGCCACCGGTGTGGCGGTGATGGGTTGCTTTGTCTTGAATTTCCAGCGCAGATGACCTGTTTGGTTGTCAAGACAATACAGATATCCATCTACAGACCCACAAATAAGCCCATCTTCAAGGACAATTGGAGAACCTGTCACCTGGTGCTCGGTCTGGTAACGCCACACTTCTTTAACCTTGTTCATATTGACGCAATATATATTACCATCGATAGACCCGATATAAACCAATCCATCCGCAACACAAGGTGATGAGATCGACCCTTTGTCCATCTTGAAGCGCCAGACTAAATACCCTGATTTGGCATCCAAAGCGTAAAGGTAAGAATCCAGGGAGCTAAATATTACCAGGTTGTCAGCGACTATCGCCGATGAAGTGATCGCTCGTTTGGCTTTAAAACGCCATTTGATTCCGCCTCTGAAATCCATGCAGTAAAATTCTCCTGCTTCATTTCCCACATAGACTTCCTCCTGGGTCACAAAAGGGGTTGAGCGGATTTCAGCGATGGTTTCTATTTGCCAGATACCTCGTCCACCGTTGATATTGATGGCATGTAACGACAAATCGTCGGAGCCGATGAAAATATGACCGTGAGCAAGGATTGGCGAAGAACGCACCGGTCCTTTTGTGTAATAAGTCCATTGTAAAGAGCCTGAACGTGCAGAGACGACATGCAGGCGATGGTCTTCAGATCCGATAAACACAGAATCATTCATAACAGCTGGACGGCTGACGATGCCTCCGTCTGTCTGGTATTTCCAAACCAGTTTTCCCGATTCGGCGCTGACTGCATACAGATGATTATCGTATGATCCAAAATATACGATCCCGCGGGCGTATTGGGCTGAACCGCGAATTTCGTCCGCACAACTAAACGTCCAAATTGGCTGGATAGTGTTATCTGCTATAGGGATCACCGGGTCAAATTGTGGCGAAAGATGTCTCGAATCGGACCTGCCAATGACTTCCAGCAAAGCTCTTTTCACCTCCTCGGCGCTTTGATAACGACCTGCAGGGTCAATTTGAAGCGCTTGGTTTACGATGCTTTCCAGTTCAGGTGATACCTGGGGATTGATCTCTTGAATAGGTCGCTGGGCGAAGGAAAATGGGGCTTCCTTATCGGGATTCTGTTGCGTCAGCATGTGGTGCATGCATGCTCCCAACGAATAAATATCTACCGTAACACTCTCTTCGCTCTGGGATAACTCCGGAGCTGAATATCCTTGGGTACCAACCATTACCCCCTCAACTTCATTCTGAAAGGTGAGTGCGATTCCAAAATTGACCAACATTAAATGGTTGTGCTGGTCGAGGATGATATTTGAAGAGTTTAGGTCGCGGACAATGATCGCCTCGGGTTTGTGAGAATGCATGTACTGCAGCACTTCGCATAATCCAATTGTCCATTGAATGACTTGTTCCTGGTGAAGGTGTCCAGTTGACTCTTCTAAGATGGAAGCTAATGTCTGACCATGGACGAATTCAAGGATCAAATAAGAGTTTCTCTCATAGGTAAAATAGTCCAAGATCCCAGGGATGGACGGGTGAGAAAGGGTGGCTAAAAGATTCACCTGGCGTTCAAAGTTCTGGACTTTAGTCTGCCTCATTTGTGGATCTGGAGACGGATTGCGGAATTCTTTAACCACAACCGGTTTAACAACGTTTGGAAAATGCAGATCACGCGCTTGGTATACTGCGCTGTTCGAGCTGGCGCTGATCGTACTCTGGATCAAGTAGCGCTCGGATAAGCGGGTACCTTTTTTTAAGGATAAGCCTTCGGAATCTATGTTCTGATTTGCGCTCATATCTCTGTTGCACCTGAAAGTTGGTCAACCCCGGAACCTAAGGTTACAAGTCTTAATTTGCGATAACCAATCAAGCCCTGAGAACTGATTTAGATACAGAACAGGGAAAGCTGGCTAATTTGATTATAGCCACCATTCAGGGTTTACGCAAATTACAGATTCGCATACTGGGCTGTGGATTACTTCCACCCTGATGATGCTATCAGTATAATACTATTGGTGATCGAGAAAGGATAGGTGAGTATGGACGGTCATGATATTTATCTTTCTCCGTATTCCTGGCGATACGGTTCAAATGAGATGCGCCATTTATGGAGTGAGGTTTACAAGCGTCGGATGTGGCGTATGATTTGGGTGACCTTAGCGGAAGTCCAATCTGAATTTGGACTCGTATCGGTCGAGCAGGTTGCTGATCTGCGGGAGCATATCGCCGATGTTGATATTCCTCGTGCGTTCGCGTTAGAAAAAAAGATCCATCACGATCTGATGGCGGAATTAAAAACTTTTGCGGAGAGTGCACCCATTGGTGGTGGTGCATTGCATTTGGGAGCCACTTCAGCGGATATCGAAGATAACGCGGATGTATTGCGCACTCGCCAGGCTTTCGAATTGATCATTGAAAAACTTCGTGGATTGCTGCTCGTCTTTGTCGATGCAGCAGACAAGTGGGCTGAACTGCCTTTGATGGCATTTACTCATCTGCAGCCGGCGGAGCCGACAACCTTAGGCTATCGTCTGTCTATTTATTCCCAGGATCTTTTTATGGACTGGGATGACCTGCGCCGGGCTTGCCGGAGTTTACGCGGCAAGGGATTCAAAGGTGCCGTGGGCACTGGAGCATCCTATGCAGAACTGGTCGGAAGAGATAACCTGGCTGAGTTCGAAGCAAGACTCGCCATGCAGCTGAATCTACCTTTTTACCCGGTGACAACGCAGGTGTATCCCCGCAAGCAGGATTACCGCGTGATGTGCGCCTTGGCTGGTCTGGGCGGTTCTCTGCATAAGTTTGCTTTAGATCTGCGGATTCTCCAATCTCCATCCTTTGGGGAGCTGGCGGAGCCCTTTGGGGGAAAGCAGGTCGGTTCATCTGCAATGCCGTTCAAACGCAACCCGATCAACGCTGAAAAGATCGATTCCCTGGCTCGTTCATTAGCTCAGCTGCCGCGGCAGGCATGGGATAATGCCGCCCTTTCTGTCCTGGAAAGGACATTGGATGATTCTGCCAATCGGCGATCTATGCTTCCTGAGGCTTTCTTGATCGCTGACGAATTGATTGAGGTATCCTGCCGCATTGTAGATGGACTTGTAGTAGATGAAAACGCCATCGAACGGAATCTTTCGATGTATGCACCGTTTGCCGGCACTGAACGAGTCTTGATGGCGTTGGGCAAAGCTGGCGCTGACCGCCAGATGATGCACGCGCGTTTGCGGGAACTGGCTATGAATGCCTGGGCATCAGTTAATAAAGGGCAGGGGAATCCGCTGAGTGAGCTGGTCCCTCGAGAACCGGATTTCTTGGAATACCTGACCGCGGATAAGCTGCAGGAGCTTTTAGACGCCAGCCAGTACCTGGGAGATGCCCCCAAACGGGCGCATGAATTGTGTAAGACGATTCGGGAGGCGTTGAACAGTTCCCCTGTAGGCGAACACTCAGAATCAGAAGACTTGCGAGCTGATTAAGCTTAAATTTCGCTCATTGCAAGTTCTTCATTCCTGTAATCAATGTATTGAGTTGTACCAATATTTATCTGAAAGCTGATTATCCCCCGGTGAGTTCCAAGCCAGTCTTAACTTCTTATACCGGCCTGTTGGATAAGCCACGTAATACCACCCGTAAGCCCATCCGTATTGATTTAAACACTGATAATCAATTGGTAATCGATCTACATGGATACTGCTCCACTGTGATTAATTTGGGCTCACCATCTCTCCTTCCAGGGAGTAGCCCGCCTCTTCCCAATCCTGTATGCCGCCAGCATACCTGCGAATGTTTTGATAGCCCTTTCCCTCCAGCAGCTTATAGGCATATAAGCTGGCAACACAAGTTGTATTGGAGCAATAAACGACAATATCATCGTCTTTGTTCAGCTTCTTGATGCCTTTCTCTGGGGTGTCAATGTGAATGGAACCTGGGATGTGTTTTGCCCGGTAATGCCATTCTCCTAGCACGAATACCAATTTAAAATCATCGCCCCGATCGATTCTCTCCTTGAGTTCTTCTCTTGAGATCAGGTTCATTTTAACTGCCTCCAATAAAGTCCAAGCGAATTCAATTGTCCTGCATTGCAATCCAATTGCAGATAATATTGGCAATTATACTCCTATTGATAATCACTGATAACTCCGCTCTGAGAGTACATTAACGCAGGTGCGTCGCACTTCCAAAGTGCGACGCACCTCGTACAAATACCGCTATTCCTGCCAGGAATTATAACGGTGTTGGTTCTCGCTGTTTAATTAATTGGGTAGTGAAACTTAGCGGCTTTACAACTTACCAAACAGCTTGACAAAGAAGCGATGCGCTTTGTGAACTGAGCCCACTGGCTCTGCATACATCAAAATGCATTTCTTGCCCACCAGATTGTGGTCCAATTCGTCAGCCAATGCCAATACTTCCGCTGATTCAGCGTCCTGCTGCAGTCTGCCTGACGGAGTGGAGAATTGGGACTGGAGAACCCGTTGGTTGATTTAATCTGCCGGGAATCCATCTTCTTGAGATACCTGAGCGCAGATAAGTAGCGCGTGTTGATGGATGCCAGTCAATGAATTGGTGATGCACCGGATCGGGTGCATCAATTGAGCGAGATTATCCGTGAGACAGTTTCCTGATCCCTTCATGCAGCAGTATAGATAACCAAATACCACCTCTTACTATTGCTTTTGGGACGAATATCATGTAAAGTAATAATGGAGAATGATTATCCAGATAGTGGGTTGTCGGATATTTTGGATGGATTGCTGATTTGCCGTTATTCGTGTAAAGGAAAATGTCGTGAATTACCTGCCTCGCATTTTAAGATCGATAGTATTCTTACTTCTCACCTCACTCTTATTATTGGTTTTTGTTGAATTCCCTATCCATATTTCCTTCCAACCAAAATCTGTCGCCGCTCATACCGGGGAGGTTTTTGGCCCAGCCTGTGGCAAACCAACCATTGATGGAGAGGTGAACTCGGCGGAATGGAGCACGGCCTCCCAAAAAACTTTTTTTATGCAGGGTGCAAATCCATTACCATTGACTGCCACCCTTTATGTGATGAACAGCGCTAATAACCTTTACCTGGGCATAACCATTGATGATGATGAATTCAGCACAGTGGGTAAATTCCTATCGAAGGGGGATGGTTTTAGGATCGATTTTGATAACGATCACAGCGGTACTTTATTTGCTTTGGGTGATGAAGCTCTCAGTTCAAATGCTGGCCTGCCGCAGTTTGTTGATCTTTTCGTAGACGGAGATCCCGTACCCTCCTCTATCGGGGAAGATGTAGACAACGGTGGAACTATCGATGGATCCTCTGTTGCCAGCCGGGTGGTCAATGATAATCACTTTGAGCTACAACACCCGCTGTGTTCTGGCGATTCGCGCGACTTTTGTCTTCAAAATGGCGATGTGGTAGGTTTCAGGCTGGAATATCTTGATGCTGAAGCAAACGGGGATTTCGGTGGCAGCTATTTTTTCCCAGGCGCCACAAACACTTCTGAGGCCGATATCGTCATTGGTGACTGTGACATTCCTGATATGTATACCTACATTCCGGCTATATTAAAGTAATCGTGTTTCAACGGCTGCATGTAAAGGTGCGTCGCACTTCCAAAGTGCGACGCACCTCGTGATTCATAATATGCGAGTGACATTCTTCTTAATTCGCTAATCGATATTCATGGACCTCTTTTCCGGATATATTCCCCCACATCCACGTTGTAAACCACTTCATCTACACTAAACACTGCCCAAGGGATGCCTTCGTCCATCCAGGTGATCGCACCAATTACCAAAGTGAGCTCCCCATCTATGTTTCCCCATTTTTGAGCCTCGTTGATCCAAAGCGTTTTGAAATCATCAGCGGCATTTTTATAGCGCATTGATTCTGTGTAGCTTAGCAGTCCTGTGTGTGAGTCAAAACGCACCACGAAGGTTTCCTCGTTATCACCATAGGGGACTCGCAGAAGAGCGGTGGATTCGTCTACTGGATCCCAGCTTACCCTAGGATCGGTGATAAATATTGAGGGCAGCCAGACAGATTCTGCCCATAATCCCAGATTGGCGGCCTGGTTGACCTTCGGCTCGCCTTCCGTCACGCCAAATGGCAGCTCCAGACGACCTTTACCATCCAGGTAGAACTCGTTGACCTTCATAATTGGAAATCCAAAAAGCGTTACTTCGATGTAATGACGGTAGTCCACCCCGGCATCATGGATGAAGCGGAAGCGCCCGGGAAGGCTGACCCCGAACATGCGCATCTGTGCTCTCCCCGAGATGACTGCCGATTCAATGACTGGAACCAGGTCGCCAAAAAGCGTTCGGTAGAAGCGGTCCACCGGGGCCGGTAAATCCTCTGGTAGGGCTATTGTGTTTTACTCTGAGTCTTGTACAGAAAATGGTGCGAATGGTCCTGGTTTAATCTTCAGCCCGATCCATAAGATAACCACTAAAACGATCAGACCGGCCAATATTCCAATGATTATTTCCATGGCACTCTCCATAGCTTGCGAAAATCCACGGCAATTATATCCTGAGTTGAAAGAGTGTTCTGATGGATTATCCAGTCATTCCGGACTGAATCCTTGCTCTCGCTCAGTGATTAGTTATTCCAACCAATCAGGAATCCCCTCTGGTGGCTCATCACTTTATGCCCACTCTCAGAGCCCATTCGAAGAACTCATCGATCTTATTAGTATTTGATTGACTTCCGTTTGCTGTCTAAATGTGGAAAATTACTTCGCTGAAGGA
>SDBV01011916.1_pt1 | contig 11201 bp, 5 predicted proteins | sample 2277081 | NCBI WGS metagenome assembly SDBV01 (sample SAMN10402039, study PRJNA504765) | marine sediment metagenome | isolation source: marine sediment core GS10_PC15, 223 cmbsf | place: Arctic Ocean: Southern Knipovich Ridge | collected 2010
GGTTAAAACTGCAAAACAAATTTAACCAAACTTATCAGGAATTTGCTAACTCATATAGCCAGTCAACATCGCTAAAAAATGAAGTTCTTCCTGCTGCAATTGAAATGTTCAATGCAGCTACAAGAGCATACCAGGAAGGAAAAGTGGATTATTTAAATGTATTGGACGCTCAACGTACATTCTTTGATGTTAAAAATAAATACATTGAAAGTCTGGCTGCTTATCATACCGCAAGGACTGATATTGAGCGTTTCATCGGCAACCAAACCCAAACTATAAACATTTCAGAAAGTGAGGAATAATATGAAGTCCAAAAAACTTTTTACAATAATAGCTGTTGTTCTTGCTGTTTGTCTTTTGGTCTATATAGCAGTTCGCGATACAGACCATGATAGCCATGAGCATGACGATACAGAACACGCTACAACGTCTTCTGGTCATGATGAGCACGAAGGTCACGACGAACATGAAAATGAAGGGCAAGGGCAAGGTGAAGAGCAAGCTATAGAATTAACTCCTGAAGAAATTCGGGAAATCGGTTTAGAAACAGCTGTTGCAAGCTCTGGGGCAGTAGATATTCATACTAGTCTGGCCGGTGAAATCAGAGTTAATCAGGATCGAATGGCTCATGTCGTACCTCGCGTAGAAGGAGTTGTCACTGAAGTCAAAAAGAAATTGGGTGATACTGTTAAGGCCGGTGAGGTCATCGCGGTTATTGAAAGCCAGGAACTGGCAGATGCGAAGGCTGGATATCTGGCAGCTGTTGAAAGATACGAGATGGCTAAACTTTCTTTCAATAGAGAAGAGAAACTGTGGAAAGAGAAAATATCTTCAGAGCAGGATTATCTGGATAAGAAGCAGGCATTAACTGAAGCAAGTATCGAAAAACGTGCCTCTGAGCAAAAACTGCATACTATTGGTTTTGATGAATCGTATCTTGAGCAACTTCCCAGTAAGCCGGAACAGCTTCTGACCCGATTTGAAATAAAAGCTCCTTTTGAAGGTACAATTATTGAGAAACACATAGTGCTTGGCGAATTAGTTGGAGATGAATCAGCAGTTTATATTGTTGCGGATTTAAGTTCGGTATGGGTTGATTTGCAAGTCTACCCTAAGGACCTTAAGCATATCAAGAAAGGCCAACAAGTTATTCTGTCCGCTGATTCTGAAATCCCTCAAGTAAATGGGGTCATCAGTTATGTTGGGCCCATTGTTGGGGCAGAATCCAGAACGGCTTTGGCTCGTGTAGAACTTTCCAACGAATCAGGAGTTTTCAGGCCAGGTCTCTTTATAAATGCTCAGGTCACTGTTTCAAAAACACAAGCAACCGTTGTTGTGCTTAAAGATGCGATACAATCACTTGAAGGAAGAAAATGCGTGTTCGTTAAAGACGAGCATGGTTTTGAACCGGCATTTATTGAAATTGGGCTTGAAAATTCAAGCTACGTAGAAATTCTTTCGGGTTTAGCTGTCGGGCAGGAATATGTGACAAAAGGTGCATTTACCTTGAAATCTAAAATTGTAATGTCGACGCTCAATAGCCATGCCGGACATGGTCATTAGAAGGAGTAGGACTTATGCATCATAAAATAGTTCATATATCATTGCATTATCGATTCTTTGTAATCCTGGGAATCTTAGGTATTACCGCTCCGGGTATCTATCAATACACTCAGCTGCCGGTTGATGCGTTTCCGGATATTTCGCCCATCATGGTACCAGTCTTTGCTGAAGCACATGGTATGGCACCGGAAGAAGTTGAAAGATTGATTACATTTCCCATAGAATCTGCAATGAATGGGCTTCCTGGAGTTAAACAGATAAAATCTACCTCAGCGTTTGGAATGGCTGTCATCTATGTGTATTTCGAGGATGATATTGATATCTATTTTGCTCGGCAAATTGTATCAGAAAAACTTAACGAGGCCCTGTCACAGCTTCCAGAAATGCATGAACCACCAACATTAGGGCCTATCTCCACGGGTTTGGGGCAAATTTTCATTTATTACCTTACTATGGATGAAGACACAGAGACAGAAGGTAAAGACCCCGCAACGTATCTTCGCGAAATCAATGACTGGGTTGTTAAGTATCAACTGCAAACAGTGCCGGGAGTGACGGATATTCTTTCAATTGGCGGTCATGTGCTTCAGTATCAGATTCGTGTTAATCCTCATTTGTTGAACAAATACGGCGTTGGTCTTGAAGATATCGTTGCCGCTGTTACAGAAAACAATGCCAATGCCGGCGGGCAATTCATGGTTCTCGGTAGTGAGGAGTATCTTGTAAGAGGTATCGGTTTGCTGGAAGACCTTGAAGGTATAAGAAATATCCATATAAAGGTAGTGGAAGGAACCCCAATTAAAATCAGAAACGTTGCTGAGGTTGAATACGGCAAAGAAATCCGTCGAGGTGTCGTTTCACGCAATGGAAACCAGGAGGTTGTCTCCGGCATAGTCATGAAACTATTCGGAACAAATACATCACAGGCTATTGAACGTTTATATGAAAAAATTCCTGAGGTACAGAAAGCTCTTCCCAATGGCATTCATCTTATCCCATACTATGAGCAGGCTGAACTTGTCGAACAGGCAACATGGACTGTGAAAAAGGCACTGTTGCAGGGAGCAGTTTTGGTTGTCATTGTTTTATTCGTATTCCTTGGAAATATCAGGTCTGCTTTTATAGTGTCTCTTGCTTTGCCATTATGTGCCTTCATTTCAATCATCCTGATGCGATTAACCGGAATCTCTGCAAATCTAATGTCACTTGGCGGAATTGCTATTGGGATTGGCATGCTGGGTGATGGTGCCATTGTTATGGTGGAAAACATATTTCACCATCTTAACATAGAGACGGGCAGCAGCCTTATCACAAAAATCGACATCATTTATGAAGCCGCAAAGGAAGTAGCCAAACCAATCATCTTTTCCATACTAATCATTATTACAGCATTTCTTCCCATCTTCAGCCTTGAGGATGTGGAAGGCAAGATGTTCTCTCCGATGGCTTTTACATTGTGCTTTGCAATATTTGGGTCTTTGCTAATTGCGATTGTCGCAGCCCCTGCACTGTGTACATATTTATTGAAAGCAAAAGTTCATAAAGAATTTGCATTAGTTACATATTTGAAAAATATCTACCAGCCATTATTGCTCTGGGCAATAGATAATAGGAAAAGAGTCCTGCTTTTTGTGCTTATAGGATTCGTATTGAGTCTTCTTTCTGTACCTTTTCTTGGTACATCGTTTATCCCCACGCTGGAAGAAGGTTCGATTCTGATCGGGGTAACTATGGCACCATCAACCTCTCTTGAGAAAGGTACAGATATCATTCAATCTCTTGAAAAAAAGATTATGAAATTCCACGAGGTTGAAGAAGTTATCTCGCGTATAGGTCGTCCTGAAGCTGGCAGCCATCCCCATCCGGTAAACTATGCTGAAATTCACATCGAGCTAAAAGAACAGAAAGATTGGGAAGATTATAAAAACAAAGAACAGCTTGTTAAAGCTCTCAATAAATCCTTATCCTCGTATCCAGGTGTACAGTTGAATTTTACTCAACCCATTCAAAATGCCTTTGATGAACTTCTCTCAGGTATAAAGGCACAGGTAGCAATAAAGCTCTTTGGTGAGGATTTAAGTATCTTAAGAGATAAGGCCAATGAAATCCGAAATGCTATAGACAATATCCCTGGACTTGTTGACCTTGCGGTTGAACAGAGTTTCGGGCAGCCGCAGATTCAGATAATTGCAGACCGGCAGGCTTGCGGGCGATATGGTATTAATGTCAGCGAGATATTAGAACTTGTTGAACTTGCTATCGGCGGAAAAGTAATTGATAACATATATTTGAACACCCGTCGTTTTGGAATTCATGTTCGTTATCAGGAGCCTTATCGCTCTGATCCAAAAGTTATTGAAAATCTGCTGGTTCATGCCGAAAATGGGAATCTGGTACCACTTAAGGAAGTTGCCCACATAAAAGAAGTAATTGGCCCTATTCAGATAAACCGCGAACAGAACCAGCGGCGATGGATTGTCCAAGGTAACGTCAGGGACAGAGATCTCGGCAGTGTCATCGCTGATATCAAGGAGCGTATAAGTGACACAGTTGATTTGCCTGCTGGTTATTTTATCGAATATGGTGGGCAATTTGAAAATCAGCAAAGAGCAATGGCTCGTCTTTCGATTATTGTCCCGGTTGTACTTATTTTGATATTCATGCTTCTGTATTTAACATTTGGATCAGTAAAAGAAGCGTTCCTGATTATTATAAATGTCCCTCTTGCCTTAATCGGTGGTGTGTTTGGTTTATTCGTAATGAGAGAGTATCTATCAGTACCCGCTGCGATAGGCTTTATTGCTTTGTTTGGTATAGCTGTTCAGAACGGTGTAGTTCTGGTTAGTTATATTAATCAATTAAGACAACAAGGTATTGAAACTAAGGAGGCGATAGTCACAGGAGCTTTACAGCGATTGCGTCCGGTTCTTATGACTGCAACGACAACTGTTTTTGGCCTGATGCCTCTATTGCTTTCACAGGGTATGGGCTCAGAAGTTCAAAGGCCTTTGGCTTCTGTAGTTGTCTTCGGTTTGACTTCTGCGACGGTATTAACCTTGTTTGTAATACCAGCGTTCTATCCATGGTTTGCTATGAAACTGGATTTAGATGAAAAGTCATAACAAACAAGCAAAATCTCATGAGATGGAAATGACGGTTTTTCTAGTTTGTTGGCTGACTCCATTTTGTCACCATAGAGATTAAATTGGGATGATCACAAAGGAATCGAAAGTTAAATCTTAGCCTAAAAACACATATTTTAAAATTTTTTTAGCAAAAACAGTATTGAACATATATTTGCCACTATCGCAATCTGGCTTTAAATTTACTGAAATAAACAAAAGGATTGTCTCCATGGCCCAAAGGTAAACCGCCAAAGTTTATTCTTAAACCGGTGTCTCCAAAATGTTTTCGTGTATTCCCTTTCGATAACTGAAGAAGCTTAATCCGAAAGAATATGACTTTGGTAGCCTTAACGAAACAATCACCGCCCACGGCAGCGGGCCAATAAAATAGAGGAGCGAATTTAGATTTGGGCAGGACACGTACACGCACGGATTACCATTGTTTCATCCATGATGCTGCGGTTGTATTATTGCTTGTGACCTGCCTGTAGTTTCTGTTAAGTCCTTGCTCTATCGCATTAACCCCCAGCCGCACCGTCCGACAGGGATCGTTTTTAGCACTGGCGAGCACTTTGTTCAGTGCAGCCGATTCTTCGTCAAAGCCCGTACCCTTATCGGTTCCCACAACCACAGTCACAGTGTCTGGCTGAGCATTGCGTATTGCTGTTTCAGTTTGTGCCTCAGCCAATACATCCTGCCATCGTACCGAGCTTAACGACCCAAAGTGAAGCTTAACAAATCCGGGCAATGAAAGAACATGGTAGTCTCTTTCGGATCGCACCATTACCGTGCCCATAAATCTTAGGTCCGTATCATCCTGGCTTTCTCTGGTTTTATTTAGATGCTCCTTGCATGAGTTGCAAAACTCTTTCGGGCGTATCTTTTGAAACGTCAGAACTTTCAGTATGTCTATCTCATAACGATCATACATAAGACATTTCTTATTCGGACAATGCCAGGGGGAGTTTGCTTTCTGGCTCCAGTTAAGCCCCAGTATGTGTCCTGCCTCATGCTTTAATAATTGCCCTTGATGTTTACGTAGAAGCCCCATGTTACTCTTATTGATGTAGTTTATATCTATAAATATAGCCGATGGGTAGGGCAGAATCCTGACATATGGATTCATGGACTTTTTATACTTTTGGGCTGTAAGTTTAGTGCTGTCATAAAACAGTACGTATAGATATGCAGTGCTGTCCGGCATTAACTCATCCGGGCCGTTCATATATCGAAGTGCCAACAGTTCCGGCTTCGTCAGGTTCGTATCTTTCGCCTGAATAAGCGAATCCTTTACGATCTTGATCCCGCCGGGTTTATCACAATATTGTTTTAGGAATTGTTGTAAAGATTTGATTGTCCCGGCATCCGGTTCACAGCCTTCTACGGTATCGATCTCTACATAGAGTCTCTGGCATTGTTTGCCGTGCAGGTAAAGCAGATGTGGTTTCCAGTAACTTAGATCAGTGGAGTCACTGATTTCTTCTCCGATTGCCTGTGAACTGCTCCCGATAAAAACAATAGCAACTGACAATAATGCAGTGTAAAGATAACTTGTTAGTCTACCTTTCACGGTAACTCCAAAACGTAGTTTGATTTGATTAGTATTTTTCTGCCTCTACTCAAACAATACGAAACATTTAACACGCAGGAATTTGATCCGATAAAAGCAGTGACTTGGCACTTAGTGTCCGATAGCAACACCCATTGGCGGCCTGATGGCTCGATATTTGAGGACGAAGAGAAAAAATTGACGTGCCAAAAAAAAGTTGAAAAAAGCTTCACACTAAGGTAAGAAAGTAACGATTATAGCGGTTAGTGAAACATACTAATGCCCAACAGAATATTCTCGCCGAATATGCAACAGCTTTTTTAAACCATACAAAACACCCGTTTTTACCCAGAGTTCGTCAAAAGTTCGTCAATTTGGTCATGAGTTCGGACTGAATCTGCCGTGCAACGTTCAGGTCAGTTTCCTGAACAGATAAATAATATTTCCTGGTTGTTTCGATGCTTGAATGACCTGGCATGCTCCCCAAAAACTGTACCTGACTTCAATTACTACTTTTGGTGACTGACCTGCACCCAATTCCGGGGGGTATCGCGGTTTTTTGCAGCAAAAGCTGTTGCGTCTCTGGGGCCCTGAGGGAATAATCCTGGGCGATTGGTGTGGCGAGGCTTTAAAGGTAAACATATGCGGATACGTGTTAATCCAGGTAGTTTGTGGGGCATTCTTTTTGCAAAACCATGGTATCTGAAATGCAAAAAAGCTCGCTTAAGGAGAAATAAAGCTTGAAAAAACCGGCTTTTTGCAATACATATGACATGAATAAGAAATCACTGACTTGTTCCGGTTGGATTGGTGTCCAAGGGCCGTTTACCCACTGTTTAAGAGGCCCGAAGGTGCTGGCTTTAACCGGTATTGAGTGTGTTTATCGGCAGTGAGAATGCGCCCGACGGGGACGGAGTCTATCTATTTTAAATCTTTCAAGAGGATGAAAATATGGCAAATACGGAAAATGGCAGTGCAAATGAGCAATCGGCGGGAAATGAATTTCAGGCAGACGCACATGTCTATGAGGATGAAATAAATCTGATTGACTATTTCTTAGTTCTTTGGAAACGAAAATGGCTTATTTTAGTTTCTTCGGTTTTGCCCACGTTAGTGGTTGGACTTACTCTTTACTATTCACCAAGAGATTGTAAAGTTACTTATGTCTACGATTTAAGGAGTGATTTAAGGGGTGATTTAAGGAGTGATTTAAGGGGTGATTTAAGGGGTGATTTAAGGGGTGATTTAAGGGGTGATTTAAGGGGTGATTTAAGGGGTGATTTAAGGGGTGATTTAAGGAGTGATTTAAGGAGTGGTTTAAGAGGCGACATAAGCAATTGGAACCTTACCGAAAAGAATTACAATATTCTTATCAGCAGATTCTACAGTGAAGAAAACACAAATAAGATTATAAGTAAACTGCGAGAAAATGGCATCAATGAGTATGCTGAAGGAGGGAGCAACGCTGAAAACAATCTGGGTGCTTTGAGGGGTTTAATAAAGTTTGAGCCGTTTCCCTCTTATATCGATCTTTCCAAAACGAAAATAACCGCCCCGGAACAGTTAGAGCAAATTCGAAAACTAACAGCCCAATTACTGAATATAACTATAGTCGGAAAGCCTAAAAAGGACCTCCCCAAAATATCTTCTGTGATAAGAGATAATCTTGAAAATGTGACTCTTGTATATATGGTTCAGGGACAATTATCCACTGAGATACGAAGATACAAAACTATGATGGCCAACATAGAAAGTAACAAATTTAGTTTGGAGCTTGCCTTAGAAACAAATGCCTCTGCTTTAGAGAAACTTAAAAAGGTGAAGACCCAATCTCCGGGTAAAATCGAAAGTAATGTCGTACTGCAGTTTGATGTTGGCGGCAGAAGTGAACATTTGCCTCTGGGATACCAGATACAGGCCATGGAGTCAGAGATTGTGAAGCTTGAAAGACAGGTAGAGACAAATAAACGAAAATATAACTATTATAAAGATTTGTTAGCCTTAAATGAAGGGCTGTTAGCTGAGTTGAAGAAGAGTATTTCCTCGTATTATACAATTCAACAGTTCCATTCATATTTGACCGGATTAATTGCTGGTTATGAAGCCGAGGAATTAAAGGATTATTTAGCTTCATATATTAAAAGAATAGAGAACAGAATCTCTGTAAGTGTCCCTATTTCTGAAAATCCCAAAATATCTTCGATTTCCAAAGGTATAAAGAAGAAGGCCGTTGTCGTTTTTGCGGTTGCACTAATGATATCAGTATTTGCATCTTTCTTATTAGAAGGCCTTAAAAAAAGCCAGGCCCGTGTTTCGTAGAAGCAAATCTTTGGTCAAACAAATAAAAATGTAAGGATAATCGGCGGTTAATTGCATCCCACAGGGACGGAGTCTAAATAAATGATTGATTTTTTGGCATATGAGGGGAAGTGGTCCTGACTATTAAAGTAAAGCCTATTATTGTTGGTATAGCAGGAGGAACAGGGGCCGGAAAAACAATGTCAGTGCGTGCTATTGCCAGACCGTGTCAACTCGAAAAAGATGGTAATTATTCAATATGATTCTTACTATAAAGACAAAAGCCATTTGCTATGTCTATTATCGGGCAAATGCGGGCCTCCGCTTGAAAAAACAAGTATTATCAGCTTTAATTCAACCTTGAATGTCAAGTAGGCTTTTGTAAAAATTATTGGACTTGAATGGAGAAAATTACGGTTTTTAGGAGCATAAATGGGAAATCCCAAATAATTGGGAAATCTCAGGTTATATCGATACTGCCGGAGTTGATCGATCTAGTCGCCGCTCCGGCCTTTCCATTAGTTGTTAGATCAAATTAAAGGTAGCCACCATGGAAGATATGTCTGCTGATAAAATATTTCCTGTAGATTATATAAAACAAAGCAGGAATTTCATAATTACGTTTTTATTTTTGGTGATAGGGTTTTTGACAATTCCTCAATTGCTGCGATTTCCTGACTCCGGACTTGATCGTTCCTGGCAAATAGGCATGCACATGGCTACGATTTCCCAATTTCAGTTTGGTACCGATATAATATTCACTTTCGGACCATTGGGTTTTCTGCGTAGACCTGTTTTCTGTGAATTCAACACATGGATCATCTCAGCAGCCTTCATTTTGTTTGTGCATTGCCTTTTAATCTATTCGATAACCATAGTGATGAAGCGATTTTTAGTACATCCGCTTGATTATGTTATGATGGCCATAGTCTTAATACTTGCGATACCAACAACGCATCTGGAATATAAATTGCTGTTCTCTGCATCGCTCCTTTTATATCTTGTAAATACCTATAAACCTAAAACGACCCGCTCCCTGGCGTTAATTTCTTTTGTATCTTTTCTAATTGCTGTGGTGTCTTTACTTAAATTCACAGCAACAGTAATAAGCTTCAGCATGATTATTTTTATGGTCGTTTTCTACTGTTATAAAAAATATCTGGGCCACTTGTGTTGTATGTTATTCACATATATTGCTTCTCTACTGATTTTACTTACTCTGGCGGGCCAAAAGATTGCCAATTTTCCGACTTATTTACTGAATAGCTTTGAAATTGCTAAAGGTTACAATACCGCCATGTTTCTCAACGGCCCTGACAGGGACGTTTTACTCGGTTTGTGCATCATCAGTTCGTCCATCTTTCTGCTGGTGAACTCTATATTAAAAAGAAAAACAAGCCTAATATTTTTCATTTTGCTCAACGCCGGCTTTGTTCTGGTGGGCTTTAAGCACGGGCTTGTACGTCATTTAAGTGGGCAGGTACAGATTTTTTTCGCTAATATGCTTTTAGTTTTCTGTTCTTTTTATATAATCCACAAAGACAAATTGACCTTACTGCCAAAACGCCTGTGTCTTGTAATTATATATACTTTAATTATTTTTATGATTCAGGGGCGTTCCCACCTATTGCTTCCGAATGTTTTGGGGAATTTAAAGACGGCAAGTTCTGCGTTATCCTTAGTCACCAGTGACTCTGGCGGCAGGGCTCAAATATTGGAAAATGCAAAAAGTAAGATTAGGAAGGACTATCCATTAAACAATGAGACTCTCAAGTATTTAGCTGAGGCGCCCGTAGATATTTTGCCTACGGAAATTTCAATAGCTTATGCATACGACCTGGACTGGTCTCCAAGACCAATAATTCAGACTTACTCTGCTTATACGAACAAGCTTGATAAACTTAATTCTCAATATTTTGAAAGTGGTGATGCCCCTGAGATTTTGTTATACGCCCTCGGTTCTATTGATGGGAGATATCCGTTATTTGATACGCCGGCAACGTTTAGGACAATTCTGAAAAATTATAAACCTTTATTTATAGATGGTGATTTTGTTATCTTAAAAAAAACAAATGCGCCTAATTGGTTTTCAGCTAAAACCATCTCCACTATTGATGCAGAATTTGGCAAGACAGTGTCAGTACCCAAGGCAGAAGATGGATACTTGTTTGCAAAAGTTTATATAGATTATAATTGGCTGGGCCAAATAATGAAGTTGGCCTATAAGCCGCCAATGGTCCGTATAAGTCTAACCGCTGAGGAGAATACATTTGAACACCGATTTATTTTTTCAACAGCAAAAAACGGTATATTCCTGTCACAATATATTGACAGCACCGAAGAGTTATTTAATATTTTGAATGGGGATGTTAACAATAATTTGGATACAATTCTTATATCTACTGAATATCAATGTTTCTATGATAAGAATATAAGAATCGAATTCTTCAAAGTTCCATATAATGTGTCAAAAAGTGGCCTGCCCCCTAAAAACTGTACCAATTAAAGTGAGAGTATAATCGATTGATTTGGCATACTGTTTTGTCCAATGTAAGGAGTAGTTGTGCATAACGCCAAATGTACGTGCTGGAATTTTGCTCACCAACTTAACACGCCAGCTAAACTGGTTAACATGAACGGTTCCCAAGAGGTAAAAGGTATGAGAT
>SDBV01011917.1_pt1 | contig 11200 bp, 19 predicted proteins | sample 2277081 | NCBI WGS metagenome assembly SDBV01 (sample SAMN10402039, study PRJNA504765) | marine sediment metagenome | isolation source: marine sediment core GS10_PC15, 223 cmbsf | place: Arctic Ocean: Southern Knipovich Ridge | collected 2010
GTTGCCTTGTTGTTTTATTATTTTATTCATTGTATTATTATATATTAAATAGTATTTAAAGGTATCTTATTACTTGAAAGTTACACAAAATAATGTTGGACTGGTCTTTCAACCATTTGATTTTTTGCTCCTTTTAGTTTTGTTATTAACCATACTATCTTAATATCTCCTTGTTCTACTAACTTCTTCAGATTTCTTCCTGCACTTCTTAAATCTAGTTTTTCCCTTATTTCCTTAGTTGAAAGAGGTCTTTTACTCTTTTCTAATAATCTTAATACTGAATCTTGACTCATTGTGTAGTAAACATCCTCATTTGTTCTATGGCCTTTTTAACATTAGGGATTACTTCAACACCTCCATGCATTCTTCTTTTATCTCTAATTAAATTTAATCTCTTCAAAGCCCTACCAACCCATCTTGGATTGATCCATTTCTCTTCAGTTTCATCATCACCTATAAAACTTCTAAAATCAACCGTGAGTTTTTTTATAGTTATATAATCTGGTTTTTCAAACTTAGAAACAAAATCAATAAGCATTACATCTCTTGATTCAGTCATCTCGGATTCTTTTCTCTCTTTAGTCATGTCTATTGCAATCTTCAACATCTTACTAAAAATATCTTCCGATAGAAAATCAGAAATTAGAAAGAATGGTAACATTAATTCTAAATTTCTTCCGTTAATTCCTGTATCGTGAATTCTATTAAACATGTGTAAAAGATCAACATCTTGTAACTTATCATCAGTGAAATCTCCTGTTGTTTGTGTAGTATTAGTAGTTAGTGTAGTATATGTAGGTATGTACTTATATCGAGAATTTATGTAATTATTCCACTTTTTCAATACCCCCGATTTGCTAAAGAAACTACACAACTGCACTAAACAAAGGGAAATGTTATTTTTAACTACACCAACTATTACGTTATTTTCAAAGTCTTCATTTAATCTTGTTCTTCTTGGATCAGAGCTCTTTTCCAGAATTAGAGTGACACATCTATCTCCAAGAACTTCTTCCATACCCCAAATATTAGCCATTACTATTGGTTTATAGGGTTCAAATTCTTCTAATACAAACTCTTCCCCTTGCTTTTTCATTCTAGCTATCTTCATACCTTTTTTATATGAGGCATTTAATATTTCTCTCAATGCTTGAGCTTCTTTACTTACTATTTGTTCAAATTCATCAATACAGAGAGTTCTCTTCCCCATCCTAAATAATACAGCTTCTCTCATAGAAGTATTAAGAGTTCCTTTATAACTTAAACTAGCAATTAGTTTCATAGCTCTTGATTTACCAGCTCCCCTCATAGCATTAATAAAAAGATAAGGGAAGGTTTCAAAACTATCATGTAAATAAGTTCCAATAATCCATAAGGCCATTAAATCATAATAATCGTCTCTCATATCCATATATTCATGGAGTAATCCTTTAATGTCTTCAAAAGCTCTACCTAAAATATATCTTACATTATCTATTTCTTTTAATTCACCTTGGGTTAGAGTTCCAAGATATGTATTTTCTAATTCTTTATTTTCAACTTTTATGATGCCTGTCTTAATAAATTCTTCATGTTGTTGTTTTCTAATCTCATCAATCGCTTCTTTTTTCCCCATCACCTATCACCTCTTTTATTTTATTTAATATCGAAGCTTTAGAAAGAACTTCATCATATCTTATGGTAATTAATTTAATCCCTTGTTCTTTAGCTCGTTTATTCTTTTTAATATCTCTTTGTTTTTGTCCTTCAAAATCTTCTTTTGTTTTATGAAATACTTTGATGTGATTATAGTGTTGTTCACCATTATATTCAAAACCTAATTTTAAAGAAGGAAGATAACAATCAATTTCTAAACCATTTAGAATAGTTCTGTTGTGTTTTTGTAATTGTTTTTGAGGATAAATACTTTGAATAATTTCAATCATTAATCTTTCATTTTCCCACTGTTGTTCTTTTTCCCCCAAGTAATATTTCTTATTAATTAATTCTCCTTTTCCTTTGATATAAGGTAATATCCAAGTTTTACTTACATTTTTATATCTACTATTTTTAAAATTTCTCCAATGTCCTCTCACCCAAAATCTAAATCCAATCTTCCAAGCTTCAAGATTATTATTTAATGTTTCATAAATATATCTTTTTAGATTTCCCTTTATCACTAAAGAATAAATATTAGGTAATGGTTTTTTACCTTTTTTCATTCTTCTATCATTTCTTTTATGTTCTTCAATACATACGACTTCCACATCTTGATGATTGATAAAGTCAAGAATATTACATACAAATTCTTTTAATTTTAATTTAGTTTCTTTAGGTAATAATTGGTTTGGATTTTTAGATAGTATTAATTCTCCTCCTATATTAGTGTCCCACAAAGCTGACATAGGATAATCTTCTCCATCTATAGTTCTAAATATTACTTCTACTGCTCCTGTTATGGTAATTACTGATTTTAAATTATAAATATAAAGTCCTTTAAGAATACATTTAATTGCATTTGGAGAATTATCTTTTAAACCATGTTCTTGTAATTCTTTATCACTCATCCCTACTTTTTTTAAACTATCCCCAATTTCGAACTCTTGCTCAATTTCTATGAACATATCTTCAAAAGGCATTTGTTTTTTTAACATATCATTTTTTGTATTTAGTAATAGAGGGAATATTTCTTTAGAAATTCTAAATACTGGAACTTTTCCATAGAGTAATTTAAAGGCTACTAGATCTAAAAAAATTTCCATGTCTTTATTTTGATCTTTATATATATTTTCTTCATTAATATTTTTTATTTCTGTACCATCCAAGTGTTCTCCTACAATAGTATTAAGAAAAAAATCAACATATTCATTTCCTGTAAGTTTTCTTTTTATTTGTTTAAGATTCATCACCTTTAACCTCTAATTTATTTTTACAGTTTATACATATAAATTTGCCTTCTTTATTTTTAGAAATATGGCTATGCCATTTATTACATTTAAAACATATACATCCGAATATCATTTAATATCCCTCCATCCTTTAATTTTTTTCATACAAGGAATACAGAGAACACAATTTAAGGGGTAAGTGCATCCACAAATTAATTTCCATTCTTCACCCGAAACCATTTTCATATCAGGCATATACTCTCCACATCTTTCACATTGAAAACCAATGGTTGAAAGAAAGACATCTCTATTAGGAATTTTCTCCCAGTCCACATTTTCAAAACAACTACAACTAAGAAGTTGTCCTTTACATTTAGGACATCTTTCCCAATCACATCCTTCCTTATGTAATTCTCCTTCTAATGCTATACAATCATGACAACAATCAGATATTTTTTCATTCATTCTTGTTCCTCTAATTTTATTATTTCAGAATGAACAATAGTAATCTTTTTATTATATTTATCAATTAATGTAATAAAGATTAAGGGTTTAGAATTATCATCTACATCAATAACATCACCGTTATAAACGTCTCCTGTTCGGAGCTTAATAAATATTTTCTTTCCATTCAATCCTTTCCATTCCATACTTTCTATCTAATTTTATTTACTATTTAAACTTTCTTTACTACTAGGCAATGTCCGTTAAATAGTGTTTTGTCTATTTAATGTCCATAAAAGTTAGGTAGTGATCACTTAATATGATCAAATTGTGGACAAGAGCTTTTAGAAGTAATTCACAATTTTGGGAAGTTGTATTTCGACACCTAATATAATTAAGATTTTTTCTTTTCCAAGCAGAAAATAAACTTTCTATCAAAGGTCTGAACCTATAGAATTCATTCCATAACTCTGGATTGTTCCTATGTAGATCAAGAGAATCTTTCCATAATTTACTTTTACCTCTTTTCATATTTACATTTGATTTAAAGTCAATAAAAGCATATCTAATATTAAGTTCTTCACATAATGAATAAGCCTTTTTATTACAATATCCTTTGTCAGCCAATAAGACTCGAACCTTAAAATTTGCACAAGTATTTCTAACTATCTCCTCAAATATTAAAGAATCATGGATTGTCCCCGGAGTTCCTCTAGCGTAGGTTACTATTTTAGTTTCTTTAAACATTCCTACATGAAATTTTCTAGTTTTGTAAAATGAGTGCAGTTTTAATGTTCTTGTTTTGTTTTTATGTGCAGAAGCAACGTTCATCATTTTTTGATACCAAGTTGAATCAATTATTAGTGTTTCTGAGATGTGTGCTAAAGGAAGTCCTGAAAGAGAAATTAATTCCGTAAGCTTATCTTCTAGATTAGAATCGTTCATGTATTTTGATATTGTACTTCTTTTTGGAATAAAATTTATTGAATTAGAATCATATAGTGTTTGTAAATCTGAATAACACCGCCTATATGACCAGGAATGATATGACATAACTAATAAGCATTTTATAACATCCTGTAGTGGTGCAGAAGGTCTTCCTTCTTTTATTTTCTCTTCAAAACTGATTCCATCTAAAAACTTATCTATCATAACTAGAAGTTTACTTTTCTCATGTTGTATATTATCTGGATTGTATTGTTGCATTTTGACTATGAAAGGACGGAGCGATTTGTACCCTCCTGCTGCGTCCTTAAAATAAGGTACATATATGGGTGTACTCTTATTTGTAACCTAGAATATAAAGGTATTTAAACCTTTCCTTTGGATGTACATCTATATAGATAGTTTTATAAACCTTAGTACATTAGAATATTAAAGGTAATATCTATGGGTGTACTAACAAAAAAGGAAAAAGAAAGACTTTTTTCTCAGATTGAATCAAATGAGAAAATTGAAAGGGAAGTCTCTTTATCTTGGGATGGAAAAAACTTGATAGTTAGATTCCCAAGAGATATTGCAGATTATCTTGATGTTAATGAAAAGAACAGATTTGAAAAAAATCTAAAATTCATAGTGGAAGAAAAAGATGGAAAGATTGATCAGAGATTTGAGATTGTAGAAAGAACAACCCCTAAACGTAAGGTTAAGAAGAAAAATGGTTAAACCAAAAAGAAAACCAAGATCAAGAATAACTGAATTTGATAGTAGGCTTTTTGCTAATCTTCGTAGAGCTAATAGGCCATTACCTGTAAAACGTCTTGCTATGAGATTAGATTCTAGTTGGAAAACGACTAATGAACATGTTAAAAAGTTAGAGAGGATGAATGTTTTGAGAACTAATAGATCTATTAGAAGAACGAATGTTTCGATAAATCCGGATGTTTTTGGGAATGTTAAAAGGAAGGCTAAGAAGAAAAGGTAATTACCTTCACTTCGTTCTACACGAAGTGAAGAATCGTATCTATTTAAACTATGCTACCAGCTTTGCACAATTTCAAGCCCTAATCTTGTGCAACAAAGGTTTTTTTTGATTCGTAAAAATTAATCTCAATGTCCTGGAGAAACATTTCCTGAATTAAGCAACAAATATTATGGCATAAGATTTTAGTATAAATTTCATTTTCTTGAGAGGTATCATTCTTAGATCTAACAAATTCTCCAAACTTGGATTTAATCATATAAAATCCTGTTTCTGAATTTGATCTTAAATGATACCGTTTAAAAAATTTCTCAGGTTCATTATGGAAATAATTATACATAAATGCCCACATGCTACTTCCCTTCTGGTTTTTCTTAGCATTAACCTTAAAAGGAATGTAAGGCACACATCCAATTTCACTGGCGACTTGTAAATTAGCACGAGAACTATAAGCCTTATCCGCTGAAATTTCATCTATTGTAAAATTCTCTGCAGCTCTTCTTAATAATTTTTCAAACTCTGGAGAATCCGCAGCCGTTCCTTTAGTAACTTTGCAAGTAACTGCAATATTTGTTAATGTTCCATAAAATATATGAGCTTTCTTATAAAGCCTATGTCTATTAAATTTAGTTCTAGCAGAACTCCATTTTTCGTATTTATGAGAACTTATTCCTGTACTGTCAACTGCAAAATTTCTTTCCAATTGTGCTAAAGGTGTTGCAGATAATTCAATTAAATATTTTAAGGTAGGTCTTAGAATTGGTCTATTAAAATAATTTAAAACAGAATTAAAGCAAGGCTTCTTATCAATATAATTAAGATCCTTACATAATTGAATATCTGATTGTAATCTTCTTGAACTTGTCCCTAAATAAACTTTCAAACACATACAGAAAACTTCTCTTGATTGCCTTTCATTGCCTAATGTTTGACAAAGTTCTTTCAACAATCTAAGAAAAATTAGTTTCTCCTTAGTCTGAGATTGGTTATACAATCTCCAGCTAAAAGGTTTAATTCCTGAATCTTTGAACTCTTGATAATCAAAGAGTTTGCTTTGGTATTCTTCTTTCATTTTAATATCTCCATCATTAAATTATGTTCCGTTTCCAAATCATTCTGGTGAAACATTGGTTCTCCATCAAAAACGTAATTCATTAATAATTGTCCGAATCTTTGTTCTGGATATTTTTCCCATAACTTTTCAATCAACGTCAATATTATTTTTATTTTTATTTTTTCGTTCATTTTGTCCTCCTGGAATGGTAGTAGGAGTCCCATAACCTCCAAATGTCCCATAACCAAACTACCGTACACCTATTTGGTGTATTATAACCTTTATAAATATTTGTATATGGACGTACATTCAATAGTAACATTTATAAACTAGAAGTACATTCAATTATTAAAGATGGTGAAAAAGGGTGTACTTACGGAATCAGAAAAAGAAAGATTTCTGAAACTAATGAAGACTGGTGAAGAAATAGAAAGGGAAGTAAATATCTCTTGGGATGGATCAAATTTATTGATTAGAATACCAAAAGAAATTGCAGATTATTTAGGAATTAATAAAGATAATAGATTTGAAAATAAAATTAAATTTACTATAAAAGAAATGCCTGAAGGTGTTGAGAAACGATTTGAAATAGTTAAAAGAAGTGAACCAAAAAGAAAATGGAGAAAAAAGAAAAAATGAGAATTCCACGTAAAATATTTGATTTATCAAAAAATTCTATGCACGTTCTTATTGATCTATATAGGGCAAAAAGAGAACTGTCTGTTAGAGAAATATCAAAAAGAACTACTCTAAGTTGGCAAACTGCAAATAATAACCTCAAAATTTTAGAAAAGAGACACTTAGTTAAATGTCGAAGATCAATAAGAAGGACTTACTGTACGCTTACACAAGAAGCAAAAAAAAGTATTAAGGGTTTTAAATAATCCATTACTCTTCATAAAAAACATATTGTGTTCTTTTTGTAATCATATTAAATAACGTATCTTTCTTTATAATCTGTCTTTCTTTTTGAATTGTGTTATATTTTATTTTATCATTGCAAATTGTTTTAGTTGGGTTATTTATTCCCTTATACCTACAACTAAAATCTTCTCCAGCATCATAACTAAATTGCCAAGAGGCTGTACCCATACGAGTTGGTTGAACTCCCACCTTCACTAAATCAATAAAAGTTTCTTCCTTAGTTTCATCATTTAAAGAATAAGCTGTAACATCCCAAATACCATAAACATCATCTATATTTTGAATATTTAAATTACAATTTTTTTGATACTTGGTACAAGCATAATGTATACATTGATCTCGGTATTCTACACAATTTCCCCAGATATTTTTATTAACACATACTTTTCTATTTCCATCACATATCTGATTAAGGCATTGAGAATTAATTGTTCCCCATTCTATCACAGATTTTAAATTTATATTTTCACATTCTTGACCTGTATAAGGCTCCTTAATATCATATATTGCATTTGCTGAATAGGAAAAAGGAACAATAAAAACTACGATAGCAGCTATAATCAAGATTACTATTGACATAACAACTGTTTTTTCTTTAATTCTTACACTTAATTTATCTTTATCTTCCATCTTAATAACATCGTAATAACGATGTAGTATTTATTTATAAATATTGCTGTTTTTTGACTTATGATATTAAATTCTGCAGAAGATAGATGTGTTTTAGAGGTTTTGAAGATTTTATCTAAAGGACAATCCAAGTATTCTACTATGTTTAAAGAAACTAAAGTATCCCATACTACACTACAGAGGGTCCTGAAATACCTTGAAGCTAATAAATTCATTAATCGAGAAGATATAGGCCACATGAAAGTGGATTATGAGATCACTAGTAAAGGTAAGAAACTACTGCAACAGCTATTGCAGCTAAAACAGTTATTGTAATTCAAATAAGAGCACATCACTATTTATTTTACATTTTATTTTTAAAAGATAAAAGAAGAGTTTATAAATTACCTTTTCTTTGAATAGATAATAAAAAAGGGGTGTATTTAGATTATTCTTATTCGTGAATTTATTCCTCTCTTTTCCACTAGAAATAATGTTAAGTACTGTATTTAACACTAGGTTAACACTAGATATCTAAAAAGACCTACCGTTAAATATATAAAGTGATCTTTCTTGGAAAAATCATGGAAATAACACAGTTTATAGATACAATAAAACAAGGCGAAAATGATAAAGTAGAATTTAAGTTAAATATTCAAAAAGAGATTGCTGCAGACATTTGTGCTTTTCTTAATACAGATGGAGGACATATTCTTATTGGCATAGATAATGATGGAAATGTCATAGGTATCGATGATCTTAATGCCTCAAAACAAAAATTAGCAGATATTATTAATTCCATTAATCCTCATGTCGAAATTAAAACTTCATCCCTTGACTTGTCTTTTATGGAAAAACAAGGAAAGTGTATTTTAATAATAGAAATAGAAAAAGATAGTAAACTTTATTCTTGGAAAAATAGAGCCCATATTAGAGTTGGTAGAAATAATAGGCCTTTAACAATAAATGAATTAATAGAAAAAGCATCTGAATCCATCTTAATCTACTTTGATGAACAGCCTTCAAAATATCCAGCAGAAATAATTTCTAAAAAAAGATTTGGAGATTATTTAAATAAAAGATATGAAAAAAGGGGCATTGCCATCTCTGGAACAATGGAAGAGAACCTTAGGCAATTAAAAATCGTTAAAAATAGGAAAGCAACCCATGGGGGGATACTTTGTTTTTCTCAGAAGCCTCAAAACTATTTTCCATATGCTAGAGTTCGTTTAATAAAATTTGAAAATGAAGGTTCAACAAGTTACACAGATAGTAAAGAATTTAATGGTCCTTTATCCGAAATAATGGACGGTATAGAAAAATATTTCTTGAATAGTTTTAAAGTGATTGGTGAAGAAATAAAAGGATTCGAAAGAAAAGAATATTTAGAATATCCTATTGTGGCATTAAGGGAAGCTGTTGCTAACGCTTTAGCACACAGAAATTATTTTGATCCAACAGAGATTTTAATTATAATGTATCCAAATAAAATAATTATAAAAAATCCAGGGGCATTTCCCCCAGGAGTCACAGTAAATTCCCCTTTTCATAAAGCAAGAAATCCCATGTTATCCTCACATCTTTATGATCTTGGATATATTGATAAATGGGGAAGTGGGATTAAAAAAATACTTTCTACATGTAAGGAACATCCATTAGTAGATGTGGAGTTTATTATAAATCCTTACCATACCCAAGTATCATTTTTTAAAAGAATAGAAAAAGTTGAGGAAAAATTAGATGATATAAGTAAAAAGGTATTAGCTTTACTTGAAAATAAAGGTGAACTAAATTCAAGCACAATTTCTCAAGATTTAGGTAAGAGCAAACCAACCATCGTAGAAAAAATAAATTTATTAATAGCATATGGATTAGTTCTTAAAAAAGGTAGTGGACCAAAAGTTACTTATTTAAGAATAAAAGAACCAAGAGATTTTCCTTCCAAGGATCTATAAATACTTAAATAATGAAGCATATAGAATTAAAACATAAAAATGGATAAAAAAGAAACATTTTTAGAAGCAATACATAAAAAAAATATTGTCAAAGTAGAAATTAACAGTAAGGAAAAAGGATTCATTACTAGAAAATGTGTTCCTTTTGATTTTGGACCAAGTAGAAAATTTAAGGATGGATTAGATAGATTTCATTTCTATGACCTTGATAGTCCTGATGGAAGTCATACTTTATCAATCACACCTAATCAATTGATATCTATAGAAATTACTCCAGAAAATTTTGAACCTTCAACTTATGTTACTTGGTCAGCACCCTACAACTGGTTTATTAAAAGAGATTGGGGCATTCATTCTTAAAATTAATTTGTGCAGGATTAAGCTAAAATTAAGATTTGTGCAAGGCCTATGCTACCATAAAGTTTATATACTATGATAATCATAGTATACTATGATAAATGATAACATACTTAACTGTACGAGATGTAGCCACGCATTTGACACCTTCATTTAAGCCACGACTTCTTGACATAACCGCAGGTTGGGTATTGGCGGCGACTTTTGGGGTGGCGACACCAGTGGCTTTGCTTTTGGGGTGTTGGATGAAAGTTCTTAACTAAACGAGCGTTAAAATCGTTCTAAATTCTACGAATATCGGCAATTTGACCCCCCTTTAATTTTTCTAGTTTATAGACAGATTAGAGACAATATCGACTTTATAGACTAAGCATTACTACTAAAAAATGAATTGGTTAACCGCGTGTGCAACAATGTTGAATCAATGCGTTGCCAGGTTTTAGACTGGTTCTACTTGCATTATCGCACTCATATCCTAAGAATTATTATTATTTAAGTTTTACCCTCGTCCTACGGTAAACTACTTTATAATTTTTTGATTTCCTGTCTTCAGGAAATATCATTAAGTCATTATCTTCTTCGAACTCTTCGCTTAACTTTTCTTTTAACACGCCTAACTGCTCTACGAACTTTCCTTCGAACTTTTCTTTTTACTGCTATTTTATCATCCCTCCTAAATATTATTTCTTAACTTCTTTGAATTTTGTGATTTCTACTACCATCTTCTTTCCCCTGAATCCTAATCTTATATCTCCTACAAACCTAAACCTTGTTGGTTTTTTTCCTGGTGGTGCTTTCATAATAGTTTTAACTTTCTTTAAAACCATGTTATCTTAACCTCGTAGGTGTTCTTAATATTCTTGCTCTTTCAATTCTAGCTTGAGTTCTAGCTCTTCTTTCTAATAATTTCTGTGCTATTTGTTCTCGTGATAATTTTTTAACTCCTGGAAGTTTTTTAGTTTTGGATAATGCTTTAGTTCCAAATACTGCTTTTTCTAATTGTTTTACTGATTTTTTTAGTCCTTTTAATTTTTTCTTCCTCGCCATGTTATAATCTATTTAATACACC
>SDBV01011918.1_pt1 | contig 11200 bp, 9 predicted proteins | sample 2277081 | NCBI WGS metagenome assembly SDBV01 (sample SAMN10402039, study PRJNA504765) | marine sediment metagenome | isolation source: marine sediment core GS10_PC15, 223 cmbsf | place: Arctic Ocean: Southern Knipovich Ridge | collected 2010
AGAAATTGAAGTTAGATTATTGGATTGGTATAACTAATAGTGCCGAACACATATTAAATATATAGGTGTAATTTTCAAAAAAAGTTGGTACTTTTTCGCGCCCTGAGGTAAGGGAGAAACTAAAACCGTCCTGTTTTTTTTGGATTTGTTATGAACTTTGATGATCTTTTAAAACAATTTAGAATGTGGCAAGATATTATAAATTCTCCTTTTCGGAAAATAATTCAAGATTTCGAAGATCAAAGATCTCATCTTCAATCAGTTTTCGACACAGCTCAGATTGAGAAGTATTACCTCAATAATAATAATTTAACTTATATCCAAAATTTAAACGAAGAATATTCAAAGTGGAGGAGTATTGTTGATACATCAGCTATTAGCAATTTTCAGAATCAACTAAGTTCCATAATTGACAATATTAAATTACCAGCTTTGTGCTCTATTGCCAATGAATGGCGAAAAGTGATAGACGATGCTTCCGCGATCCAAAAATTTTCTCAATCATTTGGAGGGCAAATAATTGAAAGTCTACATCAAATTACTAGTGCAGGCGATAGGACTCATGCTTCGCAACAAGTTGATTATCTAGATAAGCTGTTAATAGATAAACTATCAAAACTTCCCAAAATCCAGTTAAGTAAAGAGGCTATAGTTCAAATAATATTAGCTATCGTTCTTTTTATAGTTACAATTTTTCATTCAATGCAGTCAGAAGATAACATTAGTTCTAAGATTGATGAGGTTGAAGAGGTAGTTTTAGATAAACTTCATGAAACGGAAGATCATTTGCTGAAGAAGTTTGAAGAGTTGGAGACCACAGAGAATAAAAATTTTTATGTAGCAACTAAGCATGTGAACCTACGTTTGGAGCCATCGACTAACTCTGAGGTTATTTATATTCTTTCTCCGAATATGTTGGTTGAAGTTATGGAGAAAAAAGGCAATTGGTTTAGCGTACAGTTTTTTGATTATATTGAGGGTAGATTGAAAAAGGGATGGGCGTATGGTGAACACCTTACCCCTGCTAGTGAAGATAACGAAAATGAATCATCTGTAAAGTGATTAACAAATTTAAGTGAACGGCAGGCAGAACTTTTTTAAATTATTTGTAAAATGGCCCTGTGATATATACGTAGAAGCGCCCTAAGGCGTGGGAGAAAACAGAACCTCCCCCTTTTTGTTTTATAAGAGGAGAAAAAATGAATAGAGAAACTGTTGGTATAATTATTGCGCAACCCACAAACTTTGATGTTCTTTCTTTCAAGTATTTTTTACTTGCTTTGAATAAAGTCCAAGATTATTACGAGTTTATTTTCCCAGATATTGAGGACATCGAATTTTCTGCTTTGGAAAAAAGTTATGAACAACTTTTTGAAGAGTTTGAGACCATTAAAAATAAACTTGAAATTGAAACAAATTACTGGATAGTAATTTTATCAGAGGGGCTGCCTAATAATTATTTTTTTAACAGCCAAGGGAATGTATCTTTTATTACCACTAATGTATGGAACCGTCTTTTTTCTCCACCATCTCTTTTCGAGTATTTACTTCATTGTATCACTGCAAGTCTTTTATTTATGCATCCAAAACTATCTCTCAGTTCACATAATGAGACTAAAGGATGTGTCATTGACTTCACACGCATTAAAGAGGATGATCGAGTAGATATTGCACTTGGTTATATATGCGATTTGGACAGACAACACATAGTGGAAAATATTGGAAAGGATTATTTAAAACAAATAGAGCTTATAATTAACAGAAAATGGATTGGGTCGATTGAAGATCGAGGAAGTATTGCGTACAACCTTAAGCATTTTTTCCATTTTAATATTGATCATGATTCTGGCTTTAATAAAACGTTCTGGGAGAAAGCTTTATCTAAGTTTGAGGATTTACCATTAGAATTAATAAAACTTATTATTCAAGGAATAATAGCGATCCTTTTAACTGTGATTCTTTTAAAGCTCGGTCTAAATCAATAATTAATATAACTAATTACTGTTCTGAATGTATGCCAGCAGTGATTTTTTAGGGTTATTAAAGAGAATGTGGGGAATTTTAATGGACAAAATGCGACTTTATGATCTATATGTAGAAGCGCCCTGAAGTAAGGGAGAAACTAAAACCGTCCTTTTTTTCTTTTTTGTTTTAAGATGCCCGCTACCTGAGGTATGTAAAAAGTGGGCTACGGTAAAAAAGCTAACCTGCTTCTGCCTTGAGAGTATCCTGCCCTATCCAGCTTAGGCCGCTAATTTTTTTATGTAACTACTCGTATTTTAAGTTTTTTTAATAAGTTACCAACACCCTCTTCACAGCAAAATACTAATAAAAACAAGGACTTATGATTTTTATACTTTTCACTTGACATACACTATATATTGTGGTTTAATTGCGTAGGCACCACAAAATATGGAGAATGAAAGGAGATTCTAATGCCCAAGAAAACAACGAAATACAGCCAAGAAGGGATCAAAAAGCTTCCGAACGACAGACCCGCTCTATATCGCATAAAGACACAAAGCGGCAATGTGAACTATGCTGGGACAGCTAAAAAAGGTAGAGTTAGAGAGCGAATTGCCGAACATCTTGAAGAAATTCCTGGAGCAAAAGTTCAAATTGAACAATTTAGTAGCATTAAAGACGCTCAAAAAAAAGAGGCTGGTGTAATTAAACGGAGTCAACCGAAATATAACGATAAAAGCAAGTAAAACGCTTAGAATATGCGAATTATATAAATTATTATTTAAAAAAATTACAAATGAATAGATCAATTTATACATATGCACTAATTAAAGCACTTTATGACCAAGAGCAGGACTATATTGATTCCTTTAGGTCTTTTACTATAAAAGTCATTCCAACTGATAAATTTGTGGATTTAGTTTATATTCAAAAAAATCTAAAAACACAATTTGCTTTAGAAATACCTTTACATGTGCTTAGTACTATTTTAAAAAGAGCTGAAAGGGAGGATTATTTAGAACAAAAAAATGAACTGAAGCATTATAAATTAAAAGAAAAAGGGCTTAAATATTTAGACATACTTGAAACCGAAAAAGAAGTTGAACGAAGAATAAATTCTTTACTGGAAAATATAAAGCAATTTTTTGAAAAGAATGGTTTATCTTTAAACATAGACAAAATTCATAATTTACTTATTTCTTTTTTTCAGAAGAATATCGAAAATTTGATAGAGTTTATTAATCCTTCTATATCTGCAGGTGAACTGTCAATTTCTAGTCCTGATAGCTATGAAAATATTTTAGTTAAATACATAGTAACTGCAGAACAGGAAAAACCGGAACATTATAAAATATTACAAGAGATGATTATGGGTTCAATTATCTCAGTGGTACTTTATGCAAAAGAACCTTCAGATATAGAAGTGATTAGAAGCAAAAAGTTTAAGCATTGCCAAGTTTTCTTAGATACGAATTTTGTTTTTTCCATTTTGAACTTTCGCGATCGTGAATCTAGCGAATCTGCAAAAGAACTTTTAAGATTATTGAAAAAGCTAGAATTTAGACTTAATGTATTCAGTTTTACGGTAGATGAAATATGTAGGGTAATTGGACGATATCCGAAAATGCTAAATCGTTATCCTACAAGTATTGGGGTAGATACTATTTATAGTAATCTTAAGATAAAAGGCTGGAAAGAAACAGATGCAAAAGACTTCATAGTTAATATAGAAACTATCTTAAGAGAAAAAGGAGTAAAGATTAAATGGGTTGCAGATATTGACTTAAATAATTATGAACCGAAAAATGCTGATTATATAGATATCATACGACAATATAAACCTCTCCAAGATGCATTCAATCGAAATCATGATTTAGCCGCTATCGAAGAAATTAAGACGCTTCGAAAGATACCATTAAGAAAGATAGAAGATGCAAAAGCAATTTTTTTGACTGAAGATGATGGACTTAGTAAATTTAATTTCGTTGAATTAGCACACAAAACGAATGGTACAGTATGCGAGGTTATCTTAGCGAAATTATTGACCAGCATATTATGGTTAAAGAATCCAACAGCAGAAGTTTCACTTAAGGCAATAATTGCTGCTTATTCGCGTGAACTTTTCATTAAAAGGAGAATATGGGATAAATTCTATGATGTGCTTTATCAGTTAAGACAGGAAGAAAAGACTGATGATGATAAAATTTCAATGCTTTTCTACCACAGATATATTGAAGACATTTTAAGGAAGTTTGATGAAGCTGATTCAGATCAAATTACAAGCGAATTCGTGTTGGGTAAAATAGAGGAAGCCGCTCGCTTACCAGAGAAAGATATTAAAAAGAAATTAGAATATTTGGAAAAGATAAAGGCAGAAGAAATAAGAAAAGAGGTTGTAAAAAAAGAGAAAGAATTTTTAAAATGTATAAAATTCGAAGTATCAAAAAAAGAACAAGAAAAAGATAAAGAGTGGTCAGAAGAAATCAGAGAAATTAAAAAGAAAGCAAGGCGGGGAGCTGAAGGGTCTGCTGGAAATATAATGTTTATTCTAAGAAGTTTAATAACGGTTTTGTTTTCTATCCCTTGTATTTTCTACATTGTTAAGGGAAAATGGGAAATCTTTTTAAGAGTGCAGGGAGCAGTTTCAATTATTGCATTTTTATTAATTTTCATTTTTGGTATTAGTGATATTAAGGGATTATGGAAGCACTTTGAGGAAAAATTAGCCGATACAATATACAATAAAAAAGTAAAGGATTTAGGTTTGCATAAATATAATTAAATCAGTGGATTAATATCCGACTGTGGCGAAATTGGCAGACGCAGTGGCCTTGCACGCCACCGAGGGTGTACCTCGTGCGGGTTCGAGTCCCGCCAGTGGGGGAAGTTGGGCAACACCAACTTCCCCCTTTTTTGTGGGCCATGCAAAAAAACCCTAGGGGTGTGGGGATGGCCCTCCAAACTAACTGGCGGGTAAAAATACCCCACTATATAATGATTTACCGCGGGTTTTGTTTGATTATGGTTGATTAATCTGATATAACAAAGAAAACTATATAATCACTTGTTAGGCGAAAGGGAAAATAAGAATAATGATTCAGTCTTTGTACATTAAGGCCGTGATTCTACTTTTTTGCGGACTATTCTTTTTGGTTCAAGCCAATCCTGTTGATGCCAAGACCGCACAACAAATTGCGAGAAGCACATTTGGATCAACTGTGTTATTGGTCATGGAAGATGCAAATGGACAGCCCATTTCACTAGGCAGTGGCTTTATTGTGAAAGAAGGAGTAATAGCTACTAACCTCCATATTGTCGAGGGAGCGTCGGCTGGCTATGCAAAGCTTATAGGCAAAAAATCAAAGTTTAACATAGAAGGAATTGTTGGCCTTGATCCTCTTCATGACTTAATACTTTTAAAAATATCTGCCTCACAAACTACCGGGCTATCTCTTGGAAACAGTGATATAGTTGAAGTTGGTGAACAAGTTTATGTTGTTGGTAATCCTCAAGGATTAGAAGGCACATTTTCTCAAGGGATAGTAAGTAGTATCAGGGACATTGGCAAGGAAAAACTTCTTCAAATCACCGCGCCTATATCACCTGGTAGCAGTGGTGGCCCAGTTTTAAATTCAAGTGGACAAGTTATTGGTGTGGCAGTTGCTACATTTAAAGGAGGACAAAATCTTAATTTTGCTATTCCTTCAAATTACTTGAGCTCTTTGATATCAAAGCAAACTAATATAAAGCCTTTATCCAATTACAAGCCACGTAAGAGCGATAAAAACATTGTGGCGAACTTTGGAGGTCGCAGCACAGAAGGTGTGACTGGTCGTAAGCTCACATGGACATATATTCATCTTCAACTTGGAGATTATTCATTCACACTGAAAAATAATTTGCGTGAGCCTGTTAAAAATGTATATTGCCTAGTGATTTTTTACGATGCTAGTGGGGAGCCTATTGATGTCGATGAAGTGCGATATAAGGGAACTATTAGACCGAAGCTTGCAAAAAGGATTAATGGACGTGTTGACAATAGTGTGCAGAAAATAACAACACGTATCGACTTTAGAATTTTATACTTTGAGATTGTTGAATAGATTACAAACGCTTAACCTTACAGTGCTCTGAATGTCGGCCAGCGGTACCATTTTGATTTTGATTAGCATGTAATTTACAAATCGTCTTTTAGTTTGTTTATGAGCTTCATGGTCTGCATTGGTGGCTTTGACGTTATGTATAAGAAATATTTGACCGCTCCGGTCATAGGCTTCAAGAAATCAATTATATTAAGAGAGGGAACGACCTATGAAAAAAAATATTATTATGTTCTTAATTGAGTTGCTCGTTGCTGGAATCATTGTTTATTTTAGCGTTAAGTTATTTCTATTATATTTTTTCTTAATGTGGCTATGGAAAAGATATGAAGACACAGAATTAATCAGAAAAAATATCAATGTTATAAGACTGAGTTTAGAAGTAAAAACGCTACTTATTATGAAGAAATTAAATGTCAGCAGACAAGATTGTATAGACATTGAAACTGAGTACTCTAATAAGAACCCAGAAGCATGGAAAATATTTCATAAAGATTTACAAGATATTGGCCTTAATTATGGAGAGGATAGTCGCATAATATAACTAATATATGATGTCCATAAGATTTCAATCTCTATGAATTATTAATAAGTAGGGGTAATAAGTGGAATGTTTTTTTCTTTACCCCCATTGAAAATTGCAGGCGAGTGAAGGAAGCCGAAGGGTGAAAAATTAATTCGTGTCTGAGGTCGATGCGAAAAGTCAAAATTAAAGACCTGACACCTTTTGTTTCTGCAATGTGCTGATGATTGGACCGCCTGGTTCAGGAAAAACCATGCTTGCCAAAAGAATACCCATCATTTTGGCTATTAAGACCAATTAAATATTATTAAGTTAGATAACAGCCACCCTCCCCCCATAACTATCTATTTTTATTGCCATATACAATTCAATCTGGTATAAGTAGAGAAAAACTATATAATCACTTGTTAGGTATATATAGATTCTGGAAGAAAATGGTTACTGACAGAAAAGAAATAGAAAGAATAGCTAATGAGTACGCTCAATCAAAAGAATTAAACATTGAAAACGTCTTAAAAATAATATCCGAGCAAATCAAGAAAAACATACCTCATGGAGACAAACGCTTTAGATTATTTAATCAAGAGTTTAATAAAAAATTTCAAAAAGGATCAGCACAAAGGGGAGCAGCTGAAGCCTTAACGTGGGGAATTTTAAACGTACCACTTAATCTATTTTTTTTAGGTCAGAATGCTGCCGTTTTAATTGAATTACATGGTTTCTTAGAAAGATTTGTTTTGATTGAAGTTCCCAAGTTGCTTGGCAAGGATGATCTTTCTAGATCTTTAATTGATGACTTAATTAGACGTAAAACCCTGAATGAATTATGGGATGTTCTTGTAGTATTAAAAAGATGGGATGAAGAGGATATTAAATACATTTCTAAGCTTGCCAATATTAGGAATGGAATTGCTCATAAAAATGCAAAGTTAATTTCTAGACATTTGGGGGATGGGCGTGATTTAGCAACTAGTGAAATTGATAAATTGCTCAATAAAACAGATTGCATTCCTTATATTCTTAGAGTAATAGAGCTGCTTATTAAAGCTACTGGGGTGATTTAGACTAGACCTAATAAAGCAACGCACTCGAACGCATGACAGCAGTGCTTCATATGCTAAATAGTCGCTAATACCTGTGCATCATCTGTTATTGTGTTGTAAAAGGGTCTAATTAGGTACAAATAGTTCCCATTATTTTGGCTAATAAACCTAATTAAATATAATTACTCCCCCTTTACCTCCTTTTATGGCCTAAAAAAACTCCTTTCTATTCCTTTTTTAAAAAAAGCATTTTTATTATTGACATAAAATGCCTACTAAAATACAATCATATTAATTGATAAACCTTCCTAAATCTACGGCTAAAAAATGACTTCCATTATGAATATAAAACATCATTTTTTAAAGGCTTTCTTCTTCCTTCTAAGTGCTGGAGTTATTCTGATCGCAGTTATTCTATTTTTTCCCTCGTCTTCTCCGGCTACTTCTGTTATTAAATGGACACCGGCGTCAATAACAGAAACTATATCTCCGGGTGGCTCTAAAGTAATCAATGTATCTTTCACAAGCTCAGAGGATATCGACAATGTAACAGTTCGTGTTGTGCCAGAGTTAGAGCCATTTATTCAAGTAGAGCCAACTTCATTTTCTCAAATAGCAATAGGACAAACAGTCAATCTGGATATAATATTATCTGCTGGCCAAGATTCTCCGCTTGGAACTTTTGATGGGACTGTTCAATTAAGAGCCGGCTCTAACACTATGGCAAAACCTTTGCCTGTTGAAGTCAACATTGGGCAACGTTATTCTGACCCTGAGGGTCGATACTCAGTCATGTTTCCGTCTGACATTGAAGCAGAGGTTGTCGAAAATTCTTTAGTATTAAAACAACCAAGCGGTGAGGAAGGTGAAGAACAGCCTTCTCTTCGTTTTTCGATTGATCCTAATCCTGATGGACTAACTGTTGAGGAATACTACGATGGGAATCCTGGGCGAGACTTAATAGGGCAATCTGGAGGAATTATTTCTCCAATAATGGTAGGAGGGGTGTCTGCCTTCAAATTTGTTCCCATAGTCAGTTTTGCTGGAGAGGTTATAGTAGTTGTACCGCGCGATAGAGAGTTTATCAGAATCATTGATGATGGAAGTAGCTTCCAAGAAGGTGGGTTATTTGAATTGATCCTTGAGACACTAGAATTTTAGAGAGGTCAATATCCTTGAACTTAAAAGCTAATATAGAGGTAAACCTTTGGAGATGGCTAATAATCGTTGTTTTTCTGCTATCTTTCGTATGGTTTTTGTCATCAGTAAAAGCAGATGATCTGATCGCAGACTCATTCCATCTTCCTCTTGAAGGAGAGTGGAATCCATCTCGAGGATTTGCCAAGGAGTTCATTTCTAGTTGGTGTGGATTTCATCTTGGAGATGATTTGCCTAGAGATCCAGATACACCAGTATTCCCAGTTGCAAAAGGGAAAGTTAAGTTTGCGAATCTCGTGGTGGGGTATACGGTTATGATTGAGCATCTACTAACTGACAATTCTCGAGTTACTAGTGTTTATTATCATTTAAAACGTCCTGAAGATGGAGGGATTGCCTTGGTAGAGGACAGTGAGGTTAATCCTGAAACTCCTTTGGGTTTTGTGTCAGGTCGAGAGGAGGACCATCGGAGTGCCCCACATCTTCATTTTGGGATTAGAAAGGGACCATTCAATTTTGAAAAAGATTCTAGAACAGAGAAATGGTTTTATCCAGGCTACACGACGATCTATCAAGACGGAATACGTCAGTGTAACGAGTTTGATCCGGTTCATGCTGAAATTACTAGTGAATGGGCAGATCCAATAGAGTTTATCATTAACCCCGAGCCTAGTGCAGGCATTATCAACCTCCCCCAAACAGGCCAGATGACCTGTTATGATTCATCGGGCAATGTAATTGACTGTACATGCACAGGACAGGATGGAGATATTCAGGCCGGTGTTGCATGGCCAACAACAGGAAATAGCCCAAGTGGTCGTTTTAATGATAATAACGACGGTACGGTTACAGACTTACTTACAGGGCTTATGTGGTTGAAGGACGGGGCTTGTTTTGGAACACGTACCTGGCAGGGTGCACTTGATGTGGTTGCTGACTTTAAGAATAATCCAACTGGTTATAACTGTCAGGATCTTATAATTCAATATCCAGATTGGCGTCTTCCCAATGTCAACGAGTTGGCAAGTTTTATGAATGCTGAAAAGCCACTATCTTCATGGCTTAATCAACAGGGATTTGTTAATGTTCAAACACATCCTTACTATCATTACTATACTTCAACCACTTTTACAGCTTACAAGGGCAGTGCATATGTAGTTGATATGGCTGATGCTCACGTTGGTTCACATACCAAAAACTATAATCATTATGTTTGGCCAGTTCGAGCAGGTCAAACTCATAATCCAGATTTAAGATATCCTGCGAATATACCTAAAACCAGTCAGACTAAATGCTATGATTCGGCAGGTACTGAAATCCTATGTGCAGGAACTGGACAGGATGGAGAAATTCAAGCAGGAGTTACTTGGCCTGATCCAAGGTTCACTGACAAAGGAGATGGAACTCTAAAAGATAATCTTACGGGATTGATTTGGCTAAAGGATGCAAATTGTTTTGAACGAGGTATTACATGGAAGCAAGCATTTGATACTATCATCGATTTAAATACTAACCCAAGTAATTATAATTGCCAAGAGTATTCTGCATCATATTCTGACTGGAGGCTTCCCAATAACATTGAAGGATATAGTTTGACTGATTTTTCACAATATTCACCTGCCTTGCCTTTTGGAAATCCATTTGTAAATGTTCAGTTAAATCCTCGATCTTGGACATCATCAAGTAATTTTATATATAAATATGCTGCTTATATTATAGGCCTTGGTAGTGGAGGAACTCATTCTTACGCCAAAACTGCATCCAGTGATATTTGGCCAGTACGTGGTGGTTTAACAGAAAATGACCCCTGCCTAACTACTTCTACTTGGGAAAAGACTTTCGGTGGTGCCGGTTATGATATTGGCTCGTCAGTGCAACAGACATCAGATGGCGGCTACATCATTACTGGAGAAACTGATGGTAATGTTTACCTCATAAAGACAGATTCAAGTGGTAATAAAACATGGGAAAAGACTTTCGGTGGTGCCAGTTATGATATTGGCTGGTCAGTGCAACAGACATCAGATGGCGGCTACATCATTGCTGGATCAACATTTTCTTATGGTGCAGGTGCTGGTGATGTTTATCTTATAAAGACAGATTCAAGTGGTAATCTAACATGGGAAAAGATTTTCGGTGGTGCCGATGATGATGATGGCGCATCAGTGCAACAGACATCAGATGGCGGCTACATCATTGTTGGAGGAACATCTTCTTATGGTGCAGGTGAGGATGATTTTCATATAATAACAAAAACTACTGGTGGTAATACATGGGAAAAGATTTTCTGTGGTGCCGGTTATGATGTTGGTTGATAAGTGCAACAGACAACATGTGGTGGTTACATCATTACTGGTGGAACATATACTTATGATGCAGGTTCTTTTGTTGGTTATTTTTTAATAAAAAAT
>SDBV01011919.1_pt1 | contig 11199 bp, 8 predicted proteins | sample 2277081 | NCBI WGS metagenome assembly SDBV01 (sample SAMN10402039, study PRJNA504765) | marine sediment metagenome | isolation source: marine sediment core GS10_PC15, 223 cmbsf | place: Arctic Ocean: Southern Knipovich Ridge | collected 2010
GCCGTCTTGAGTCGCAGATCGCCCTCGTCCTTGATGCGGCCATTTTCGACGTTCAAACCATAGAACACCCGGCCGTCGCCTTGCTCGTGCCAGCCGATGTGATCGTCGAAGCCGCGGACGTCGTCCGGATGCGGATCGACCAGCGGCCCTCCGTAGTACTCCTCGACCTTGGCTTTGAACGCAGGCAGGCCCCAGTTGTGGATCAGGTACTTGAGCCGCGCCACTTTGCGATCCGAGCGGTTGCCGAAATCGCGCTGCACCTTGATGATCGCCGTGGTGACGTCGACGGTTTGCTCGGGCTTGATGAACGCCATCCGTTGGGCCACGGCCGGAAACGTCTTGGCCGCACTCGGTATTACGCCCATCCCGCCGCCGACCAGCACGTTGTAGCCGATGATCTGCTCGCCTTCGACAATGGCCATCAACCCCAGGTCGTTGGCGTACAGATCCACGCAGTTGTCGTCGGGTAGTCCGATAGCGGTCTTGAACTTGCGCGGCAGGTACGTCGGTCCGTAAATCGGTTCGTCAACTTGTTGGCCGTCGGCGCCTCCGCCGACCAAAGTTTCCTCGCCCGAGTCGGGATCGGTCAGCCAGATCTCGTGATAGGCCCGGGTTCGCGGACAGAGGTGCACGGCTAGCTCGTCGGCCAGTGCCTGGATCTGGCCGCGAACTCGATCGTGGAGCGGGGCCGGGCAGCACATGATATTTCGCTCCACGTCGCCGCAGGCGGCCAGCGTCGAGAGCTGGACCTCATTGATGCGGTGGATCGTCTTCCACAGATCGCACTTTAGCACGCCGTGAGTCTGCAATCCCTGGCGGCTCGTGATGCGCAACGTGGCGGTGCCTACTTCGTCGCACAAGTCGAGCTCGGCCAACAATTGGTCGCTGGTGAGCTTGCCGCCGGGAATCTTCGTTCGGACCATGAACGAGTAGGCTCTGAGCGACTTGCCCGTGTGCCCGACCTTGCGGCCGGCAGCCCGCGCGTCGCGGTCGTCCTGCTGATACGTCCCGTGATGCTTCAGCAGTTGGATGCTCCCCTTGCCGAAGAAATCGTTCCCGTCGCGGAGCTCCTGGGAGATGTCGCCGCGCAGGCCGGCGCTTTGCTCCTTGAAGACCTCGACGGGACTCAGCTTGGGCTCGTCCGACATGACGCTTTGCTATTGGTTGGAAATAGGGGGAGCAGGCAAAGCTTGCGGCCACCATGCCCAAGCCTTACCATGTTTATCATCTTTATAATATATATCGACCGACAGTCTCCCTTGTCAAACACTATAGCCGTATTGACCGGGCCAGACCACGTCGTTTTGCGACGGGAATCGGCCGTTGTTTGCCCGCGAATCGAGCCATCCGAAGGGTTCCCGGCCGATGGTCGGCCGGCGAGTCGTTGACTAGAATGCGGCCTCGCTAACCCGCCACACGCGCACCGCCCGCCAAGCAAAGGGTCAACCGTGCCCGCCGTGATCCTCGATGGCAAGAAGCTCGCTGGCCAGATCCGCGACGAGTTGCGCGACGAGGTTGCCGACTTCATCGAAAACAACGCCGAAGTGCCGACCCTGGCGGCGGTCCTGGTGGGCAACGATCCGGCCAGTGAAGTCTATGTGCGCAACAAGGTAACCGGCTGCGAGCAGGTCGGGATGCAGAGCCAGATGTTTCGCTTGCCTGCCGAGACGTCGACCGAGGAACTGCTCACGCTAGTGGCGAAGTTGAACAGGACGCGAGACGAACCGGTCCACGGCATCCTGGTGCAGCTCCCGTTACCCGAGCACATCGAGAGTTCGCGAGTCTTGCACGCGGTGAATCCGCTCAAGGACGTCGACGGGTTTCACCCGGAAAACGTCGGCCGCATGGTGCAGGGGCATCCTCGATTTCTGCCGTGTACGCCGTACGGGATTCAGCAGCTTCTGGTGCGAAACAACATCGAGATTGCCGGCCGTCACGTAGTGGTCGTCGGCCGTAGCGAAATGGTCGGCAAGCCGATGGCGCTGATGCTCATGCAGCGCGGCGGGGGAGGCGACGCCACCGTCACGGTTTGTCACAGCAAGACCCAAAATCTTGCGGCAATAACGCGCCAGGCCGACATCCTGATCGTCGCGATCGGCAAACCGAAGTTCATCACGGCCGAGATGGTCAAGCCCGGGGCGGTCGTCGTCGACGTGGGGATTCATCGCACGGGCAAGGGCCTGGTGGGGGACGTCGACTTCGAGGGCGTTAGACAAGTGGCCGGTCATCTCACGCCCGTGCCCGGCGGCGTCGGACCGCTGACGGTGACCATGCTGTTGGTCAATACCTTGGCGGCCGCGCGGCTGCAACAATGACCTGCGGCGCGCCGCGCGAGGCGGGGCCCTCTCAGTCCTTCGCAGTCCGCTGCCGCAGCGCTTCGTAGAACAGGACGGCTGCGGTGGCCGAGACGTTCAAGCTGTCGGCGGCGCCGCGCATCGGCAGTTTGATGGGCGTGACCGAGTCGGACGGCCAGGTCCTGGATAAGCCAGTCGCTTCGCTGCCCAGCACGATCGCAGCGTTGCCCGTGTAGTCGGCGTCGGTGTAAGCGCGCGTGGCATCGAGTTGGGCCGCGAATATTTTGTACCGCCGATCGCGCAACCAGGCGAGTGTCTGCTCGGCGCTCGCCTCGCAAACCTGCTCAGCGAAGATGGCGCCCAGGCTGGCTCGGATGCAGTTGGGATTGTAGAGATCGGTGTGGGGATCGGCGACGATCACGGCTGCAACTCCAGCGCCGTCGGCGCTGCGTAGCACTGCCCCCACGTTACCGGGCTTTTCCAGTCCGCACACAACGGCAACCAACGCACCGTCGGCGACCTGCAACTGGTCGATTGTTCGGTCGGGCGTCTGGGCCACCGCCACGACGCCTTCCTGACGCTCGCCAAACGCAAGTCGCCCGAACACCTCCGGCGTGACATGCCAAGTTGTTGCGTCCGATTTGTCCAGCAGCGTCAGCAGCCGCCGGCATTCATCGCTCTGGCAAAGTGGCTCACAGACGAAAACATCGGCCAGGCGCACCTGTCCGTCGATCGCGCGTGCGATCTCGCGCGCTCCATCGATCAGAAAGCGCTCTTGTTTCGACCGCCCGCGGCGGTTGCGCAGCTTGACGGCATCTTTGACGCGGCTGTTGTGCACGCTGGTGATGGAGTGGACGTTCATTGGTCGCCGGCCGCTCGGCGTTTGTCGGCGCTGCCGGGCGACTCCGGGATCCTCGCGTCGTCCAACGTGGCGCACCAGCGTACGGCGGCTCCGCAGTGCATTCGTCTGTCGGCAGACGACGTCAGAACCATGTCGCTGGCTTCGATCCTGCCGTACTCGCAAAGACCCGGCGCGGACGTGATCGCGGCCTTCAGCAGACGTTCCGCGACGATCAACTCGCCGGAATGACAGGTCAGCAACAGGAACCGTCGATCGTGAGCCGTCAACTCCAGGCACAACTCGAGTATTTCGCCCAGTTGCTCGCTAAGTTTCCATCGCTGGCCTTTGGGCCCGCGGCCGTAGGCGGGCGGGTCGAGGATTACGGCCTCGTACGGATTGCCTCGTTTCAATTCACGCCGCATGAACGTCATGGCATCCTCGGCGATCCAACGGATCGGTGCGGCTTCCATGCCGGAGGCGGCCACATTGCGGCGAGCCCAGGCGACGACATTGGTGGCTGCGTCGACGTGGGTCACTTCCGCGCCCACCGCCGCGGCGGCCAGCGTGCTGCCGCCCGTGTAGCCGAAGAGGTTTAGCACTTTGATCGGACCGCCGGCGGTCATCACCTGGTCGGCGATCCAATCCCAGTTGGCCGCCTGTTCCGGAAAGAGACCGACCTGCCCTGAGTCGGAGAATTTCAGTCCCAGCGTCATGGGTCCGAATCGAATCGGCCAGGCGGCCGCGATTTGACGGTTGAACGACCATCGTCCTCGTGGCCCCGCGTCCCGATCGTATCGAGCGTCAGCCTCGGGCCACATTTCAGCACAGCGCGGTTTGGCGAAGCCAGCGGCCTGCTCGGGACGGTCGATCACGTACGGTCCGAATTGCTCGAGCTTGCGGCCGGTTCCAAAATCGAGCAGTTGATACTCGTTGCTGGCAAACATCGGGCCTACGCCTGGTGGCGGTTTCTCTCCCGTTTTTGGCCGGTCTTTCGCCCAGGCCGATAACCCCGCGACGGGCCCGAGCGGATGTGATCGCCGGAAGTCTGTTCGCGCATCCGATCGTTGGCCCGCTTGCGCCGCCGGTCGAGCGCCGCGGCGGGTGGCTGTGACGGGATTAAACAGTCACAGCCGCTGCCGATCAAATCTTGCCGGCCGGCCTGCTCCAGAGCGCGGCGAACTTCGAAATAGTTTTCGGGCTTGAAGAACTGCATGAGCGCCCGTTGCAGCTTGCGGTCGCGCAGATGCTTGGCAATGTGGACCGGTTTTTTCGTGAACGGGTCGAGGCCCGTGTGGTACGTGCAGGCCGCGACGTCGAACGGACTGGGAATGAAGTCCTGTACCTGGTCCGGCTGGTAGTGATTGCGCTTGAGGAACAGAGCCAGATCAATCATGGCATCCAGCGTGCTGCCGGGGTGACTGGCGATGAAATAGGGCACGAGGTATTGCTTCTTGCCAGCTTGCTTCGAGGCCTTCCTGAACTCGGCGTCGAACTTTTCGAAATCGTCGATTCCGGGCTTCTTCATCAGATCGAGCACGTCGGGATCCGTATGTTCCGGGGCAACTTTCAAATGGCCGCCGACGTGGTGCGCGGCCAGTTCGCGCATGTACTCGGGACTGCGCCGGGCCAGATCCATGCGAATACCGGAGGCCACGAGCACCTGCTTGACGCCCGGTTCACTGCGGGCGGCTTTCATCAATTGCACCAGCGGTCCGTGGTCGGTGCCCAACAACTTGCAGATCGTCGGATGCACGCAACTCAGGCGGCGGCACTTGGCCTCAACCTCGGGGCGCACGCAGCGCATCTGGTACATGTTGGCCGTTGGCCCGCCGATGTCGCTCACGGTGCCCTTGAACTCGGGATCGGCCGCCATTTGGCGGATCTCGCCGAGGATCGACTCCTGACTGCGGCTCTGAATGATCCGGCCTTCGTGCGCCGTGATCGAGCAGAACGTGCAGCCGCCGAAGCAGCCGCGCATGATCTGCACCGAATCCTTGACGACCTCGTAGGCGGGAATTTCCGCGTTGCCGTAACTCGGATGCGGCTTCCGCGCAAACGACAAACCATACACGCGGTCCATCTCCACCTGCGACAACGGTATCGCCGGCGGATTAGCCACCAGACATTCGCGGTCGTGGTACTGCAGCAGCCGGCGGGCGTTGTACGGATTGGTTTCGTTGTGCGAGATCTTGGTCATCTCGGCGAACGCCCACTTGTCGGCCGCGACTTCCTCATAGCTGGGCAGCGTGATAGTCTTGTGGGGCGAATCCGGAAGCGTTTGGCTGGCGCCCAGTCGATAGGCCACGCCGCGCATGTCGCGCAGGTCGTGGACCTTTTGGCCGCCGGCCAGACGGTGGGCGATTTCGACGATCGCCCGTTCGCCCATTCCGTAGACCAGCAGGTCCGCCTTGCAGTCCATGACGATCGAGCGGCGGACTTTGTCGCTCCAATAGTCGTAGTGTGCCAGCCGCCGCAAGCTGGCCTCGACGCCGCCGGCAATCACCGGCACGCCCCGGTAGGCCTCGCGCGCTCGCTGGCAATAGGCCAGCGTCGCCCGGTCCGGTCGACGTCCAATCGCGCCGCCGGGACTGTAAGCGTCGTCGTTGCGCACCTTGCGATTGGCCGTGTAGTGGTTGATCATCGAGTCCATGTTGCCGGCGCTAATCGCGAAGAACAGTCGCGGGCGGCCAAACGCGCGCCAGGCATGGCAATTCCGCCAGTCGGGCTGGCTGGCGATCGCGACGCGAAAACCTTCGCTCTCCAGCAGCCGCCCCAGCAAGGCCATGGCAAAGCTGGGATGATCGACATAGGCATCGCCGGTGACAAACACCACGTCGACTTCGTCCCACCCGCGCGCCAGCATCTCGGCGCGCGACATCGGCAACGGCGGCGTCGGTCTCGGCCGCATAGCCGGGCCGGCGCGCAGCGCGGACAGTGGTTCCTCGAGGATTGGCAGGCTCAGCGACGGTTTCGACGTGGACATCGGCATGTGGGCGATTGGCGGCGGGCAACCAGACAACGGGATTCGTCAGCCAACCAGGTATTCTATCACTTGGCGGCTGCACGCGGCTATGGCCAGATGGTGCATCGACACCGTTCAGACGACAACCGCGGCCAAGATGCCGTGGTGTAGCGAGGCAGAACTCTCATAGACGAATCGAACACGGGGATTCCAACTGGCGGCGCGTGTCCTCTTGCCTAATTTTCACTACGGGCTATCGTTGCATAGGATGAACGCTTGTGCCAGATGTGCCGCCGCGAGGGATCAATCCTCGATGTCCGAGAAGCCGGAAAAAAAGTCGCAGCGAACCGTACTGGCCGTGATCATGGGCGGGCTGTTGGCGTGGGCGCTGTACATCGCGATTGGCGCGTATCTGTACAACTTCCGGATCGTACCGGCGATCATCGTCGTGGGATGCATGGCAATGTTTGTTGGCGTCTGGCTATTGCTCTTGCGGACCACCGGCCGTGACAAGCAGCGGTAGTGTGGCGCGCCGGCGATTCCTCGCACGATACCCGATCCCCGCGCGGGTCGGTGTCGACTTAGGCAACCGCCGCCCCCAAGGGGCACGCCTGTCGCTGCGTCGCAAGACGCTCGAACATGGGCCGGTTTCGATACTTGAGTGTGCCTAACGGGCAGGTACGACCGATCCTTTGCTGGCCGATCGACGTAGAATGGTAGGAGATCCGAATTGTGCGCGATCGCCCGTTTGGGTCATAATCCCGGCCGGATTCGAATCCGCGTCTGTTCTGTCAGGATGCACTTGGTCGCGCCGCCAGCGAGAGAGGTTTCAGAGGCATGACACAACCAGAAATCACCGCCGAACTGCCCGCGCGCACCGTCGCCGCGACACCGGCGGCGACCCAGGGATTGTCGATCGGGGACTATCTGATTCGCCGGCTGCAAGACTACGGCATCGGCCACGTGTTCGGCATTCCGGGCGACTATGTGTTGCAGTTCTATGCGATGTTGGACCGCAGCCCGATTGAAGTCGTGACCACCACGCGCGAGGACTGCGCCGGGTTTGCGGCCGACGCGTACGCGCGGGTACACGGTATGGGCGCCGTGTGCGTGACGTACTGCGTGGGCGGGCTGAGTCTTTGCAACTCGGTGGCCGGGGCTTACGCCGAGAAATCGCCCGTGGTCGTGATCACCGGTTCGCCCGGCTTGAAGGAACGGCACAACAATCCGCTGTTGCACCATCTGGTGCGCGATTTTCGCACGCAGTACGACGTGTTCGAGAAACTGTGCATTGCGGGCACCGAATTGATTGACCCCAGAACTGCGTTTCACGAGATCGATCGCGTGCTGGCCGCCGCGGATCGTTACAAGCGGCCGGTGTACATCGAGATTCCGCGCGATATGGTGGGCGTGGTTCCCGAGCAGCCCCACGAGTTTCAGCACACGCCGCTCGTTAGCGATCCCGACGCACTGGCCGAAGCCGTGGCCGAGGCCCAGCGCCTGCTTGAGGATTGCGAGAAGCCGGCCATCCTGGCCGGTGTGGAGATCCACCGCTTTGGTTTGCGAAACGAGTTACTGGCGCTGGCCGAGGGTTCGCAGATCGGCATCACCACGACCATGCTCGGCAAGAGCGTCATCTCGGAAACGCATCCGCTATTCGTCGGTCTGTACGAAGGCGCGATGGGAAACAGCGCGGTGACCCGGTTCGTCGAAGAGAGCGATTGCGTGTTGCTGCTGGGCACGTTCATGACCGACATTAACTTGGGGATCTACACGGCCAACCTCGATCCGAGTAAGTGTATTTACGCCACGAGCGAACAGCTTCGCATTCGCCACCACCATTTCCATAACGTGCTGTTGGTCGACTTCATTCGTGAGCTGGCGGCTCGCCACCCCAAGGCGCCCGCGCGGGCATTGCCGAAAGTGAAAGACTTGGCGAGCGAGAAATTCGTGCTCGAGCCGGAGAAACCGATTCGCATCACGCGGTTGATCGCCCGGCTGAACGAATCACTCAATGACGAGACGGTGGTGATTGCCGACATCGGCGACGCGCTGTTTTCCTCCACGGAGCTAGTGATTCGCGGGCACACGGAGTTCTTGAGCCCGGCGTACTACACTTCGATGGGCTTCTCCGTACCCGCGGCTTTGGGAACGCAGGTGGCCCGACCGGATCTGCGCACGATCGTGATCGTCGGCGACGGCGCGTTCCAGATGACCGGTTCCGAATTGTCGTCGCTGGTGCGTCACAAGTTCCCCACGATCGTGATCGTGCTCGACAACGGCGGTTATGGCACGGAGCGCTTCTTGCACCCCGGCAAGTTCGAGTTCAACGAGATTCAACCCTGGGCCTACCACAAGTTGCCAGAGGTCTACGGTGGCGGCACGGGCTACGAGGTGCGTACCGAGGGCGAGTTCGACGCCGCTTTGCGAGCGGCGCTGGCCGACACGACCGGTCCCTGCGTGATTCAGGTCCACCTCGACCGCAGCGATCACAGCACGGCGCTGGGACGCCTGACCGAGCGGCTGAGCAAGCACGTATAAGCCGGCGCACGGGAGCATTGCAACGGTGCCGGTGAACCGCTATTGGGCGGATTGGCCGGCGGCGGCTAAGATTCCCGTCCATGTCGACCCCGCACGCCAGTCCCCGCATTTTGATCGTCCGACTGAGCGCCATTGGCGACGTCTTGCACGGATTGCCGGTCTTGTGCGCGCTGCGCGACGCACTGCCGGGGGCGTTTATCGCCTGGGTCGTCGAAGGGCGAACCGGCGACTTGCTGCGCGGGCACAAGTCCCTCGATCGACTGATCTCCGTGCCGCGCAAGTGGCTCAAATCGCCGCGCGCGGTGCTGGCGCTGCGACGGCAACTGCGAGCCTGCGCCTTCGATGTCGCGATCGACTTGCAGGGACTCACCAAGAGCGCCGTGGCCGCGCGTTTGTCCGGGGCGCCAAGGCGAATCGGCTTCGACGGCAGAGACGGGCGTGAATTGAGCCGCTGGCTGAACAACGAGCTCGTGCTGCCGGCGGGTACGCACGTGATCGACCGCAATCTCGAACTGCTCCGCCCGTTGGGAATCGACCGACCGGCGGTTCGCTTCGATCTCAACGTGCCCGCGGAATCCGTTGCGGGGGCAAACGAGGTGCTCGACGTGCTTGGGTTCGGCGACGAACGCTTTGCGGTGATTAACCCCGGCGCTGGCTGGCCTTCGAAGCTTTGGCCGCCGGCTCGGTTTGCCGCCGTGGCGCGGCACTTGGGACGTTCGCGCGGTATCCGTTCGCTGGTCGTATGGGCTGGCGACCAGGAACGGGGGATGGCCGAACGAATCGTTGCCGAAGCGGAAGGTTCCGCCGTCCTCGCGCCGTCCACGAGCTTGCAGGAGTTGGCCGCCATCGCCAACCGCGCAAGCCTGTTTGTCGGCTCCGACACCGGACCGCTGCATTTGGCCGCCGCGGTCGACACCCCGTGTGTCGGTCTATTCGGACCCATGCCAGCGGAGCGCAACGGGCCCTACGGGCCGCAACACATCGCACTCCAAAACGTGTGCTTATCCGGCACGAGTCGCCAGCGCCGCACAGCCGGACCCGAATCGATGGAAGCGATTTCCGCCGCCGACGCGTGTGCCGCGTGCGACCGGATTCTCGATCGCGGGACGACCCTGAAACGTTCCGCTTAGCCGCTGTTTACTTGCTGTCGGGCTTCGCCGCTTGATAGAGTTGTGGGTTCATTGCGGGGTCGTTGTACATCTTGAATTGAAAGTAGACTTTCAATCGCTTGCGGCCGGCGAAGATGTCGCCGAGCAACTGCCCGAGCGACGTGGAGAGATCGTGGTGCTGGTCGGCCAGGATTTCAAGCCGCTTTTGGGCCTTCGCACGATGCTGTTGGCTGGCATCGGCCCGATCGGCCTGTTCCTGCATGTGATAGCGGCGCAGCGCGAGAATCGACAGCCGATCGATCGTGCTGCCGGGCGTTTCGGTGTTTTGACGAGCTTCGGGCTGCGGCGTGACTTTGAGATTATCGAGCTCACGCAAAAGATACGCGTCGAGCGCCTCGATACCGTCGTTCCGCTGTTGGTTGTATCCGTCGATGGCCCGCTTGACCGCCGCGATCCGCTCGTCGCCGACATTAGGACTGCGGGCAATGTCCTCTTCGTGCCACAACAGGAAATTGAACGTGTGCTGGCTGCACACTTCGTGCAGAAAGCCCGTATAGGGATTGGAGATTTCCTCCCCGTGCCACGACGCAACCGTGCTGGCATGTAGCTCGGTGATTTCCTTGACGTCGATCATGGTCAATGTGGGGCGGGCGTAAACGTCACGATGCGAAGAACCGTCAACTCGACGGAAAGCGAACGAATTCTATCGCCCGCGGCGCGGCGCAACAACCCGACCGACCGGGCTTGATCTAGGCCGCCCCGACGCGGTGGCATAAAATGCAAAGATGACTTCCGCCGCCAGAACTTCCGTGAACACCAGGCTGTCCGGCCAAACGATCCTGTTGGCCGTTGTCGTGGCGGCAAGCTGCGCGTTGGTTGGCTATTTGCTGGTAAATCACGATCCGGCGACCGTCGGGCCCCGTGCCGCGGCGATCAACAGCCAGCTCACGCTGGCCGACATTCCCTTCAATGGCCTTCGGGCATACGAATACTTGAACGAGCTGTGTGATCTGGGGCGTCGCACGAGCGCGTCGCCCGGCATGGACGCGCAGCAGAAGCTGCTCGCGGCCCACTTTCAGCGGCTCGGCGGCAAGGTGTACTACCAGCGGTTTCGTGTGCGCCATCCGCTCGACGGCAGCCCGGTGGCGATGGCCAATTTGATCGTGCGGTGGCATCCCGAGCGCCATGATCGAATCCTGTTGTGCACGCACTACGACACGCGGCCGTACCCCGATCGGGACCGGCGCAATCCTCGCGGGACGTTCATCGGCGCCAACGACGGGGCGAGCGGTGCGGCGTTGTTGATGGAATTGGGCCACGACATGCCGAACCTGGAGGGCGCGCTGGGCGTCGACTTCGTGTTCTTCGACGGCGAGGAGTTCGTGTTCGAGGATGGCAATCCGTACTTTATCGGGTCCGAATACTTCGCGTTGAACTACGCCGCGCGACCCG
>SDBV01011921.1_pt1 | contig 11199 bp, 9 predicted proteins | sample 2277081 | NCBI WGS metagenome assembly SDBV01 (sample SAMN10402039, study PRJNA504765) | marine sediment metagenome | isolation source: marine sediment core GS10_PC15, 223 cmbsf | place: Arctic Ocean: Southern Knipovich Ridge | collected 2010
GTCGACATCGTCAAGCTCGACTGGCCGGGCATTGCCGCAGATGAGCGCGGCCTGCTGGTCGAGGATTTCCGGCAGCACGGCAAGCGGGTGCTCGCGCAAAAGGTCGAAGATCGCACCGACCATGCTGCGGCGATGCTCGCGGGATGCGACCTGTTCCAGGGCTTCTACTTCGCCAGGCCGCAACTGCTCACAACCAGCCGAACGCCGTCCCGCTTCGCGGCAGTCTTCCGGGTACTGGAACTGCTGCGCGAAGACGCGGGCAACGGGCCGCTCGAGGAGGCGCTCAAGCACGCGCCGGCCCTCGTCATTCAACTGCTGCGGCTCGCCAACAACGCCAGCCAGCGGCACTTGCGCCACACCCCCATCACGTCGATCGGACAGGCGGTCGCCGCCGTCGGCAGCAAAACCCTGATGTTGTGGTGCTGCCTGCTGCTGTATGGCAATCCGGCAGATCTGCAGTTCGGTCGCAACCCGCTCGCGCAGCTCGTCGAGCAACGGGCCAACTTCATGGAGCGGGCTGCCGCTGAACTCGCGCCGGAAGACGGCGGCTTCCAGGAGACCGCGTGGCTCTGCGGCCTGCTTTCGCTGGCTTACGTTCCTTGCGGGGTCACGGCGGAAGTGTTTTTTGCCGACATGTCGATTGATGCCGTCATCCAGCAGGCCATCCTCGAACATGAAGGCGTGCTCGGCACCCTGCTTGCCATTGCGGAGCATCTTGAACAGGGGCGGTTCGACGCCTCGCTCAAGCAAGCGGGTGCGCTGGGCGCGGAGTTCGCCGCAAAGCTGCCGGGTCTCGTGCTATGAGCGGGGCAAACCGTCCCGGGGCCTTAAGCGTGGGCCTTGTAGGCCGACAACGGCTGGCCGATTCGCGCCCCCATCTCCGCGCCTAAAGCCTGCAGGCCGCTCAGCGGCCGTACCATCACCTCGAAGTCGACGATCTTGCCGTTCTCGTCGAAACGGATGAAATCGATCCCCTTCAGATTCTTGTCGCCAACCCGCGCGCTGAACTCCAGAACGACATTCAGGCCGTCATCCGAGGCAAGCTGACGGTGGTAGGTGAAGTCCTCGAACACCTGGAGGACGGTCGACAGCGCCATTTCCAGTGCAGGCGCCGAGTGGTACGGCGTGAACGCCATCGGCGAGCGGAATACGACGTCCGGGTGCGTGATGGCGCCAAGGCCATCGAGATCGCGGCGCTCGACCATTGCATGCCACTTCGCGAGTGAGAGCGCGACGGCGGGATGCAGGCCGTCAGGTGTGGATGGGGGGCTGTGCGCAGTGCTCCGCTCAGTGCTGTGCATGGTGCTCTGCGCAGTGCTTTGGGTAGTGGTCAAGATGCTCTCCTGGTGAAGTCCCGCTGCAACAGCCGGACGAATGTGCGGAGCGTGGAATCAAGCCGCGATCTCTTCAAAGGGTGGCTGCGAGCGTTGTACCTTGCAGGATCGCCCGCTTTGCATCGAGCTCCGCGGCGACGTCCGCCCCGCCGATCAGATGCACCGCACAGCCCGCCGCACGCAAACCGTCGTACAGCTCGCGCAGCGGCTCCTGTCCCGCGCAGATCACGATATGGTCGGCCGCGAGAGTCTGCCGCTCGCCGTCGATGCACACGTGCAGGCCCGCATCGTCAATGCGCTCGTACGTCACATTGGAAGACATCGCCACGCGGCGCGCTTTCAGCGATGTGCGGTGAATCCAGCCCGTCGTCTTGCCGAGCTGCTCGCCGACCTTGGTGGCCTTGCGTTGCAGCAGATGAACGCGGCGCGCCGGCGCTTCTACATGGGGCGAGCGCACGCCGCCGCGCGCTTCATAGGTGGCATCGATGCCCCACTCTGCATAAAACTTCGCCGGCTTGACACTTGCGCTCGCGCCTTCGTGCGTCAGGTATTCGGCCACGTCGAAGCCGATCCCGCCGGCGCCGATCACTGCGACATTGGCGCCGACCGGCTTGCCGTCGCGCAGCACATCGAGGTAGCCGAGCACGTTCGCGCCTTCCACGCCTTCGATCTCGGGCACGCGCGGCGTTACGCCGGTTGCGAGCACGATCTCGTCATAGTGCCCGTCGACGAGCCGCGTCACGTCGACACGCGTATTGAGCCGCACCTCGATGCGATGCAGTTCGAGTTGCCGCCGGAAGTAACGCAACGTCTCGTGGAATTCTTCCTTGCCGGGCACTTTCTTGGCGATGTTGAACTGGCCGCCAATCTCCGCGCCGGCCTCGAACAGGGTCACGTCGTGCCCGCGTTCGGCGGCCGTGATCGAGAAGCTGAGGCCGGCCGGACCCGCGCCCACCACCGCGATCCGCTTGCGCCGCGCGGCAGGCTCGATCACGAGTTCGGTTTCGTGGCACGCACGCGGGTTCACGAGGCACGAAGTGATCTTGCCGCCGAACGTGTGATCGAGACAGGCCTGATTGCAGCCGATGCAGGTGTTGATTTCATCGGCCCGCCCTTCCCGCGCCTTGCGCACGAAGGCGGGGTCCGCAAGGAACGGCCGCGCCATCGACACCATGTCGCACGCGCCTTCGGCCAGTAACTGCTCGGCGACGTCGGGCGTGTTGATGCGATTGGTCGCAATGAGGGGAATGCCCACCTTGCCCATCAGCCGCTGGGTGACCCAGGCATAGGCGGCACGCGGCACCTTGGTCGCGATAGTCGGGATGCGCGCCTCGTGCCAGCCGATGCCCGTGTTGAGAATCGTCGCGCCGGCCGCTTCGATGGCCTGCGCGAGCTGGATCACTTCGTCGAGCGTCGAGCCGCCTTCGACGAGATCGAGCATCGAGAGCCGGTAGATCACAATGAAGTTTGCGCCGACCCGCTCGCGCACCCGCCGCACGATCTCAACCGCAAAACGGATGCGGTTCTCATACGCGCCGCCCCAAGCATCCTCACGATGGTTGCTGCGCAGCGCGATGAATTCGTTGATCAGATAACCTTCCGAACCCATGATCTCGACGCCGTCGTAGCCCGCATGCTGCGCGAGCGCGGCACAGCGAACGAAATCGGCAATCGTCTGCTCAATCTCCTCGCCGCTGAGCGCGTGTGGCGTGAACGGGTTGATCGGCGCCTTCAGCGCGCTCGGCGCGACAAGCGCCGGGTGATACGCGTAACGGCCGAAATGCAGGATCTGCATGGCGATCTTGCCGCCTTCGGCGTGCACCGCGCGCGTCACGACGCGATGGCGCTCCGCCTCCGCTTCAGTAGTCAGCATTGCGCCGCCAGTGGCGGGCCTGCCCCGCTCGTTCGGCGCGATGCCGCCCGTGACGATCAGGCCCACCTCACCGCGTGCCCGCTCCGCATAGAACGCCGCCATCCGCTCGAAGCCGTTCGGCGCTTCCTCCAGGCCGACGTGCATCGAGCCCATCAACACACGGTTCCTGAGCGACGTGAAGCCGAGTTCAAGCGGCATCGTCAGATGCGGATAGGGGTTCATCGGCAGCGTCTCCGTTTATGCAACCAGTTGCACAGATACTAGCCCGCGATTCCCGTTAATGCAACTGGTTGCATTAAATTTCCCAGCGAGGGATCCTGTGTCCCCAATATGGCAAGATGCGCGTATTCCGTGACCCCCGCTGATCCGATCCGACATGTCCCTGCCTCACGCACTCCTCACCTCGCTTGCCGAACGCCCCGGTTCCGGTTCGGAACTGGCGAGCCGCTTCGACCGTTCGATCGGCTATTTCTGGCATGCCACGCATCAGCAGATCTATCGGGAGCTGGGCCGTCTGGAGGAAGCCGGCTGGATCGAGTCATTGCCTGCCGAGTCGGGGCGCGGCCGTAAGCGGGCCTACCGGATTCTTCCGGCCGGCAAGAAGGAGCTACGGCGCTGGATCGCGGAAAGCGAGGACCCGACGCCATTGCGCGACGAGTTGATGGTGCGGCTGCGCGCGGAGGCGGTGCTCGGCCCCGCCGGGCTGGAGGCGGAAATCGGGCGGCGCCTTGGATTGCACCAGGAGAAACTGGACCTGTACCGCGAAATCGAGGCGCGCGATTTTCCGGGGAGTCCCGCATCGCGAACGGCACGGCTCCAGCATCTGGTGCTTAGAGCGGGGATCGCCCAGGAACAGTTCTGGGTCGACTTCGCCCGCGAGGCGCTTGAGATCCTGGGCCAACCGAAACGGCAATGAGACGCCAGCGAGGCGGCAATGAAGGCTTGACAGCACCTACCCGAGCCACTAATCTCTACTCGCTGCTCAGCTTTGCAGCCGTAAGCGTTTAACGTCAATCAACGCGCAACATCGATCCTCGGTGAATCCGTTCACCGCCGGTTCGTCTGCGCGCGAGGTTGACGAAAATGTCTTGCCGGATTGACACACTCTCCCATCGGCTTCCAGCAAGCCACCTCCCAGGTATTCCGCTCTCGGTTGGCGCGTCATTCGCCAGGCGGATACGCTTGTCTGCTTCATTCCCGCGACGCCTGACCCAAAACGCCTGCAAATGGCGCGGTGTTTCGCGCCTGCCGCCTTGCCCTCCCGCAGCGATCCCAGCAACGTGCGAGCCTGTCCTGCACAGCGACGCGGATCCTGCCTGCACGCAGGGCAAGACTGGCGTTTCGGGCGAAAGCGGTAATTAAATAAGCAGTCCTAGTCAGTTAAAACTTGAAAATTCATTCGAAAACTCCTTTAAACAGGTGAAATCTTGAAACTCAACCATCTTAGCTTCCCCTCCTCCGACGTCGACGCGACCGCCGCATTCTTCGAACGTTACCTTGAATGCAGGATCACGACGTCGGGAAACGGCCGCTACCTGACACGACGCGATTTCGACATCGTGATCGAACAGGCGGAAGGCCGTCACGACGAATGGCCGAAAAATTTCCACATTGGAATCGAGCTTCCGACGGTACAGGAAGTCGAGGCAATGTATGAGCGTCTGGTGGCGGACGGGATAAAAATGCAAACCAAAATGATCAAACATCCACGCGGCTCGCGGTTCTTCTGCTGGATTCCCGGCAGCTTCATGCTGGAGGTCAACACGCGCGTGGACGTCGAGGAGCGTTACCGCCCGATGTTCGCCGGCGAGACAAAGCTGAGCGCGGACACCGCGCAATAACCGGCAAGCCACGGGCGCGCCATCGCGTCCGCTAGTCCGGATAACGCCCGTGGTTTCGCATGCCGGAATGCATGAACCTGGCCGGCTTGGAGTTCGCGCCGGGTTGAGTCTATGCTTGTTTCACCGCCGCGCCGCCCAGCGCGCCGTGCTGCGTTTCGCGCTGGGCGCAACCGCCGACGGTGCTTGCAAGGTACACGCCTCGCAAGCCAAACCTCAGAACGGAGAAAACCAAATGACAGTTTCGATCTCGCGTCGCGCTCTCCTGCTTCTCGCCGGCCTCGCTCTCGCCGGCACCGTCTCGCTCGCGCAAGCGGCGCCGGTCGCCTTTACCGTCCCGCTCACCGGCGACCAGCAGGTGCCGCCGGTCCAGACGCCCGGCAGCGGCACGGCGAACCTTACCTACGACCCGAGCACACGGGTCGTCACCTGGAATATCACCTTCAGCGGCCTTTCCAGTGACGCCACCATGGCGCATTTCCACGGTCCCGCTCCGGCCGGTAAAAACGCCGGCGTAAAAGTGTGGATTTCGCAGAAAGGCACGATGTCGGTGACCAGCCCGCTGAGCGGTCAGGCCACTTTATCGCCTGAGGATGCGCAGGAATTCCTTGCCGGGGACATGTATATCAACGTGCATACCAAGACCAACCCCGGCGGCGAAATCCGTGGCCAGGTTGTGCCGCCCAAGTAAGACCGGGTTGCTCTGAAGGAATCCACTGCCGCAGGCTCATAGATAAGCGGCGAGCAGTATCACTACGACCGCGCCCGCGACCAGCATCAGCAGCGCCAGCCACGCTGGCGTCTGCCGCGGCGCGGCGACCGATGCCGGCAGCGGCTTGTAGCCGGTCAGCATCGGCCGGACCAGGTTGTGGCCTTTCACCAGCGCATAGAGCGTGATCACCAGCAAGTGCAGTGCGACCGCGGCGAGCAGCGCATCCCACACCAGCCCATGCAGCATCGAAATGGCATTGGCGATCCAGGCGGGCACCCATTCGCTCAACGGACCTTCATCGGCGACTTCGTTGTAGACGTAGAGTCCGCTCAGCGTCTCCAGCAACAGCAGGCTGAGCAGCAGCAGGACCATCCAGCCGCCCGCCGCATTGTGGCCCACCTGCACGTCCGGTTCGCGGCGAAACAGGTGGCGCAGATGCCGCAAGGCCGCTACGGGCGATGCCACGAAACTCCGGAAGCGCGCCGTCTCGCTGCCGAAGCAGCCCCACAGCACGCGAAACAGCAGTAACGCCAGCAGCGCTTCGCCGACGCGCACGTGCCAGTCGATCCAGTTGAGCTTGAGGGTCGCGTAAGCGGCGGCGACCAGCGCCACCACCAGCCAGTGGAACAGGCGGGTTGGCGCATCCCATACGAGCACGCGGCGGCGCACCGGTTGCTCCGCGGGAGGAGCGGGATCGTCAGCGTTCATACGTCGCGCCTCCGGGAACTGGATGGCTTTAACCAGACGAGGTCTGGAACAAGTCTAGAACAGATACAGACCCGCGATGAACACGACGCCCGAGAACAGCAGCGCCGTGACGCAATAGCCCATGATGTCGCGCACGCCAAGCCCGGCAATCGCCAGCGCCGGCAGCGCCCAGAACGGTTGCGCCATATTGGTCCAGGCCTCGCCGTAGGCGATCGCCATCGCCGACTTGCCGAGGTCGGCGTGCAGGGCTTGCGCCGCCGGCATCACGAACGGTCCCTGCACTACCCAGTGGCCGCCACCGCTCGGCACCGCGAAATTGATGACCGCCGAGCTGAGGAACGCGAGCAGCGGGAAGGTATGCACATTGGCGATCTCCACGAACCACGTAGTGATAATGCCGGCCAGCCCCGAATGATCCATCAGCGCCTGAATTCCGGCGTAAAACGGAAACTGGATCATGATCGAGGACGCGCCCTTCGCTGCCGCGCCGACGGCCCGTGCATACGCCATCGGTGTCTTGTGCAGCACCATGCCGGCAGCGAGGAATACAAGGTTCACGGTGTCGATATCGAGTGTGAATCCCTTCTGCACGGTACGCACCACCAGATACAGCGCGCACACCAGCGCCACCAGCAGCGCGAGAACGCGGCTCTCCTCGAGCCGCTCGGCGAGCGTCGCATTGGCCGGCAGCGTGCGTTCGACCGAAGGCGGGTCTTCGAGCAGCGCCGGGTCCACCGCCACCACCTCGTCAGGCTTGGGCATCATCAGGCGCGCGAGGATGGGCAGCAGCAGAATCAGTCCAAACGTGATGAAGGCGTTGTAACCGGTGAAAATCGTATGCGACACCGGGATCAGTCCAATGGTCTTTTCCATCGGATTGCCCTTGGTGGCGGCAACCAGCGGCACCGAGCCGGACAGCCCGCCATGCCACGTCAGAAAGCCCATATATGCGCAGGCCACCAGCAGACGGTAATCGGTGCCCTTGACGCGGCGCGCCACTTCACGTGCAAGCATCGCGCCGAGCACGAGACCGAAGCCCCAATTGACGGCGCATGCCACCGCCCCGCAAAACGCCACCAGCATCACGCCTTGCGCGGGCGTGCGGGCCGAACTGGCGAGCCCGACCAGCAGACGTTTGACCGGTCCCGAACTGGCAAGCGCATGACCGGTGACGAGAATCATGGCCATCTGCATCGAGAACGCCAGCAGATTCCAGAAGCCGCCGCCCCACATGACGACCAGCTCCGCGGGCGCTTTGGGCGTGAGCCCGAACGCAAGCGCGAAGGTCGCAATGGTCAGGAAAATCGCGAAAATTAAGGGGTCAGGCAGGACGCGATGCACCACCTGCGTGAAAAAGCCCGAGATACGCTGAATCAACTGTCTACTCCTCGTCACCAATGATATTTTTAATGGGCGCGGCGCGATGGCCGTGGTGCTGCCTCGGTGTGGTCCTGGTATGGCCTTCTGGTGGCGGCCCGCCCGTCATGCGCAGCCTTACCCATTGCTCCGGCCGCGATTTTTGCATGAACCCCGGGTTTTTGCTGCGACGCGGGCAAGCGCGCTCCGCGCGCCGTTCAATGGCACGTCACGCTGGAGCGAAATGGTGGAACGAAAAGGTGGAACGAAAAGGTGGAGCGAAAAGGCGGGCGGCTGTCTGTCTGGACAGGGGCCTGAATCGCGGTGCCTAGACAGAAGCCCCTTGCGCGCGCCGATAGTGAATATGCGCCGGCACCTGCAGCGACTCAGGATGCGCATTGCCCTCGAGCATCGCAAACACGGAACGCAAGCTATGCTCGGCCAGTTGCCGGCTGTCCTGCACGATGGCGTCAATGGCGAGCGGCAGGCAATCGAGCAGTTGATGATCGTCGAACGACATCAGCAGATCGGGCGCCTGAGCCAGCTTGTGCGCCTCGCTCATAAACGACAGGGCGCCTTCGAGCAAGGTGATCGAGCCGGCGAACAGCGCCTGCGGATAGCGCCCATGCGTGGCGAACCACTCCTGCATCAGCGCGCGGCCGGACTCGCGCTGGAAGTCGCGTTGATGCACCCAGTCGCCCTGCTCGGCCAGACCATGCGCCGCCAGCGCCTGACGGTAGCCGGCCAGGCGATCGCGGCTGGCCGACAGGTCCGGCCGGCCGCCGAAGTACACCACTTCGCTTGCGCCCTGCCGGAGCGCGTCGCCCACCAGGATGGCCACAATCTCTGTTGCATCCGTGACCACGTAGGGAATCTCGCTGTCCTCGACACGGCGGTCGGCGAACACGAGCGGCAGACGTTTCACCCACTTCTGATAGCGCTCCGCCTCGGTCGTGCACGGCACCACCACGAGGCCGTCGACCTGATGCGAAACGAGGTGGGCTATCCCTTCGGTTTCCCGCACCGGGTCTTCATCGCTCGTCACGACCACGAGCTGGCAGCGATACTGTTCGCGGCATTGCCACTCCATCGCCTGGGCGAACGCGGAGTGTACGGAATTGGTGATATCGGGAATAACGAGGCCGATCGTATTGCTGCGGCGCGAACGCAACGCCCGGGCCGATTGTGACGGCGTGAAATGATGCTCTTTGGCGACCTGCAGCACCCGTTCGACCGTGGCGGCGGAAATCCGGTAGCGTTCCGCATAGCCGTTCAGCACCATGCTCGCGGTCGTGCGCGAAACTTTCGCGAGACGTGCGATATCGTCAATGGTCAGGCGCTCGAACTTGGTCACGCTGGCTTCCTCGCTGCAGTAGGTCGATGCCCCTCGCTAGCGCGGGCCGGGTAGGCCCGGTAACGGCGGCTGCCGCACGATGCCGGCAGCCCAGGGCCTATGCGGCATGCACCAGTCAGGTATTGGCGGGAGACGCCGCCACGCCGGTGCATACCGGGTGGCGGGCGGCACTGCATCGACATTGATTTCAGTGCCAGATGGTACTACGGGGATAAGCTGCTGAGAACTTGCAGTTTCTAGAGGTTATTGTTTATACAGGTTCAGCGGAACCGGGATGAACTTGTCCACGGGCTGGCCGTCGACCAGCTTCTTCGCGGTCTGCACGCCGTACTGGCCGATCAGTTCCGGCTGCTGCTGCACCGTGGCCGCCATCGTGCCGGCCTTGACGGCGGCAATCGCGTCGTCGGTAGCGTCGAAGCCCACCACGGCCACGTTCTTCAGACCCGCCGCCTGCAGCGCCTTGAGCGCGCCGAGCGCCATCTCGTCGTTCTGCGCGAACACGCCCTGGATGTCCTTGTTGCTCTGGATGATGTTTTCCATCACCGAGAGGCCCTTGGCGCGGTCGAAGTCAGCCGGCTGCTTGGTGACGATCTTCACGCCGCCCTTTGCTTCCACTTCGGTGTCGAAGCCGGCGCCGCGCTCATTCGCAGCCGACGAACCCGGAATGCCCTGCAGCTCGACCACATTGCCCTTGCCGCCCAGCTTGTCGACGAGGAAGTCCGCGGCCATCTTGCCGCCGGCCTTGTTGTCGGAAGCGATGTGCGAGCTGACCTCGGCGCCGTTCACGCTGCGGTCGAGCGAGACCACCTTGATGCCCTTGTCGGTGGCTTCCTTGACGACGTTGGCGACAGCCGACGAATCGGTCGGGTTGATCAGGATCACGCTAACCTTCTTCTGGATCAGGTCTTCGACGCTCGCCTGCTGCTTGGCCGGGTCGTTCTGCGCGTCGACGGTGATGAGCGTCACGCCTTCCTTCTTCGCCTCGTCTTCGGCGCCCTTGCGCAGCGAAACGAAGAACGGATTGTTGAGCGTCGAAATCGACAGACCCACCGTCACGGGGCCGCTCGCGGCCGGCGCGGAAGCGCCGCTCGCGGGCGCGGCGGCGGTGGTATCCGGGCCCTGCTTCGAACAGGCGGCAAGGCCGACCACCAGCAGGGCGGCAAACAGAGGTGAAAACAGCGGCGAGATCGATTTCGTAAGCATTTTCTTCATGGTCGTCTCCTGAGTCCTATAGATAGAGTGTGACGTTCATCATTTAGTCGTACTACACGGCTTGCGCCGCTTCTGCGGTAAAAAAATCCTTGCGGCCGCCTGGTTTCGGGTTCATGGCACGGGGGCGAGATTCGCCGGGGCGGCCGCGTCAATCGTCGTTACTTCTTGTTGCCCCGGTCGATCAGCACGGCGAGCAGGATCACCCCGCCCTTGATCACCTGCTGGTAGAACGACGACACGTCCATCAGGTTCAGGCCGTTGTTCAGCACGCCGATCAGCAACGCGCCCACCAGCGTGCCGAAAATCCAGCCGCGCCCGCCCGTCAGGCTGGTGCCGCCGAGCACCACGGCGGCGATGGCGTCGAGTTCGTAACCGGTGCCGGCGGTCGGCTGGGCGGAGTTCAGGCGCGAGGTCAGCACCACGCCGGCTATCGCCGCCATCACGCCGGAGATCGTGTACACCCACAACTGGACGCGATCCACCTTCACGCCGGAAAGCCTGGCCGACTCGGCGTTGCCGCCGGTCGCATAGACGTGACGGCCGAACACGGTCTTCTTCAGCACGAACCAGAAGACGGCGAACATCACCAGCATCAGCACCACCGGAATCGGCACGAGCCTCGCCACATAGCCGCCGCCCAGCATCGAGAAGAAATCGCTATTGAAGCTGCTGATCGGGCTGCCGTTGGAGACCACCAGCGCGAGGCCGCGCAGCACGGTCATCGAGCCGAGCGTGGCGATAAACGGCGCCCCCTTGCCGTTGCTGATCACCAACCCGTTGAAAAGGCCCATCACGCCGCCGGCGAGCAGGCC
>SDBV01011922.1_pt1 | contig 11198 bp, 8 predicted proteins | sample 2277081 | NCBI WGS metagenome assembly SDBV01 (sample SAMN10402039, study PRJNA504765) | marine sediment metagenome | isolation source: marine sediment core GS10_PC15, 223 cmbsf | place: Arctic Ocean: Southern Knipovich Ridge | collected 2010
CTACACCAATTTTATCATATCAAATGGGCTATAGAGTTGTCTATCCATTTAAAAGACAAAAAAAATCCATTTATCTGTAAGTCGCTACTATGTGTGCATTTATAATTTATGCGTCAGTACTGCTTAAAGCGCCTGATTATTGACACAACCGGGAGCCCTGTGCTATACTCCCGCTTGTTATTTATCGGGCTGTAGCGCAGTTGGTTAGCGTACACGTCTGGGGGGCGTGGGGTCGGCAGTTCAAATCTGCCCAGCCCGAATCAAGTTCTTATATAGAACGGGTTTTTTTTGACTGTTTTGATGTGCCTATAGATTGTAGTGCTGGTGTGTTCGTCCTTTGAGCCATTTTTGAAATGATTCCTGACTCTCATTTGAAGGTATTCCTTCTAAAAGCCCAGTTACGCTAATATCTTCATCTAAATCAGGCCAATGTATTCCTTCGCCTCTTCCTATTAGGCGCCAGTTATTACGTTCATCGGCTGATCCGTATAAGAGTCGTGGAAACCAGCTTAGCGGGACTGAAATTGTTCTGCCGTCGTCTATATCAACCGTTAATGCCTCTTCCGAAATCTTTACATTTTCCGCTATTGTAGTTTCATTTTTAGTGATAAAAGTACTCATTCCAACTCCTTAATAATAGTTTTCGATTTTCATCTATGATTTTTAATATTCTATTAATGTTTGTTCTGGAAAATCCATGGCTATTCTGAAGTCGAATAGGATCAATCCATATTTTTGCTGTATTCTTATCTCGTTCAACATGGATATGTGGTGGTTCTGATTTATCACTCGAATAAAAGAAAAATCTGAACCCTTCAATTCTTAATATCGTCGGCATTTTCTGATTTATTCCAACTAAAGTATAGCTCTAAATGATTTTCTCTTCAATCTTACTCGAAAGGTTTATAATTTTTGTAGCCAACCCACACCTCTATACATTCCAGTATAACCTTTCCAGTTAAATAGAAGCGATGCCGGTGCTGTACTGACATCACGTTTGCTCACGGCAACCCGAACATGTTGGCTTAAAAAGCGGAATGCTCTTGAATTCCTTGTATCGACCATAATCGCTTATCGAAAGTCGTTTCCTGCTCCCTCTTTGCTTGAGCAATCCAGTTAATATAGGTGAATCAGCCTTAAACCCGCTGAACTATTACGAAAAATGTATTCGGTTGTAACTCCACAGACAATTTTCATCTAATGTTACCTCTTTGTATTTCAAGCCTTTTATACGTTATAGTAACATTATAAACCACAATCACAATACTCGTTTTCGACAACTGGACGGCGGATCAATAGCTTTTTCTTTACATTTTTGTGGTGTTAACATGATATTCTCGACTAAATCGACGAATTTCTTGCAATAAAACACAATTTTTTTACTCTCACATGCCATTTTCCGGGCGCAGGCATATATAGGAAGTGGGAGAACTTGATAGAGTCAAAAACGGAAGGATGCTATATTGTTATTATTTAGTATATGTTATTGTAAATAATTGTTACTCAGCCCCTTAGTGAAATAATCGATCTCAAGGTCTCACCGTCCCTACTTTTTCCTGCGCTAGTTTTCAATGAATTCCTGTAAGACGAATCGATCGAGTATGCGTACGGATGGATAACCATCATTGATCCCGCCGGACACCACCAGCTCTTTAATGACGCGATTCAGGTGACGCTGCGTTGTCCCCAGCAGCGAGGCAAGACTTTCTTTGTCCGGGAGCGTAACCGTATTCCCTTCGTGCGCTGCTGGCTGCGCCATGATGTACAGCGCCAACTGGCTTTTTGCGGGTAAGACCCTGCCTCTTTGCAGGGAGTTCGTCTCGTAGAGTTTTTCTCGTAGCTGGTCGATAAGGAAGTGTAAAAAATGTGGATCGTCCATACCGAAACGCTGCACTGTTGCTCTTGCAATGCCCAGCATGGTAGTCATCTGAGAAGTGATAACGTTGGTGTTCATACGCTCTTCGCTCAGGATTTCAAGATCACCGATGGCTGTAAAGGGGTTCAACAGAGCTATCACGACCAGTTTACCATTCATGTGATAATGGGTGCACTGAACCTGCCCTTCGACAAGAAAGAAAAGAAAACTCTGCTCTGCCTGTTCGATATAGATATTAGTGTGTGCAGGGAACTGGAAGAGCTGCAAGTTCCTTAGCAGGTCATTATTTAGAAAACTGGTCATGTCAAACTTCGAAATGTATTGCTGAACCGCTTCTTCAGACCGCATTATCCTCATTGTACATCCTCTCTACATCTGATATCGATTACATTCTATCACACCTGCGTCTTTTTAGCTAAGGACATATGTCCTGGAAGCTGATCCTAATCAGATATATGCTGATGAACAGTCAAGCATAGCAAAGCGAAAAGGGGTTCAACAGTGTCGTGTAGGAAAGATTTAACAGGGAAACAAGAGCCGCAAACATCGCCGGTTGTCCCCCCGGAGATTCGTACTCCCAGGGATAGCGCACAGGACGCAGACCTTCGTCGGTTGATGTATGAGCGCATTGCACTGGGTAACGCGCTGGCAGATGCCGAAGCCGATGCCCGCCTCAAATGGCTTGGCCATGGAAATGGTTACCTGAATTACTCATGGGCTTCTAGTACACAGAAATACCCCCTGTGGAAAAAAATAGAGTCTATCCGTTACTGTATTTAAATAGTGGCTAATACAATAAGAGGAGAGACTCAAAATGCTTACTATGAAAATGTACTAAAAAAGAAATTGAATATTAGTGTAAACGATGTCATCGTATCCAATTAATAAATCTTTAATTAAATATGGAGATTATTTATGTCTTATGTAAAAAAGAATTTTAAACTCTTTTCAAAATTAGTGGAAAATGGAGAAAGAAATGATGATAATTATTCATATTCTGTATCTGGTAATATCAATGAAATTATTAATAATATAAACAATTTTATTAGCGGTAAAAGTAATACCCCTCAAACTCAGTTGGAAAACATAGAGCGAATAACAGAAAAAATGCTCAAGATAGTCTTAGAAAATAAATTATTATTATCAGATGAAAAAATAATATCAATCCCGGTTATGAGAGGCGGGGGACTTATGGTTGATATGGTTAACAGATTTTTTGATAATAATATTTTACTTCCGGTAAGTATAAATAGAATTGGTGATACTCCATTAGATCAACGATATAGACAATCCTTAAATTTAACATGGATTAGTGATCAAAGCAATCTAGTTTTGTTTCAAAAAAAATGTTTAATATTAGATGTAATTGTAGGCACTGGAAATACCATAAAAAAAGTAATTAATGAAATTCTTCCTCACAAGCCTTCACACATTGTGATACTAACTTTATACAATACCCCTGACGGAATGGTTGTTCTTAATAAAGAATTATCAATTTGGAAACAGGATTTCCCTGAAATTAAATTTGATTTTTTAGTTGCATGCCAATCTGGCAAAAGTGATTGTGGGGGATGGGCTTATCCAGATCCGGGTGATGCTGGGGATATATTTGGAAAACATACTAATCCTAAATTTATTTCAAAATTATTATTGAATAAATTTGGAGTTAAAAACATACTGCAAATGTTAACTAAAGAAACAAACAATGATTCTCTTTATAAACAAAATCTTTATCAATTCCAAAATATTTTTACTAACAGGAATGCTGAATGTTTAAGAAATTACTTTCTCAATAACATAGAATATACCAAAGAAATGAGATTTAATGGTGTTGAAAGTTTTTATATTCATTTAACAAAATTTTGTCCGGTAAAATGTGAAGGTTGTATGTATGCAAGCCCTCCCCAAAATACAGAGTCAATTCGATTACCAGGAAAAGTAATGTCCGATGAAGAATTAACGAATGTTATTGAATTTTTATCACCAATTGATATGGATGAAGTTGCCATTAGCGGAGGGGGAGAAAGTTTTCTCGAGCTTGAAAAGATTTTAAGATTTATTAGGGACGCAGATGTAAAAAGAATTATTCTCATAACCAGCGGTTATTGGGGTATAAAAGTTGCAACCGCCAGGGATATTATTGAAAGAATTAATCATGCATTAACTGAAAGAAAAAAATCAGTAGAATTAGAAATAAGGTTAAGTATAGATGAGTTTCACCAAAAAAATATTCCATTTTCTACTTTAGAAAATATTGTTGATATAGTAAGGGAACCACAATTTAACAATATTGGTCTTTTCATACGTTCTATTCAAACCTTATACTCAAAGAAGATAATTGCAGATTTTGCTCGCTTCCTATGTGGTAAAGTAGAAGGTGATGGCTATTCACAAAGAATAGTATTAAATGATTTAATAATTAATATTTTATATAAACCATTAATCTTTCATGGTAGAATGGAGAATGATTATCCAGGTGAGTATGAAAGAATAAATATAAATACTTTTAACGGAAGCCCTGGCCTAGAAATCATGAAATCTGGAAAGTACGGACTTAAGGGAAACATTGAAGTTGATGGATTGATTACAACAGTGGGAAGCACGGCACCTGATAATTTCGGAAGTATATACACTGATAATTTTGAAAGTTTTCAAAAAAAATTGTTTAAAGATATTATTAGCCGTACCTTGATGGATGAAGGATATACTTATTTTGTTGATATACTTAAAGAAATAATCCCTGATGTATATGATAGAACGATTGAATGCAATGATATGTATCTTTATTTTCATCAAGAACTGCAATCTATTCAAAAACGTTTATATGTCACTCTCAGACTAATCAAGGAATATGAAAAAAAAGGTAAAATTGTTACTAAGAATTTTCCTAAAGCAATTCAGAAGATTTTAACACTTAGTAATGATAAGCTAAAATATTTATATTGTTTATCTCTTCTTGAGGATTAATTAAATTAAAAATAATTTGAGAAAAAATATCACCAGAAATGAGCAATTAAAAAACTTGCCAGGTAATATTTTATTTATCTGGGTCGTTAAAAATATTTAATTTTAATTAGCATAGGGAGAAGAATATTGAAAATAATAGCATATATAGCCGCAGCCCTTACTACTATAGCTTTTTTACCTCAAGTAATTAGGGTCTATAAAACAAAATCAACGGAGGATATATCATTATTGATGTTTTGTCTTTTTACAACTGGAATATTTTTATGGTTATTATATGGTATTTTTCTTAAAGATTTCCCAATTATAATTGCAAACACCATCACGTTGTTACTATCCGCATATATTTTGTATAATAAAATAAAAGCATATATATATAGCAAAAAGCCTCTGGGAAAATGACTGATTAACAAGAAAAAGAGATACTAGTGATACAGTATCATTCCCGGGATAGACTGATTATCTTCGCCTTCTGCGCGGGAAAGCTTAATTATAAATTTGATTGGTTTACAAACAAAATAGAGGTATTAACTAATCATTAAAAATCAAGAAGGTTAGTATAAACTAGGAATATTATGAAGTATATTAATAATTTAAATTCACCAAAATCGGTTTTATTAAACTCTAATCAATCATTAAATTCATCTTCATCTAAGGTTTTAATAAAGAATGCCGCTCTAGTTTTAACCATGGATTCAACTAGTAATGAAGATCCCCTGGGAATAATAAAGAATAGTGATGTTTTAATAGATAAAGACGTAATAGTAGAGGTTGGTAAAAATATAGAAGTATCAAATACAAGAATTATTGACGCAACTGGAAAATTTGTTTTACCCGGATTTATTGATGTTCATAATCATACCTGGCAATCATTAATTAGAGGTGGAGGATCAAATAAGAATTTATTAGACTGGCTTGAGGAATGTGTTTATGCATTTAAACAAATAGAGTTATCAGAGGATGATGTCTATGCCGCATCAAGATTTAGTACTTTTGATCTCATTAATTCAGGTATTACAACCGTTGTTGATCATTCTCCCTGTTTTACAAAAGATTTTGCTAATGGTAATTTACAAGCTCTTCTTGACTCTGGATTAAGATTTACTTTTGCATATTGTGGAGAAAAAGAGTCCTTTGAATATATAAGAGAAGTAAAAAAAACAATAATTGATCCAAATCCACTTGCTGATCTTCAAATAGGCACATATCCTGATATAAAGTATTTAAAAATATTTACCGAACAAACTGAATTTGCTAAAGAACTTGATGTGGCATTGAATATCCATTTGTATGAAAATATTGAGCAACGAATGAACAAATCGTTTGAGACGATTGAAATGTCAGGAGCTATTGAATGTAAAATTATTGCAGCTCATGCAATTCATTTAACAGATGAAGAAATTGCAAAAGTGGCTAAATATGATATTCGAATAGCTCATAATCCCCTCAGTAATATGCGCCTTGCATCAGGTATAATGCGCCTTCCCAAAATGAAATGCTCAAATATTAAAATTGGAATTGGATTAGATGGGGCTGCGAATGATAATAGTGATATGTTTAATACTATGAAAACAGCAATAGGCCTGCAACGTGCTATATCATTATCTCCAACTGTTTATCCAACAGTTAAAGATATATTACGAATGGCTACAATAGAAGGAGCGCAATTGCTTGATATGGATAACATGATCGGATCCCTTTCTTCAGGTAAAAAAGCAGACATAATTATTATTAATCCAGATTATTATAATTTCGGATTATGCTGGGATTGGGTCAGTCAAATTGTTTTTAATGGCCAGCCGGAAAATGTAGAATATGTTTTTGTTAACGGCAAATTATTAAAAGAAAAAAAACAAGTATTAGGTAGCAATCAAACAACTATTTCGAAGTCACTTTACAATTCTGTTGAAAGAATAAAAACTATTTTAAGTTAAACCAGCTAAAAAATTGTTTAAGAGGAGTAAATAAAATGTTTGATTATCATATTCATACGTATTTATGCAAACACGCTAAAGGTGCTATTTGTGAATATGTTGAAGAAGCAATAAAAAAAGGATTTAAAGAGATATGTTTTACTGATCACATTCCATTGCCTGATAACATAGATATACTAAATCGTATGAAATTATCTGAAGCAGATAGCTATTTTGATCAAATTGAAATAGTAAAAAATAAGTATCCCGAAATATCAATTTTAATTGGAATAGAAGCAGATTATTTAGAAGGATATGAACGATATCTTGAAAACTTCATTTTAAGCTATCCATTTGATTTGATTATTATGTCGGTCCATATGTTGAACATGAATTTAGAAAGAAAAAATTTTCTAATTTATGATTTTGTTAATAAATCAAAGGATGAAATTTTTGTTAATTATTCGGATACTATTTATAATGAATATTTTAATTTAATAATAAAGGGAGTAAAAACCGGCTTATTTGATATTGTTGGTCATTTAGACTGGATAAAACATCCAGATAATGGATTACTAAACAGTAAGTTACATCTCATTGACAGCATTATTGATTTAGTCTATAGACAAAAAATGAGTGTTGAGATTAATACATCAGGTATTAGAAAGAAAATTAAAGACTACTATCCGAGTTTAAACATAATAGAAAAATTGATAAAAAAAGAAATACCTTTAACAATTGGCTCAGATTCACATTTACCAGAACATATTGGCTATTATTTTAATGAAACTTTTGATAAATTATCAAATTTTCGAAAAATAAAGTGGGCAAGGTATAGTAGAAGAGAACTACACTTTTGGGATTTAAACTAATAGTTGATTCCACTCACCGGTTAATGAGTAACCGTCAATTCTACAGGACGTGGAACTGAATTCTGTTTACCACTTCCCTGTCACAGTTCCATGGAAGAAATTTTTCAAATTCTTTTTCTGATTTAAGCAAAAGATACAATGATGATGATCCAGGGAATATATTTGAAAAAAGATTACAGGACATAACAAAACGCCAGACTGTGTGAAAACCCATCTCGGCCAAATAAACATGCATCTGCAACGGTTTGAGATGACCTATAGTGCATTGATATAAAGGTTCGATGTATATATATTCTATTTGTCCGACTTTTCACACAGCCTCACGCTGGAGTAGATTTCTGTTTTTGTCACGGTTCTTGCTTAAGTGTGGTATAAAATGAAAGCAAAGTAAGAACGCGTGCCAAATCGGCTAAAGCCGACCACAGAAACTACTCAGCTCGACGTTATGTCGCTGGAGGTCAGTGATGACAGTTCCGTCTCCTATCCACGACTCCAATCACCCAGACAATACGGAGGTGCAGAGCACACTCGATCAAGCCAAGACCCTCGGCGACCGCTTGGTCGATAAAGGAAGGGAACTGGCAGCTGCAGGCCAGTACATTATTGACTGTGTAGGCATAACTGAAGAGGCAATACCGCTGGTAGGTGCACGTCAAGGTCTGCATGATGTCAACAACTCCTGGAAGGCTGCCAACATCTACTTGAGCGGCACTATGTCTCGACTCGACCAGATAGATCTTGCTGCGATTGCGAGCACCTCGGCTGGATCTGCTCTCACCTCTGTACTGAATATCCCCATCGTGACTGCAACGGCGACCGCAACCTGTTCCGACATAAGAGATACGGAACGGATAGCTACACGTATCAAAGAACAGATAACTCGGTCAGGCGAAAAGGAAACGGTCCAAGCCTTGACTTTCCATCAGAGGAATGGGAAATGAATACTTTTTTGCTAAGGTACGAACCAGCTGATAACAAATTCGGAAATTGGAGAGGACGATGAGCAAGCCTTACAGAATAATGAATGAGTTGATTGAATCCATCAAGCAGGAGAGACGACGCCTCGAGGAGCCGAAGAATCGACCCAGGTACTTCATTTTCGGCAAGGTTGATGAGTGGCATGATAGAGAAGGCTATTCTGTGACATTTGAAAATGCACCAGACCGCGTTCTTCGTGATGCCAGGTGGTCCACGGGTCAGGGCAGAGAATTCTTGTTTAGAGTTGGCGATATTTTCGTTCCTGGAACAATGGAGATCATATCACAGGGAATAAACATATCATTTTTTATGGATAAGATCGATCGGCTAAGCATCGACATTGCGACCATAAAGCGAATAACAAATATTGGGATTGACTACATTATGGATAATCGTGAGCTAATTGAACAGCTCTTGGCTTTCCTCGAATTGAAGGTGCATCTTGAAAATCAGTTTTTGGATCCGTTGACACAGCACACAAACGCCATTTCCATGAAATCCATAGGAAGTCCAATTGCTTGTTCAGATCTTAACCCATCTCAGCGACATGCGATTGAGAAGGCCCTATCCCAGAAAGTGACTTTCTTCTGGGGACCTCCTGGAACTGGAAAGACAAAAACGATGGGTGCTCTTGCAGCCAGTTTGATTAAAAACAAGAGACGAGTCCTTCTAACGAGCCTATCAAATATGGCGCTAGACCAAATTCTCTTAGCGACCGTGGAGCGACTGGGGCGTGATACTTCCTGTACCTCGATCGCTCGGTTAGGCAGTACTATGGACGAAAAATGCCAAGGCTTTAGTCGAAATGCGTTTAAGAGATCAGTTTTTGATGTCAAGAGGGCGGGAATGCGGTGGAGTGAACATGTTAAATATGCCTCCTTAGTTGCAGGAAATTTTGCTATGCTCACTTTTCCACGCGCGGCTGATCCCGGACAATTTGACTATGTAATAGCCGATGAGGTATCGATGGCCAGCATCCCATCACTAATAGCTGCCAGTTTTTTTGCCACGACTGGAATTGTGGTTGGAGGGGATCCTTTCCAATTACCACCAATCTATCCAGAGGATGCTGAGGAGCCAAACGAGTGGTTTCGCGCAAATGTTTTCGAGAAATCGGGGCTTAAGCAATCGGATGACCCTCGAGCTGCTTTTCTTGATACTCAGTATCGAATGCAACCTGAAATAGGAGCCCTTGTAAGCGAGATGTTTTACAAGGATGTGGGTGGTTTGAAAACGGGAACCGATTCTTTAGCCCCAATAGGATGCTTCAGTGGACGAGTAGTTTTTATCCATAGCCCTGGCGCGAGTGAGACAGTTGGAGCAGATTACCTTAATGCTGAGGAACATCGTCGCTTTAACGAAGTGCATGCGGAATCTGCTGTCAAAGCAGTTTGTGTGGCTCTGAGGCACGGTATCAAGGCTTCTGATATTGGCGTTATCGCACCTTATAATGCCCAAGTTGTACAAATATTGCAAAAACTCCGTCATGTCTCCCGGGAGAATGCCTTGGGCATCGATGGTCTGAAGGTCTCCACTGTTCATTCTTTTCAGGGGCAAGAGAGGCGTATGATTGTTGTAGATTTTACCGACGATAATGTGAAGCCCACTCATCTTACAGCAAAGTGGCAACTGATTAATGTAGCACTTTCCAGAGCAAAAGAGCAGTTAATCATAGTAGGAAATCGGGACTACTTGCTGAGCGAAAGTTACTTTGCAAAGGGAGAAATTGAGATTTTTAAACGACTACTGAAACGAACTCGAATACTGTGCGAGAAAAAATAGCTTCATATGACTGTTAGAACTCCGAAATTTTGGGAATGATACAAAACAAAGGTGCAGTCGTGATGATTATTGTCCATCACAATAGAGGAGTAGCGGAGCGTGGAACAACTAGTAATAAGGGGGAGGAATAGGTAGGGCTCAAGGGGGTTTGCTTTGATTATTTCGATGTGCCTATAGATTGTAGTGTTGGTGTGTTCGTCCTTTGAGCCATTTTTGAAATGATTCCTGACTCTCATTTGAAGGTATTCCTTCTAAAAGGCCGGTTATGCTAATATCTTCATCTAAATCAGGCCAATGTATTCCTTCACCTCTTCCTATTAGGCGCCAGTTATTACGTTCATCGGCTGACCCGTATAAAAGTCTTGGAAACCAACTTAGTGGGACTGAAATTGTTCTGCCGTCGTCTATATCAACCGTTAAGGCCTCTTGCGAAATCTTTACATTTTCCACTATTGTAGTTTCATTTTTAGTGATAAAAATACTCATTCCAACCAAAGTATAGCTCTAAATACTTTTCTCTTCAATCTATCTTGATAGGTTTATAATTATTGTAGCCAACCCACACCTATAGCATAGACATCGTTTGTTTAATTCATTATATTTGAACAAATAGAAAAACAGAAAAAATAAAAAACTGTATCATCGACTGGGGGGGGCGTGGGGTCGGCAGTTCAAATCTGCCCAGCCCGAAAATTTCAATATTTAGAGGCACTCCGTTATGACTGAAATAAAATCCGCATTGGAAATTGCATTAGAGCGCACAAAAAATGTAGAGGCCAGCAAGGAGTCTCTGGAGGCCAGTAAATACAATAC
>SDBV01011923.1_pt1 | contig 11198 bp, 11 predicted proteins | sample 2277081 | NCBI WGS metagenome assembly SDBV01 (sample SAMN10402039, study PRJNA504765) | marine sediment metagenome | isolation source: marine sediment core GS10_PC15, 223 cmbsf | place: Arctic Ocean: Southern Knipovich Ridge | collected 2010
CTGGTGTACCAGTTGTCCTGCCAAGGGCACCGCTGGGTAGCTATGCCGGGAAAGGATAACCGCTGAAAGCATCTAAGTGGGAAGCCTCCCTCAAGATTAGGTCTGCCTGCTCCCCTTCGGGGTTGAGCGAGAGTCCCCTGATAGACTATCAGGTTGATAGGCTGGGTGTGTAAATGTAGAGATACATGTGCTAACCAGTACTAACGGACGAGTGCTTGATCGCATCTATTTTGCCCTGTTGAAGCTCTTGAAAGCTCGATTATCCAGCAGTTTACTTTATTCAAAAAACTAATCCGCTTTTATGCGGACTCACGATTTTGCCGGTGACTTTACGTTAGGGGTCACACCGCATCCCATTCCGAACTGCGAAGTTAAGCCCTGACGGCCGATGGTAGTCTTTACGGGCGAGAGTAGGTGATTGCCGGCATTTATAAAGGTCGGTTCCTAAATGGAGCCGACCTTTGCCTTTGATAAGGTTCGGTTCCAGGGCTATATCCATTGAATTTCTATAAAAACAGGCTATAATCAATTCCATAATGGACGCAGCCCGCTTTCTACGCGAATTTCACGACTTCTTGGCTCCAAAGCTTGACACTTACGAACAAGCACTCTATTTGTACGTTGTTCGCCACAGTCGCCTTGAAGGCGAGGACAATGTAGTAGTAGGCTTTAAGTCGGCCAGAAAGAAGTTGGCCTTTGGCATAGGGAAGTCCGGGACTCCGATGTCCGAAGGAGTTTGTTACAAAAAGATTAAGAATCTCCAGAGTAAGGGCTGTATCAAGATACTTGACACCGTGCGTGAAGGAACGAAGCTAAGAGCATTTCTGCCTTCAGAGATACCGGGGCTTATTCAGACCAATGATGAACCAAGGCTACTATCTATTGACGAAATGGATTTCTTCAATGATGAAGCAAACAGGAATGCCATCCTCCGGAGAGAGAAATGGCATTGCTTTTATTGCTCACGCCAATTATCACAGTCACAGTCTAACTATGTCATAGAGCATGTTCGGTCAAGACCGGACGGAGACGATTCCTACAAAAATGTAGTTGCTGCTTGTCGTCAATGCAATAACAAGAAGGACGCGATACCAGCAGAGGACTTCCTTCGCCTAATATACAGAGAGGGAATTCTAACCCAGGATGAGTTACGAGAAGTTTTACAGAAACTAGAAGAACTCAGGAAAGGCAATTTGAAACCTAAACTTGAATAGCCTTGACCCCACAGTCAACTCATAAACTAAGGCCAGCCGGGCAATAGTAGATAATCGCCAGCGTCGTTTTTGTCACTCAGTTTCTTATATTTAGCCCCCGGATTTACTCCGGGGGTTTATGTTTCGGTTGACACATTTCTCGTTCCAGTCGGTGGGAGATTGACGTCATCTAACCGTTGCTTTATCATTGTGCTTACTATGTCAAAAACGTTGGGTTATATGCTTACTTGGACGACTTATGGTACTTGGCTGCAAGGGGATCGCAGAGGATATGTAAAGAATGGCAAAATCCTCCCTACTGAGAGACGGTTGCATGAAACGAATGTAACCAAGCTATCTGGTAGCCCGGTCAAACTTTCGTTAGCTCAACGCCGAACAGTACGAACTGCCATTCTCACTGAAAGTGAAAGGCTTGGTCAGAAGGTTTTTGCTTTGGCCGTTGGCTCAAATCATGTTCATCTCCTTGTCGAATACATACCCAAACCGATTGGCCGAGTAGTCTCTCACTACAAGAATGCTGCTCGTTTAGCCTTGCATGATAAGGATAATACTGACAGGTGGTGGACGAAGGGCTACGATAAAAGGTATTGTTTTGACAGGTGTTCTCTGCAGGGTAGGATTGACTATATTACTGCTCACCGCAAGAACCCCCGGAGTAAATCCGGGGGCTAAATATACCACATGCATGTTTGCGGCGGTCCCAGGTTTGTCTTGGGGGTCTTCCCACTGCAAATTGCGGCCGGATCCCAGACTGCTTGCTCTTTATAGCTTACAAACTGCTAGGCGTCTGACGTAAGCAGCCGGCCCTAAAACTCAAGTCTTCACCTCAAGTGTTCCCAGGTTGCCGATTGCAGTGGTCGTAGCGGTTATAGCGATTATGCAAAAAAAAAGGCGTGTCAGTCATGGCAACCGACACGCCCGAGAGAGAAGGAGAGAAGGCTAAATAATAACGAAAATCGTCCAGGTAGATCCCCCAACGGAGAGAGACAATCCTTTATGTCTAGGGCTCTGAGCCCAAATTGCATCCTTGCACATTGTCGAAGACGTTCTCCCGCTTCTACCAACAACAAAGTCACCCAACTTCTACTGTCGGCCTGGTCGAGGCTGAATCTTCAACTATTCTCATTCACCAACAATCACCAACAGTTTTTCACCTGACGGCAATTTTCGCTCAAGATGCAGAGGGTACCAAACCCGATATACAAGATAGACGGCTAACAAACACCTACCCTGATCCGCATCTCTGTAATATAGTACGAAAGGTACTGGCCGAAGTGCAAGAAATAAAATAAAAATTTTTTACCTTTTTAACTTTTGTTTGGGTTTTGTTAGAGTATGATTAATAAACAACATGGCGCTGAGCAAGGCTACCAGGATTGGAAAAAGCCCGCCAACCGGCAAGTAACGATGGATATGGGCCTATCCGGGCCGGAATGGCGATTTGGCTCGTATCCTGGCTGGACTGACGGCCGGCTCTCAGAAGACTGGCCAATATGCCTTTTTGGTGCGGGGCAAGGCTACTATCGCCCCTGGCCAGGTGAGGATTTTCAGCCTGGACACCTTCGCAGAGCCATTCGGGCGAGTTTGACCAGAATATGGGCCCTGCTTTGTGGGTCCGACTGGCCCAGAACTAGACCTTCGCAGGCTCCCACGGACCTGGCCTCTCTCGCCAATCCACTGGGACAAATGGCCCACGGCATTCGAGCTGAGCACCTCACAGTGCTGCAAAAGGATCTGCCCCCAAGGGCTCGCCAGACGAAGTCAACGATCCTTAGTGGACTTCGGATCGAGCAAAATCTGTTGGCAAAAGAACTTATTCGGGAGCTAATACATGAACGTGACCCCCAGGCAACTGGAAATCCTCACCCTGATTCGAGATTTTCGATCCAACCGTGGCTTTTCCCCGACCATGCAGGAACTGGCCGACCGGCTCGGCGTCAGCAAAGTCACCGTCTTTCAACACCTCGACGCCCTCGTAGAAAAGGGACTTATTCAAAAATCAAGGCACAGGGCACGCTCTTTGGTCTTGACTAATCGCGTAAAATTTCAAGAACAACATGATCAGAGTTTGCCACTGCTGGGGTATATCGCTGCCGGTGCACCGATCGAGGCTATCCAAACCGACGAAAAGCTCGAGGTGCCCTCCATGTTCCGCCGTACACCCGGAAAGAATTTTGTCCTGCGCGTACGCGGAGACAGTATGATCGACGAGCAAATCCGAGATGGGGACTTTGTGATTGTGGATTCCCGAAGTCAGCCCAGAGACGGACAAACCGTCGTAGCTCTGCTGGAAAACGGGGAGGTAACCCTTAAACAATTCTACCGCGAGGGTACGACGATACGACTCCAACCAGCCAACGACGCCTACGACCCACTGTATGTTCCAGCCAACGAACTAACCGTGCAAGGCGTAGTGGTCGGAGTACTGCGAAAATATACCTAACCCACTTTACTTGTAGCCCTCCCGCCAAACTAGCGAATGTTTTGTCGCACGCCTGGCGGATATACCTGCGCCGAATCTATGCTGGGGCCTTGATCAGGGTCTTCTTTCGACGGCGGCGTTTTGGCTGACCCTCGACGGCCACAAAATGTTCCCGAAGGGCAATTCCATCGTTGGCTTTGGCCAGAGCCGATCGAGCATCCGGGGCAAAGTCATCGGCGCCTACTTCAATCCACAGCCCCTCGGCTCGGTTGAAGACCCCGCCAGCCGCGAGCACTGCTACGTGCGGGCAGGCTTTGATTCGGTGAAGCAGTTGAAGAGTGCGCCGGACCTCTGGAATTCCGCCAGCTTCCGTACCGTAGTAAATCAGCAGCTGCGGTTGAACTCGGCCCACAAGCTGCACCAACTCATCCATGGGCACCCCAGAGCCCACAAAACGAACCTCCCATCCATCCGCTTCGAATAGGTCAGCTATAATCTGGGCACCTAGCTCGTGGCTCTGGGCATCAGAGCAAGCAACTATTACATTTTGTCCGGTTCGTTCGATCCTGGAAAGATTGGTCTGGATCTGATCGGCAAGGCTCCGATTGATCCGAGTAGCTATATGCTCCGTAACGAAATCGATGCGATCTTGGCTAAACAGCTCAGCAATCTTGTCCATACTCAGCCAAATAACCTCCAGGAGCAGATCAGAGGCACCCACACCACCCTTATGAGCCTGGTGCAAGAGGTCTCTACATTTAGAACGGTCACCCTCAACTAGGGCCTCAAAGTAATCCCTGGTGGTTTTCGTAAGAAGATTCACGCTTTGTCCTCCATGCCTAAGGGTTGTAGTTGACCAAGACCGCTTTGCTGCCAAAAATGTCTTATTGGTAAGATGGGTAAAACGGGTAACATGGATAGCATATCGGAAGTAGACCATGGTTTTCTTTAGCCATATATACTAGCTTGCCTAAATTTACATATCAGCGACAAGTTTGTCAGGTTTTTGTTAGAGGGCAGGTTTGTTTACTGGAGCCTGTCACCCATCATGTCTCGTCTGGACAACCTTCGTGGGGATCTTATGATAATGGGAATATGATGATCCGGTAAGACACGCTTAATGCAGGCGATACAGCATGGCGTCTAATTGTCACACCAGGTGTCCTCGTAGACTGGTTAAGTCCACATTTGAGTATTTGCCCCGAGCCCTTACTGTATAGGGAGTTACGAACGTTGTGGGAGATAACTCTTGGCCAGCACGAACCCTCTCCCGCGTAGGGACGTATAATTAATTAGAGAATAGTGATTTAGAGGTCCTGGGCTCCTTATTTTGTAGCGAGGTAGCACCATGGTTAAAGCCAAAACAAGTAAAGATCAAAGAAAGAAAGATTCGCCCGGCGCCGATGAGCTCCCCGTGCGTTTCACTTCAGGTGGACGGCATCTAAGCTCCGCTCAGCGGGACACTATCGAGCACAGGCTCAAGGGCAAGCATAGATTCGTGGACCACCCGTCTTTTAGCCGGGGAGGTAGCGAGCTTCTCCGTCTAGGCAAAGCTTGGGTGCCTGAGAGTGAAACATCCGTATCTAGTGCCCTAGCTGGCGAGATGGCCCCCTTTTCGCACCTGCTCAGCAGGGAAGAGGAACAGGATTTGTTCCTGAGGATGAATTACGCTCGTTATCAGCTTCAGACCGAGGCCGAACTGGCCCGCAGGAAGATGGTGCCCATCGGCACTGCCAAGCGGATTCTTCAATGGGACCGGCTGGAGGCCAAGGCCCGCAAGCAGATCGTCGAGTCTAACATGCCTTTGGTGCTGTCCATGGCCAAGAAAATGAGAATTCAGGGCGTGGATTTCGGCGATGTCGTTTGTGAGGGGAACATGGCTTTGTTGCGGGCCGTGGACGGTTTTGACTGCTCACGGGGTTTCAAGTTCAGCACTTATGCTTGCCGAGCCATACTTAAGAGCTTCGCCCGGTTGGCCAGTAAGAGCAATAAGTATCGGTCGCGTTTCCCGACAGAATTCGATCCTGGACGTGAGAAAAGCAATTGGTCGGATACCCAACGGAAAGAGGCTGCCGAGTTTTGTACCGAAGAGCTGCTAAAGATACTCCAGACCAATAGCGCCTACTTATCCGATACGGAGTTAGCGGTAATCAAAGGGCGTTTTGCCTTCGGGACAGAGGCCAAGCGCAAGACTCTGGTACAGATGGGTGAAGTACTGGGTCTAACCAAGGAGCGAGTTCGCCAGATTCAGAAGAAGACAGTTCGCAGGCTGCGTGAAGCCCTCGAAGCCAAACTTAGCGGAGCGGACCTGACCAAGGGGGAGCAGGCATAAGGCAGGTCCTCGGCTAGGTGGCGGCCGAAGCCGGGAATGTTTTGTAGGGACAGTCAGTATTGTATTTGACGGTTGGCCCCTCAAGCTCGTAAGATTTGGGGGCCGTTTTTTTTGATCAGAATGGTTTAGTATTCTGGAGGCCGCATGGAAGTTGTCCAATCAAATCGATTGCAGTGTTTACCGCCCTATCTTTTTATTGAGATTGACCGCAAGAAGCGTCAGGCCATAGCGGCCGGGCGGGATATCATCAATCTGGGCGTGGGGGACCCCGATAAACCCACCCCGAGCTTTATCGTCGAGGCCATGCGCCAGGCCACAGGCGACCCTGCCAACCACTGCTACCCCTTTGATGAGGGCGTGCCGGCTTTTCGCCGGGAAGCAGCCAGGTTTCTCAAGGCTCGCTTCGGCTTGGATATCGATCCCGACAAAGAATTGATAACCACAATTGGCTCCAAAGACGGAATATCGCATTTGCCCTTAGCCCTGGTCAATCCTGGCCAGGTGGTGCTGGTTCCCCAGCCCGGTTATCCGGTGTATCAGGCGTCGGCTCTGTTTGCCGGTGCGGAGCCTTACATCATGCCCTTGCGCGAGGAGAACAACTATTTGCCGGACCTGGCTGCCATACCAGAGGATATCGCCAAGCGAGCAGCGCTGATGTTCCTGAATTATCCGAACAACCCGACTGCTGCGGTGGCGGATAAGGCTTTCTACGAAGACGCCCTAGCTTTTGCTCGGCGGTATGAGATCCTGATAGCTTCGGACGCCGCCTACTGCGAAACCTACTTTGACCAGCGGCCCATGAGCATGCTGGAGCTGGACGGAGCCAAGGAGCAGACCATAGAGTTTCATTCGCTGAGCAAGACTTTCAACATGACCGGCTGGCGGCTGGGTTTTGCCACAGGTAATGCCCAAGCCGTGGGGGCCTTGGCACGCTTGAAGGGGAACATGGATTCGGGCCAATTCAATGCCATCCAGTGGGCAGGGGTCAAGGCTCTAGCCAACTGGGACTCCCCCGAGATAGGAGCTATCCGCGACATGTATCGCCAGAGGCGCGACGTGCTGGTAAACGGTTTGACCAAACTAGGATGGCAGGTAAGAAGTCCCCAGGCTACGTTCTATGTGTGGATCAAGTGCCCCGCTGGAATTGGCTCCATGGAATTGGTGGAGAAGCTGCTGGACGAAGCTGATCTGGTTAGCATTCCGGGCAATGGTTTTGGCTCAGCGGGTGAAGGATATATCCGGATGGCCTTGACGGTGGATGTCGAGCGTCTAGCCCAGGCCGTGGAACGCGTCGGCAAACTTAAAATTTGAGGTCAGCCCGATGCCAGGGCAAGAACACATAACCAAAGCAGAGCCCAAGGAAGTGTTGGCCTATATTGGATTGGGTTCTAACCTGGGATCGCCTCCAGCTATGCTGGATCTGGCTCTGGCGGAGTTACGACGACAGGCCGACCTGCGGGTGCTGAAGGTTTCGAGTTGGTACTGGACCGAGCCGGTGGGTGGAGAAGCCCATCAGCCAAAGTATCTTAATGGCGTGGCTGAGGTGCTAACAAGATTAGGGGCCGATGAGCTGCTGGAAAGATTAGCGTCGATAGAAAAACAGTTGGGCCGAAAGCGCCGGCAGCGATGGGGGCCAAGATGTATTGATCTGGATTTACTGCTGTACGGGCAGGAGATTATAAAAAAAGAGCCCCTGGAAGTGCCCCACCGGCTAATGCACGAGCGGGAATTCGTATTACGAGGGCTAGTCGAGATTGCCCCGGATGTAAAACACCCTCTGCTGGGTATGACGGCTGAGCAATTGTGGCAAAAGATCCGTTCACCAACACAGGACTCGAAGAAGTGAAAGAACACCAAGCAGACGCAGCTACATTGATATGTGTAGCTGGTGCGATAGGGGCGGGCAAAACCACCCTGGCTTTCAAGCTGGGCAAGGCTCTCGGTGCCCAGTTGCTCGAAGAAGAGGTCTCGGGCAATGAATTGCTCGAAGCCTTCTATCGTGACCCAGCTCAATATGCCCTGCCCGTGCAGAGTAAGTTTCTGCTGAGCAGATTTTGCCAACTGCGAACAGACAGTTGGCCAAGGGAAGGAACAGTAGTAACGGATTATATTTTCGATAAGGACCCTTTGTTTGCGGAGCTTAATCTGACGGGCAAGGATTTGGAAATCTATCGTGGCTTGTGGGAGTCGCTCAAGGACCGCGTGCGTCAGCCCAGGGTAGTGATTTATCTGTGGGCTCAGCCGGACTTACTGCTGGAGCGGATTCGACAGCGAGATCGCTCCTTCGAGCGCGGCATGGAATTGGAGTATCTCCAACGCCTGGCGAATGGATATGAGAAAATGTTTTCAGGCTACGACCGCTGCCCGGTTATACGCATAGACAGCGACACAGAGCCGGCTCGCAACCAGCAAAGCTGGAAAGAATTACTCAGCCAACTCGTGGCAACGGTGCCACAATTATCCGGAAGAATCGATGGAAATTGCTCATGAGATAGCGGAGATTCGTCGGCTGGTGAGCCTGGCGAAGAAGGCAGGACAAACGGTCGGCTTCGTGCCTACCTTGGGCGCATTGCATCAAGGGCACATGAGCTTGATTGGACGGGCTCGTGAGCAGACGGATTTTGTGACGGTGAGCATCTTTCTGAATCCGCGCCAGTTCGGCCCGGAAGAAGACCTGGGCAAATATCCTCAGCCCCAAGAGAAGGACCTGGCTCTATGTGAAAAGGCTGGCGTGGACGCGGTGTTCATCCCCAGCGTCGAGCAGATGTATCCGTCTGGCCACTGCACGGTGGTAAAGGTGGAGGGGCTCTCGGAAAAACTTTGCGGGGCTCATCGGCCGGGGTTCTTTGCCGGCGTTACTACGGTAGTGGCTAAGCTGTTCAACATCGTCGAGCCGGACATTGCCTACTTCGGCCAGAAGGATGCTCAGCAAGGTTTGATCATCAAACGGATGGTCAAAGAGTTGGACATGCCAGTCGAGATACGGATGTGCCCGACGGTGAGGGAAGATGACGGGCTGGCTATGAGTTCTCGAAATGCGTACCTGAACTCCCAGCAGCGGAGCCAGGCAAGCTGTTTGTATCGAGCTTTGCTCGAAGGGAAGAAGCTGATTGAGTCCGGCCAAATGGATCGCGATAAAATAACCGCTCAGATGGAGGGGATCATCAAAGCAGCGGGGCCCTGCACTATAGATTACATAGCAGCCGTTGACAGTCAAAACCTCGAACCCCCTACGCCAGAAACCCAGTGCTGGCTCTTAGCCCTGGCTGTGCGAATCGGGCCCGCTAGGCTTATTGATAATATATTGGTGGAAATCCCCACGAATAAATGATATAATGTAGCAGTCGCCCAGAGATGGGGCATGGCATAACGTATTGTTTCAAAAGGAATTAGCGTGTTCATCAAAGTACTAAAGAGCAAGATACACCGAGCCACCGTCACCGAGACTAATCTAGAATACACCGGCTCGATTACCATCGACCAGGACTTAGCCGACGCCGTAGGCCTGCGAGAACAGGAACTGGTCCTAGTGGCCAATATCAACAACGGAACTCGCCACGAGACTTACGTACAGTTGGGCAAAAAAGGCAGCGGGGTTATCTGCATGAATGGGGCAGCGGCAAGGCTGGCCTGCCCGGGGGATCAGGTAATCATCATGAGCTTCGGATATTACACCGACGACGAGCGGATAAGCCCAGCCAAGATCGTTGTGGTTGACCAGAAGAACCGAATCATCTCCTAAACGCCAAATTAGATGCACCCGATCATAATAAGGCTACCATTTCTCAATTTTGACATCTACAGCTACGGATTAATGACCGTGCTGGGATTTTTCTTCGGCTATGTTTTTGTCTACAGGCGCTTCAAGAGGTGTGGCCAAAACCTGGACGATCTGACCAACTTAGTAATGGTGCTAATGTTTACCGCGATTGTCGGGGCCAGGCTTATGTACGTAATACATTTCTGGTCCAAGCAATATGCCCACGAGCCGCTCTGGAATATATTGAACATCCGCGACGGAGGCCTGGAGTTTTATGGCGGCGTTGTCTTCTCCGTGGTGGTGGCTTTGGGATATATGGCCGCTAAGAAATTCCCCATAAAATTGTTCGTGGATCTGCTGGCTCCAGCTTTGATGCTGGGCTTGGCTTTTGGGCGAGCGGGATGTTTTCTAAACGGCTGCTGCCAGGGAAAGATTTCAGACGTGCCCTGGGCCATTAGTTTTCCTTATGGCAGCTACGCTTATCAGGACCATGTGCGCCAGGGTAACCTGACCGTCCCGCCCGAATTGTTGGACGAGCGGGCGCGGATCATTCCAATGGATCAATTGACTGACGCTCAGCTCGAAATCGCCGCCGAGCAGAGATCGTTATTGGTGCATCCCGCCCAGTTATACGCCATAGTGTTAGCTCTGCTGCTGAGTTGGCTTTTGAGCGGATATTTTTGGCGGCGCAAACATGAGGGACAGGTCTTCGTACTAATGCTGATTCTCTATGGCATAGTTCGTTTTGGTTTAGAGACCCTGCGCGTCGAGCCGCGACTAGGCAGCACCGGCCTAAGTATTTCCCAGAACATGAGTATAGTCGCCGTAGTGCTCGGATTGCTCTTGTGGACAATCCAAATACGCCAGCCCGCCGGCACAGTCGATCCCAAAACAGGCAGAGTAATCGTCAAAAATCAAATCTGATTAATTCATGCGCCCGCGCATATTATAACGCCCCCTCACCTGCGCCCTGGGGGGGGGATGTCAAATCTGTTTAATTACTCAAAGTCCATCGACGCTCTCCTTATTCGTCCGCTTCCTTTATCTCGGCAAACCAGCAAAGTGGTCTACTCTGCGAGGTTATCTCGGATTCGCTTTAATTCATCAATATCCGGAACCCAACTTCCCTCTCTATCGTGCAGGAGCCATAATCCATGAATATCATCCTGGACATAGGTAGGTAACTGATCATAATCCTTTGACAGCATGACCTCTTGGGCCCACTGCCACACCGTGTCTCTGCTCGCCTTTCCAGCAAGATAATCGTCTACCAACTCCAGGGCCTTCCTTTTATAGTCGGGGGTAGTCATAACACTTTTGTCCATTGACTTCTTTGCAACCAACAACTCCTCGCCTTCATGCATCTCTCGAACGCACCGCACAACACTACCTGGAGGAAATTCCCAATGCTCGTCGTCTGAATCATAATCTGATGTTGCGAGGACTTCATATATATCATCACCCAAATGC
>SDBV01011924.1_pt1 | contig 11197 bp, 11 predicted proteins | sample 2277081 | NCBI WGS metagenome assembly SDBV01 (sample SAMN10402039, study PRJNA504765) | marine sediment metagenome | isolation source: marine sediment core GS10_PC15, 223 cmbsf | place: Arctic Ocean: Southern Knipovich Ridge | collected 2010
GTTATGCCTCAGAAAGGATCAGTCGATATGATTTGGGAAAAAGACATCTTTACGATTTCTTCAGAAAAAAAACATGTGGATATTGATAGCCTTCACGATATGCTCAGCCGTTCGTATTGGGCAAGGGATCGTTCAAGGGAAGATGTTGAGAAGTCTGTCACAAATTCACTATGCTTCAGTCTATTAAAGGGCGACGAACAGATCGGGTTCGCCCGTGTCCTCACAGATGCTATGGCATATGCAATCATCCTTGACATGGTCATTAGAGAAGATTCTAGAGGTCAAGGGCTCGGGAAATGGTTGATGCAGTGCATTTGCGATCATCCAGAAGTTACGCCTCTCAGACAAGTCCTCTGGACCGGTGATGCGGATAACTTTTACCGAGAAGGTGGATTTGAAGAAATGTCACAGCTTAAGTTCATGGCTCGAAATTGGAAAATGTAAGCATAATCGGGGAGCCGGGGGTCTTTCTCCCCCAGCCCCCACACCACCTAGCAAGCGGGTCCGCACTAGCCGGTTCCCAGAGGCTACCCAGCCATAGCCGGGTAATGAATGTTCACCCACAGTCCTTTGACATATAACAGACCTTGATCCTTCAGCCATTTGTTGGTCATCCCCGTTTGGGTTACCTGTGTTCTGGATAGCCTCCATGGTCCTTTACGGCTCAAGCATGTGTTAATCTGTATTTTAGCATTATTGTTGAAGAGAATATTTGAGATAAACTACATGAGGGGAAAATGTATAATGGAGCCCTTAGAAGAGATATCTAATTCCAAATTGATCAAATACAAAGTAAAATTTTCAAAAAGAGAAGACAGGGTCCAAACATTTCCAAAAGTTACGAATACGACGCCCACGCAAAAAAAGTATTTCAATATGATCGGAATTAAAAACCCGATGAGTTTGGAAAAATTCGTATGGTGAGGAATGCAAAAAGCTAACCCTCTGATTTTTCAGCGAATGTTCTTTCTATCTGTTTAATCAGAGGTGTATAAATCCTTGGGCTCCTTGCCGTAAAATGTCTGTAATTGGATCAGCAATAAACGGTTCTGGCTTTTTCAAATCGATTACGTTATCTTTGGTCACGGTGGTTGTATCCTTTCATTTTGTTTGTTTAAAATGCCGGGTATTGCTCGCGGTAACAATCCCCCGGAGGATACACCACAAGATTGCCAGTGCAAGAAATGGCGACATCTGAAAGACGGCCGCCTATAATACTGAGGACAATTACGTTGAGCAATTCGAAAGCGGACGTCGTGGTCATCGGGGGAGGGGTCATCGGCACTTCGATTGCCTATCATTTGGCCCAAAAAAAAGTCAGCGTAACTTTGCTGGAGCAAGGGGACCTGGCATCCGGGAGTTCCGGCGCTTGCGACGGGCTCGTTTTTATGCAATCTAAAAAACCGGGCGTGCATCTGCAGCTGGCCATGGAGAGTAAAAGGCGATTCGAACGACTAAAGCGTCAGCTGCCGGTTTCAATCGAATACAAAAGCAAGGGCGGTATGGTAGTGATTGAAAACGAGGCCGAACTTGAGGCTATGCACTCGTTTGTTCAGAAGCAGCAGAAAATCGGATTGGATGTCTCGCTGTTGGATGTAAAGCAGGCCAGAAAGCTTGAGCCGAATTTGTCTTTAAAAATTAAAGGCGCCACCTATTCGCCCTTGGACGGCCAGGTTAACCCAATCGCCTTAACCCACGGATTTGCCCTTGGTGCAAAACAGCACGGAGCCGAAATTTTTACCAACACCTGCGTTCGAACCATTACCGTTGCCGAAAACCGGGTGCGCTCCGTCGACACCGACCAGGGTCAGTTTGAGACGAATATCGTTGTGAACGCGGCTGGAGTGTATTCACTCGAAATCGGTAAAATGGTCAACTTACAGATACCGATTAAGCCCCTGCGCGGTCAAATCCTTGTTACCGAAGCAATAGAACCTATTCTGGATCATTGCATGATATCGGCGAGATACATTACCGCTAAGTTTAAACCCAATTTGGCCAGAAGTGAAAACGGGGGGATATCCATCGAACAGACATCCAGCGGCAATTTGTTATTAGGTTCCACACGGGAATTTGCCAAGCTTGACAACCGGACAACCCTTGAAGGTCTGAAAAAAATTGCCGCCCGGACATCCAAAATCATTCCCCGACTAAAGCAACTGAAGATCATCCGGTCATTTGCCGGACTGCGGCCTTATACGTCGGACGGGCTACCCATTCTGGGCCCGGTGGATGAAGTCGAGGGTTTTATCATGGCAGCCGGTCATGAAGGGGACGGAATTGCGCTTGCACCTATCACAGGAGAGTTAATCGCTCAGATGATTGTTGACGGCCAGACTGATTTTCCGCTCACAGAATTTAGACTGGATCGGTTTTTATCATAAAGGGAGCAGAGGATGCAGAATTTACGCATCGATTCGGTACGCCGAGAAAAGTCGATCACGATTTTTGTTAATGGCCGCGAGATCGTCGCTTACCGGGGCGAAACGGTGCATGCCGCGCTACTTGCAGCCGGTTACCGGGTGTTGAGGAAAAGTAAAACCGGTGTCGAAGCCAGGGGCATCTTTTGCGGCATGGGCGTTTGCTATGACTGTCTCGTGTCTATCAATGCAAAGCCAAATAAACGTGCCTGCATGAATGAAGTCGAAGATCGGATGGAAATTGAGATTGAGGAACCATAATTATCATGTGGTTATTATCGGTAGTGGTTTCGCTGGACTGGCCGCCGCCGACCTATTAGCCCGATACAATTTGGCCGTACTGGTTCTCGATGAAAATGTTCATACCGGCGGCCAGCTGCTTCGTAAAATGCTGCGAAGCTCGGGCAAGGTTATCTTATCTGAACCGAACCAATTGAAACGGGTTGGTTATCGTCTGGTCGACCGTATCCATGGTCAAGGCATTCAACTCATGAATCGCGCCAAGGTCTTAGGAATATACCCGGAAAGACAACTGTGTATCGAAGACCGTCTGGGCCGTATTCTTGATTTGAAAGCCGAATTCATTATCTGTGCAACCGGGGCCCGGGAGAAATTTTTGCCCTTCAAAGGATGGACTCTTCCCGGCGTAATCTCCACAGGAGCAGCTCAAATCCTGATAAAAAGTTCAGGAATCCTGCCAGCAAGAAAAACATTGATCGGTGGCCGCGGACCGTTGCTGATTATTTTGGCCAACGAAATATTGATGAACAATGGCCGGATATTGTCCGTTTTAGATCAAAGCTTACCAAGGGATAAAATTGGCCTTTTAAAACTGTGTCGTCATCACCTGCCGAAACTTATCGAAGGTGCCCGTTGTTTTTTCAAACTACTTCTGTCCCGGGTGCCTGTACGGCAAAGTACCGGAATTGTCGAAGCCAGGGGAACCCATCGTCTTGAAGCAGTTTTCACAGCCAGGGTCAACCGCCACGGTCAAGCCATCGCTGACACCGAAACGACATACCAAACGGATTGCCTGGCCATCGGTTACGGCTTTGCTCCCAACATCGAGTTGCCGCAGCAAGCCGGGTGTGCGATAGAATACCATCGTGAAAAAGGTGGTTGGACGGTCCGGGTCCATGATCATATGGAAACTTCGGTGGAGAATCTATATGCCGCCGGTGAAACAACCGGCATTGCCGGTGCTAAAAAATCATACACTGAAGGGCAAATCGCAGCGCTGTCGATTTTGCAGAAACTTGGGATAGGTGACGCAAACAAACTCCAACGCCAATTGATTTCCCTGCAGCGACTATGCCAGCATCAGCGACAATACGGAAAATTCCTCAATCTGCTTTGTCATATCCCGGCTGCAAGTTATGCTGCAATTTCAGACGACACGATCATCTGCCGCTGCGAAGACGTGACAATGGGAGAAATTCGCAAAAAGTTGTCCAATGGATTCATCACCATGGGTTCCCTGAAAAAGGCGAGCCGCAGCGGGATGGGAAACTGCCAGGGACGGACTTGCGGACCGATCCTGCATGATATTTTAGCTGCTTATACCCGCAAATCACCGACCCAAATCGGACCACTGTCGATTCGTCCCCCGATCAAAGCTGTACCGCTGGAAGCGCTGGCTAATCTGAATACAGATGATTGATCAGAACACTCGGATAAAGCAAAGAAAGGACGACACTCATGCCAAATCCCAATAACCGCACTGGCAGCAGTCATGATCCGGCCATTGGTATTATTATGCTCGACACCGTATTCCCGCGTATTCCCGGAGATGTAGGCAATCGGCATACTTTTTCGTTTCCGGTGCGATACAGGGTGGTAAAAGGGGCCTCCCCGAACAGAGTAGTAAAAGAAGCTGATCCGCTGCTGCTCCAGCCTTTTATTGAAGCCGCCCGCGCATTGGAAAAACAAGGCGTTAAAGCGATTGCCACCAGCTGCGGGTTTCTGGCCATATTTCATCAAGAATTGGTAAATGCCGTTCATGTTCCGGTCTTCAGCTCCAGTTTACTGCAGGTGCACCTGGCCCAGGCGATTATCCGAAATGATCAAAAGGTCGGAATTCTTACGGCGCACGCCCAATCCCTCACCGAAAGGCATTTTGCCTCAATAGGCATTGACCAGTATCCGAAAGCGGTAATCGGCATGGAGACAGCGCAAGAATTTACTGATGTTTTCATTGAAGGCAAGCGGGATATTGATATTGACAAATGCAGACGAGAAATGGTCGCGGCGGCTTTGCAATTGGTTGACACCCATACCGATGTGGGCGCCATCATACTGGAATGCACCAATATGCCGCCCTATGCGCAGGACATCCAGGCGGCCGTACAGTTACCGGTATTTGATGTGGTCACCTTGATTAACTACGCCTATACGGCTGTGGTTCAACAAGGTTTTCCGGTTTAGCCGGGTTAGGAAGATAGCGCGACGATTTCCTCCACTGTCTTGCCTGCAATCCCCAATTTTTCTAGGGTGGTACCCTCGGATGCATAATCGACACCGTGAAGTAGTGAACTTAATTTGACACACAACTCCGTAATTGGCATTTCGGCACCGACTAAGTTGGCCAGTTCAACGCTCGGTACGTGAAGACCCGGAACATCTTCGGTGAGGTATCGGCTTTTAACATTGTGACCGACGATGTCCTTATACGGGCTTTCCCGACTGTTGACGTATTCGTAATATGTTTTGGATTCATTTTGGCCATAGTACATCATCAGCTGATCCATGGTGGACAAGAGGGCCAATCCGAAGGCCTTACCAATGGCAAGGCGTTCTTCATCCATCTTCATCATCTGCTCGGAAATCAAAGGGGTTAAACCATCCACGTAATGCCGGAAAGTTTCCGGATTCTTTTCTATATCACCGTAATTTAGAAGCGCCGGTAACGGATGGAGGGTATAATTGATATTATCAAGATCCATTTCCAGCAGGTTTGAACCCGCAAAGAATCGAACCGTATCACTGAAAACATCGTTCATGATATCGAGCACGGCCTGATTTTTTTCACCCGGGGACGTGGCGATTTTCATTTGAAACTTCTTTTTATGGATCATAACGGTATTATAATCGGAGATACGACAGGCATAGGGAAGAGATGACGTCTCAGAAATGGAGATGTTGGGGTTAACACCGGAATTAGATATCATTTTTTTCAAAAAAAAGCTGCCAAAGTTGCCAGGGACGATGATAACATGCTGACCATCTTTCAAATGCGGGATCATGGTTTGAAATATGGGTGAGTGGGCAAAGGAGGGCACAACGATAAAGATCACATCCGCGTCACCGACAACCTCTTTTATATCCATGGTGACACCTCGAAGTTTACCCCCGGCAGTGATATCACCTTTGAGAAACATTTCCGGTTTTTCTTTTAATCTCAGGTGATCCGGGGTCTCCTCCAGCGGTTCATACATCACCACCGGATATCCCTTCTGAGCAATTTGCCCACAGAAAGCCCGGCCGCCGTTTCCGCTGCCGAGCACTGCAAAATTCAGTTTTTGCGGCATATGATTTATACCTCCAATCTTAATCCTTGGTCATTAATGATTCTTTGATAATTTTCCGGATGTCTTCTTCGAAATCTTTTTTGGGACCCCCCTGTTTGACCTGTCCCATGTCGAGTAAATACATATAGTCCGAAACCTTGAGTGCTTTCATAATGTTTTGATCCACAATAAGAATGGTGGTGCCCTGCTGTGCGACTTTGATTAAAAGATCATAAATTTCTGTTACAATCTTAGGTGCAAGTCCGACAGAGGGCTCATCGATCATCAAAAGTTTGGGCTTCGACATGATCTCTTTGCCCACCGAAAGCATTCTCAGAAATCCACCGCTTAAATAGGATGCTTTTTCCAACCGCCTTTCCGAAAGCACCGGGAAAAAATCATAGATTTCAGATAATCTCCGGGTAACCATTTTTTTATCCTTACGAAATGTCCAGGCGCCCAGAAGCAGATTGTCCTGTATGGACATCTGGGGGAAGGTACTGTATTCCTGAAGCATGTAGCTGATTCCCATTTGCTTTAATTGGTAAGGCTGGCGACCTTGAATTTCCTGACCGTGAAAAATGATTTTCCCCTGGTGCGGATGAAGAAACCCGAAAATGGCCTTCAAAATGGTAGATTTTCCGGCACCGTTCGCACCGATAATGCCGGTAATTGCCCCTTCTTTTACCTCGAGAGAGACATCATGTAAAACATCGATTTCTTCCACGTACCCGGCACTAATGTTTTCCATGGACAGCATGGACACTTTTTTACCCTCCTAAATAAGCGTCAATAACCTGGGGTTCATTGGCGACCTCGTCCATTGTGCCCTCGGCAATGAGTTCCCCTTTCGCGAGCACGGTTACTTTGTCGCACAACGTGCTGATAGTTGGCATCTCGTGGCTGATGATTAGAAACGTAACACCCTTTTCGTCGTTCATCATTTTAATGGAATTTAAAATAATACCTTTGATGGACTGGTGAACCCCTGCAAAAGGTTCGTCCATCGCGTAGAGCTGAAGATCCCTGTTCATGAATCCCCGCACAATTTGCAGGAGCATATTTTGGCCGCCCGAGAGGCTTTTGGCCTGCATGTCTTTAAGTCGTGCGAGCAGCGCAAAGTCAAGTAACTCCTCGGCCCGATTGATGGCCTCTTTTCTTGATTGCCCCTGGCAAAATCCGGGTATCAACATATTTTCCAAAACAGTCATGTCACGAAAGACACGAGCAACCTGGAATGTCCGCATGATGCCCCTGGAAGCGATGTCATCGGACTTGAGGCCATCAATACGTTTTCCGGCAAAATAAATACTTCCTTCTTCCGGTTCGTAAATCCCTGTGATGACGTTAATTAGGGTTGTCTTCCCGGAGCCGTTGGGACCGATAAGGCCTCTAATCTCACCTTTGTTAAGCTGCAAAGAGACATCATTGTTGGCAACCAACCCACCGAATTTTTTAACAACATTTCTCACATCCAAAAACGGATGGCTGTTATCATCTATAGGTCCTTCCAATGTCTTCACCTATTTTTTATGCGTTTCAGTGCAGGAGCCTTTTTCACGATAAGCTATTCGATGTTTCTTATTTGCTACTCGGATGTTAAATTTATCTTTTACCCCCCCTACTCCTGTTACGCTGAAACGGGCTCATGCTCCCTGCCAATCATTTTCCTGACTCGACTGACCAGATCCATCAGCCCACCATTGAAAAACCGCATAATAATGATAACCAGAGCACTCAAAAGAATGATCCGAATTTCGGAATATCCGCGCAAGAGCTCCATGGTAATTCGAACAGCTATTGCGCCGACGACCGGACCTGGCTGGGTTCGCATACCACCGATAACCACAAAAATTATGATCATTGCCATTTCATTAAAGTCGCCCATTACCGGGCTGATTAACCCGATGGAATGACCATAGAAAGCACCCGCCATTCCGGCAAGTACGCTGGCCATAATAAATGCAAAGATTTTGTAACGGACGATATTTACGCCCATTGATCGTGCTGCGATCGCATCATCCCGAATCGCTCTTAAATAATAACCGATTCGGGAGCGCATCAGCACTGCAATTAAAGCAATAGAAAACACAGTAAGCCCTAGGAAAAAATAATAATAAGGAGTTGGCTGCAACGTTCCGAAAAGCAACGGAGAATCCAGGCCACGGTCACCACCTGTAAAGACATAGTGTAATCTGAAATAGTTGCGTACGACTTCGGCAAAGGCCCAGGTTATCAAAGCAAGATAAAGCCCGGCAACTCGAAGACATACAATTCCCAGTATTAAACTGAGAATTCCCGTTAATACGATTGCAGCCGGCACACTGAGCCAGAATGGAGCCCCGGCTTTTGCCATCAACAACGTAGAGGTATACGCCCCTATCATACCAAATGAGTGGTGGGCCAGAGAGAATTGACCTGTGTACCCACCAAGCAGGTTCCAGCTGACCGCCATAATGATATAAAAGAAGGCTACGCTTAAAACATATTGCCAATAATCAGAAAGGCCGACGGGCAGCAAAAGAGCAATAGCAATGACGATAATCAGGCCGAAAATTTTTAAATTAAATAATTTCATGATTCAGTGAAAATTATTAGGCTAGGAGTAAATACAATTTTTATAACAACAGACGACGGACCATTGCCTTTGAGCGCGTTGGCTCAATTGCTATACCACTCGCTCCGGTTTGCCGAACAACCCATAGGGTTTGAACAACAAAACGATAACTAAAAAAATAAACCCATAGATATCGACGAAAGAGGGACTGATGAAAGCTGATCCCAGACTTTCAACTATCCCCAGTGACAAACCGGCCACTATAATTCCTGGAATTGAACCCAACCCGGCAATGACAATAATTTCAAACCCACGAACCGTTGGCGCGAGGCCACACATCGGATGCACAAGAAAAATAGGAGCCAGCAAAGCACCTCCTGCACCGGCCAGGGCCGTCCCCAACCCGAAGGCCAGCGTGTCGTATTTGAGCACATTGACGCCTGCGGTCTGTACCCCCGTCCGGTTTTGAGCAACTCCCTGAAAGGCCTTCCCGGCCCAGGTCTTTTTGATGAAGAAATAGAATAATCCGAGCAGGACTAAAGCTCCGATCAACGCAACCAGGCGATTTCCACTGAGAGGAAGCGTTAAGAGCTGTGTTGGATCTGCGTAGTCAGGGGGAGTGTAAATATAAGGACCGCCGATGAGAACCGCCATGTTTCGCAGGAATATGGCCAATGCGATCGTCACTATGGTCGCATACTCCATCTTGGCTTCAATAATGCCGACGAACATCGGTTTGATTAACATCCGTTGAACCACAGCGCCCAATATAAACACGATGAATGTCGCAATGATGATGCCCAGATACCAAAATTGGGCGCCTATTATATAAGTCAGCAATAGATATTGAACATAGGCTCCGATCATAAAGAATTCGCCCATAGACCAGTTGATCACCTTCATGATGCCGTAAATAAAATTGATCCCCATGGACATCAGACAATAGAGGACCCCCATGATAATTCCGGAGATCAAAAACTGACTGAAAAGATGTAAATCGATGGTTCCCTCCTCCTCATTTGTTTGATCGAACCCAGTGTCACAGGCATAATGCCTTGAACTAGGTTCGCATCGCTCACAATTGCGAAGCTAAGGATATTTGAACCCGAGAAACGGTGATCCGGGGAAACGTTGAAATATGACTTATTCGTATCTCCCCTTCCCCGGTTCTCCGCTTCTTCTGATCAGTATGGGTCTCTGTTGTCCTGATTAAAAGAACCTTTTCAGGATTTTATGGTTCCGCACATCTCGAATTACGGTCCGGCAATTTTTCCGTCCCCGCCGAACTCTGCCGGATATACCAGTTTAGATTCCGTAAAAGGCTGTTTCACCTCCGTTTGTTGGAGAATCAGATGCGGGGGAGATACATTGTGCCACTTCAAACCTTGTGGTTCTTCAAATTTTATGGTCCCGCTCCAGTCCTTATAAGGATTGTTGACCAGGGCTTTTTGGATGGCTTTCGGATCATCGGAATTAGCCTTGTTGATGGCCTGGGCAATGACAAGAATCTCTCCAAATACATTCAGTGAGTAGAAAGTCGGATCTTCCCCGTGGGCTTTTTTATATCTGGGTGACATCCAGTTCCCAAGGTCGCTCATCAGCATCCCCGGCTTATAATAGGAGGTGTACATGATGAATTTGCCTTTTTTGCCGACGGCCTCCCAGTACTCCGGCCTCACCGGCCAGGCGTAGGATGCGAGCATCTTAGCTTGCGGGAAAAGCCCGATGTCATACGCCTGTTTGACCATCAGATACGCAGGAGCCCCGACACCAACGTTTATGATCAGGTCCGGTTTCCAGGCTTTGGTCTCGAGCAACATAGCGGTCATGTCGGTGATGGTCCGCGGAAAAATAATGGATTTGATTTCAATACCGGCATCCTTCCCGAATTGCTTGATATACTTCTCAAATCCCGTTCCGTAATCCGTATCTTCGGCAATGAGCGCAACCCGTTTAAATCCCTGGGCTTTGGCAAATCCGATCCAGAATTTTGCCCGATCCGGCGTCAACGACATAATGCTGAAAATATAGGGGTTCTGAGACGCGGTAATCTTGGGGCTTGACGCACCAGAAGAGAACAGAGGCACACCCAACTCGCGGGCAACCTTATTGACCGCCAGGCATACAGAACTGTGATATTGCCCGACAACCGCCACTACACCATCTTTTTGAACTAGCTTGCGGTATCCGGCAATACCTTCGGCAGGTGTCCCAGCATCATCTTCCACAACCAGTTCCACGGGTCTTCCGCCCAACACACCGCCCATTTCTTCATTGATGTATTGAATCGCCAGTTCAGCGCCCCACAGCATCCTTTTGCCAGCTGCCGGATCTCCCGGTGGCGAAAATGGTGACAGTAGCCCGATTTTCACGGCCTTTTTGGCATCCGCAATCGATGGTCCCATCCCCCAAAACAAAACCAGCGATGCCATCAATAAAACAACAACAAATGTACGGTTTTTACAAGTAAACATCTTCATAACGCTTGTCCTCCTTTCTTTTGATGATCGGGTTAAACGCCAACTTGACCGGACAGTTAAATGGTCAAGTAGTCAGTATTGTCCGGTTAGGTTTTTGCATGAAACCGGCGACGTTTTTGTTCTTTGAAAAAAAATGAATCTGTAGAGCTACCGGAATCACGAAGTTCATTTTGTATTTGTATCCGCAGTTCTCTAACTCTTTTAATATTTACAGGCTCATTATGATTTTTGTGG
>SDBV01011925.1_pt1 | contig 11197 bp, 19 predicted proteins | sample 2277081 | NCBI WGS metagenome assembly SDBV01 (sample SAMN10402039, study PRJNA504765) | marine sediment metagenome | isolation source: marine sediment core GS10_PC15, 223 cmbsf | place: Arctic Ocean: Southern Knipovich Ridge | collected 2010
AATCACCTTGAGTTTCGCCTCACTCACGCGCTGCCTCACCGTGGCCTCGCCCTTCACCGACTTCGCCAACTCTCGACAGAGCCGCACGTTGAACTGATGCCCATCCGCCCGGGCTGCTTCACCATCCGCAACGTCCACCAGTTCGTCGCCGGTGACTGAGCCCAGCGACTTCCCGGCGATCATGTACAGATAGACGCTGCCAGCCACCCGCGCCGTGGCATCGCCGGCCGTGACCTTGGCCTCGGTGCCGTAGTCGCCGTGCTGCCGCCGCATCGCGACGTTACGTTCATGGCGGACGTCATACACCAACCTGCTGACGCCCTTCCGGATCAGGTCGCCAGACCATTCACCAAAGTCTTTCCTCCGTTTGGCCCGGCTCAGCACGTGGTCGATCACGGTCTCGACACTGTCGGGGGCCGCGTCCACTTCTTCGTTTATGATTTCCAGTAGTCCATTCATCTCATCTCCTTTTGGCATGGGCCATGTAGCGAGGCAGTAAACGAATCGGTTTCACGATTTCGATCGCCTTAGTCGGGGCAAAGCCCAAATCGGTTTCATCGCAGCATTCGCCTTGGTTGTGGCAAGTCGGTGTTCGGTTTCACGGATCGAATCGCCTTGGTCAGGGCAACGGCCTTTTCGGTTTCAGTCTGTGACTCGCCCTGATCGAGGCAAATGAATGATCGGTTTCACAGTGACGATCGCCTTAGTCGGGGCAAAGGACCCCTCGGTTTCATCCCAGCTTTCGCCTTGGTCGGGGCAGTGGTGCCATCGGGGTCGATCCGTCTCAGTGAAGGCACCCGGATTGGCTGGAGAGTCCAGCTTCAGAATGCCGGTATCATTTCAGATACCAGCTAACTTAGCATGTGGGCTAAGGTGGTGTCAAGCGAATCTAGCCTGATTTTTCAAGAATTCTCAAATCAGTATTCGTCGGGCTGCCAGCAAGTAGGGTTTCGATCGGGATTTCCAGGGCAATCGAGATCGCTTCCATGGTGTCGATCGTTGGGTTCGCAGACCGCCCGTTCAGGATTTTCGCGATATGAATGGCATGAATCCCGGCATCGGCCGCAACCTTGCTCTGGACGGCCCAAGAGTCAAAAACGCGCCGAAGATTGGCCCGGAAGTTTTTGGCACGCGTCAATCCGTCTGTCTCTGTTGTGGTCGTGTCTTGCATCCCCCTAGCATAGCTGCTATGATGCTCCGCGTCAAGATAACCTGGTACCGGCCCCGATTCACGTTTCACTCTCGAAAGGAGGTTTCCCATGTCGCGCAAATGATTATTCCGCACACGCTGATCCTCAACGGTCTTTCGATGCTCCTCCCGGGCTCCCGTCCCGGGAGGAGCCGAGGATCAGCGATAACCAGGTACCGCCCCCGATTCCCCCGGTCTCTGCCGCGACATGCCGGCCCCGCCATGCGGAGCCCCGAAAGGTGATGACATGAGCGAGAACGCCCCGCCCCGCGGCCTGCAACGATTCCGACTCACTCGCATCGCGATCTATTTCTACCACCGCCGCTTCACGCTCTCATTCTGCTGGCGGCTTCGCTGGCACTGCCGGCCGGAATGGGACAGCGATGTAGCTGGCTGGAATGGTTGGTCTCTGATTTGGGGTTGGTGGAAACTTGAGAAGCTGAACTTTGGCCCGAAGGACGATTGGGGCGAGGAGATGTGCCAGATCCAGGACGGGATCGCGTGTCAGATCCAGGAGGCGATCTTGTTGCCCGAGGCGTGCGACTGCGACATTTCGGACCCGACATCCGTCACCATCGAAATCCGAGAGTCGACGGAGGAGGAGCTTCGCGATTGTCCCTGCGCGCAAAACAAGCCCGGCCGAAACCAGGCCTGAACGCGGTGGTTGGGGTTAGGGCGGGGTGTGCGAGTAAGATATCCCCGATCTTGTCATGATATATGGATTCTGACATTCATCGTCCAATCGTTCCGAGAGAATTGGGCCCCATTCAAACTTTCGGCCCAGCCCTACGGTTGTCGAGTCCGGCCGAAAATGCTTTCCGTTCCGATAGCCGATTTCCATTCGTACGGCCGTAGTGAGTTGGGCCAAATCAAGCCCATACAGTTCTGGCCGCTTACTCGCCGGGCAGCAGAAGCAAGCCGACTTGACGGGCACCGGTAGTCCGGCCGCTCCTATCTCGCGCTTGCATCGGTCACGATCCCAGCCCCAGTCACGAAGCGGGTATTCGATCGAATAGACTTCCTGGAGTTTGCTGTGTTTTTTCTCCGTCGACTTGATGCCGTATGTCCCGCCGTTCTTAACTCGGTGGCCCTCGGTTGCGTCGAATCCGACCATCACGCCAACCTTACGGCCAGTTCCGATCGAGTCGGAAATGGGGGGCCAGCGAACGCGCCAATCGTCCTGGGGCGCTACTTTCCAGCGGAGCGTGCAGCCCTTCATCCCAAACGCCTGGCTTGGCAACGTCTCATTAGTCAGCATGTTGTCGTGGAGGCTCGTGTGGCCTGCACGGGGGCAACGCAGCCGGACCACGACTAGTTCAGGGAAACCTACGCTGCGAAGCCACTCGCGGAGGATCGGTACGAACAGGTAGGTTTCCGGCTTCTCGCTCCCAGTATCTGCAAACGTGATCAGGTCCGGCCGGATGCCCCGCTGATGGAGTCCGATCAGCATCGCGGTTGAGTCTACGCCCATTCCAGCACACACGCAGATCGGTTCGCCGTTCAGGCCGGTATATGGATACTCGTCGGGAGCGTGGGTTGCGTCGAGGGAGTTGGTAATTCGTAGCATCGTCTCGCCTCCTGGTTATGCCGCCTGCCCTCGGGCGGGGAATGCTGCTGGGCGGCGACTCACATGTTGAGCACTTTGCGGATCCTCTCAATCAGCCGCCAGGACTTCACGTGCGCCTCGGCATGCTCGATGGACGACACGCCGCGTGGGCCGCGTGGCACGTCCGCGCGTTCGGCCAGCTCGCCTTGCGTCAGGCCGGCGGCCTCGCGAGCTTTTTTGATTTGCGGGCCGAGTGGGCCGGGCTTCGCGGGTTTCATCTTGAGCACGCGGCGGATCCGCTCGATCAGCCGCCAGCTCTTGACGTGCCGATCCTCACGTTCAATCTGGGAGAGGCCAGTCTGACCGCGTGGCACGTCCGCAAGATCGGCCAGTTCGGATTGTTTGAGCCCGGCGGCCAAGCGAGCCTTCTTGATTTTCGGACCGAGTGGGCCGGGTTTTTTCTTTCTGGTCATCGGTTCTTTTCTTGCATGGGATCCCTGCCCTCTAGGTAGTTCGTGTAGTGGATATCCCTGTCTGGCAACGGGCACCAGTCCGGTATCCGTGGATAGTCGGGGAGGGTTTTTTCATCTTGCAGGCGGCAGGCTGGCAATTTGCCGATCGCGTGTGTGTAGTACGCGTGGAAACACTCGGCGCAGCTCTCGATCTCTTGGGGTAGCATTTTCGTCATTTCTTCCTCGGGTACGGGTGTGAAGTGTTAACCGGCTCCGCGTCACCCGGCAGTGGCGCGGGCCCGGTTGCCGTGGCTAGTTAGCTGACTCCCGCCTCCCATGGTTCAACCTCGTCGACGCTACCGTCTGGGTGCACGTCCCATGCCTCGCCGTCATCTTCGAGCCGCACTGTCTCATCCCGGTCGGCAGCAATGCCCTTTGCCGCACGGATTGCCTCGTCGCACACCGTGGAGGACTGCAGTCCCACGGTGATTTCCTCGCCGGATTGTGTGTAGATTTCAGCCATTTTCATTTCTCCTCGGTTGCCGCTGGGCGGCGGGAATACGCACACAAACAACTGAGTGGCCATCATCGCAAGCGGCCCAGGCATCCCGGCCAGCTTGGCGGAGTATGCAGGCTTCCACTTCGGCTTTGCTAGGTGATTCTGCCCGGAACTTCCTTACTTTACTCTTACACATTGTTCTACCAATTCGCAAAAGGTAATCTGCTGTTGCGTGACTAAAAAACCACCACGTTCCCTACGGCGCAGTACTTTCGCTGTCTTCCGATCCCATTGCGTAGCATATCCGGCATGTAGCTGTTGCTTTTTTGCCCTGGCCCAGTCTGCGGATGTAGCTGGTAACGTAGCCATCGGTTTTCCTTTCGGTTGTGCCGCTTGGCGGCGGTTAGTTGCCTCTCGGGTCTTCGGCGATAGTGGCCGTCACGGGGCATCCATCCGCGTCATGCCTCATGGCCTCACCAGTTTCCCGAGCGGCATCAATTAGATCTCGGATGAATTGATTCGGCGCGTCGTATGTAGCCAAATCTGCATCTACGATCGTCTGATCAATTTCGTTAATTACCAGTCTCATCGTCTTCTCCCTTTGCCTCCGACTCTCTCAGTCGGCGAGTCCCGTACCGATTGGCCAGGGCCCTCGGCGCCTGCCCACGCTCCGGGTTCGGGTCATTCGACCTCGGGTGCCGTGACCGACTGATCGTAATCACGGCATGCGGAGACAAGTAGCTGTGGTATGTACTCATCGTCGTCGTAACCTCCTCTGCCCATCGCGTCGCGCAGGGCGTGCTCAGCCGACACCCCAGTGCCGACGTACACGCCATGGTCACCGCGGTTTGCCCACTGGCCCGACCCCTGCAAGCGAGCTACGTAGCCGCGACCCTCGATGCGCTGCCATACGGCCAAATCCCATGCCTGGTCGGCCTGAGAGGCGATCTGAGGATTGTCGGACCAATCCGCCATCACGACGGGACCGGGATCGTCTTCGAGCCGGACCGCGAATCGACGTTGGCCGGAGGGGTTGCCCTCGACGTCGCGCAGGGCGAAGGTGACAATCTCGTGATCTTGCTTTGTCATAGCTGTCTCCCGTTTTGCCACGCAAACCCGTGGCCGGCTCCGACTGTAAGCCCAGTCGGCAGGCTCCGCGATTGACGCGGGCCCTCCCGTCGTGTTGCCACGGCGGTCGGGTTCGGGTCAAACAGGGTTGAAACTAGGGGTCGACTAGGTCGAGTTCGCCGTCACAAGCGTCTAGGGCCGCATCGAGGGGATCGGCTGGATGTTCGGCCAGCCAGCGATCAATCAGTTCGGCCGCGTCGGCGTACGCATCACGCTCGGTGGTGGTGTGTATTACGGAGCCGGAGGCATCGTAGATTTCTCCGCAAAATGCGCCCAGGTGATTCGGCCACGGGACGGGCCGCATCAAACGTACTACACATGCCGTCACATCGTCGCGATGTGTTTCGTGTTGCCAGTGCGAGTGGATTTGGACTGTCATCGGTTCGTTCTCCGTGGGGGTTGGGGCTCAAGTTTCGGTGGCCTTGGCAATGGCGGCACGAGCCTCGCTACACGCTTCTCGCTTGCCAGGATCGGTGTCTAGATGTCCAAATCGGTGGAGCATCTCTTCGCACGCCTCCAGCAGTTCTGGCGCGCTGGCGCAGAGTTGTTGGTTTGCCTCCACTTCTTCTTCGGGGTACGGGTCGTCGTCGTCGGTTTGTAAGCGAAACGATCCCCTGCCGTTTCCGTGCTTATCGACGCCGATGAACAAAAGGCCGTCAACGTACCACGGTCGGGGAGTGTGTTTTGATTCGCTCATGGTTTCCTCGGGGTCAGGTGAATAACGCCAACAGCCGGCCGGCCTGCCGCGCGGCCGGTTCGTTGGGGCTACTAGCCAACCAGGATCACGATCGACATCCCGATCAGGATGTAGGCGCCAGCCTTGGCGAGTTCCCAACAGATCGTTTCGGTGTGATTACTCATCAGAATGTATGCGCTAGCTTTGGCGAGTTTCCGGCAGATCGTTTCGAGCTTGGTCATGGTTCGTTCCTGGTTGTGCCGCTGGGCGGCGATTGTAGTGAACCCAATTTCTCGCCGTAGCTCGCAATGTACAAGCGTTGTTTTCCGTCGAGGTCCGTTCTGCGAGTTCTTATGGGTTCGCTTGCCGGTGCCGGTTACTCCCCTGTAACAGGGTGCGGCTAGGGCAAGAAATTGGGTTCACTTTGTTTTTGAGAGAGAATCAAAATGGACCCCCTCAGGGTCCTAAAGCTTAGTCACACAGTCCGATATTCCCACTCGAAATTACATATGCTTTTCCACGTACCACCAAGTCCTTAGCTCGGTACGGCTCCATTTGTGCCGTGACCATCGTTCCGTTTCGGTTCCATACACTCACTTGGTTTGTTGTAATTTGCGTTGGATCAGCCTGCCAATCTTTTCGATCTTCAGTTTTCATCATCTCGTCTCCTGGTTAAAGTAAGGGGAACCATTTCGATTCTCTCAGTGCTAGAAGAAAGGAGTGGGCCGCTAGGCCCTAACTGGGAATACTCCGACCATTCGCATCAGAAGTTACCCATAGTGTTTCGTCGGGATGATTCTGCCTTGCCTTGGCAAAAGCGTTGCCGATTGCAACAGGCGTGTCGATACAACTCTCGACTGTTACCCACTTGGGAGGATCGTAGCTGTCGTCGATAATCTGGATCCCAGCTCGGCTAGTCCACACAGTCCCGATTGGTTCAACTTTCATCGTCTTCTCCTCGGTTGTGGTTGTCATTTCCTCGTCCCTTTCTATTTCTATTATAGACAGTTTCCGTCCATAGTCCACAGACAAAATCTGTCCGCCCGGAAAATTCCCGAAATAATTATCTAATGGGGGGTGAGCAGAGAAAGGCGCAGGCCAGAATCGGCCGGAAGTCGCTGTGGGGACGGGGGCAGCGGCTAAAGGGGCCGCCGATCACACCTTCGCCCGGGAGTGATCATGATGCGGATCCACTCTTCCATCCCGTACCGCTGACAAGAGCGAAACCACTCGGGGCAAACCTGCTGGCAGTGTGCGAGCAAGCGGCCGACTTGGATCGGTTCACGTTTTTCGCCTGGGGCGTTTTCGAGGGCTTCGATCAGGTTGTTCACTACGCGGTTCTCGGACATGATTCACCACTGCTCAGTCGGACAGTTTCCTCGCATGGCCAACTCGGCCACCTTCGTGCCATTCGGACACGTAGTGCCCTGGCAGGTCTTGTCGGCCGCGTGGTAGTGTCCTGTTTTGCAGCCGGGACAGAGAACTGTCATGATACGGGTGATCTCATCGGCGCCGCGTGGCTCGGGAGGTGGTCCGCGCGATACAGGGGATGTCGGGCAATTACGCTTTGGTGGTTGATGCCCTCTATATGTCCATTCACACTCGGTGCATACCCATTCGTTCGACTGCACGCACTTGAAACTGCAATTGGCCATCTAAGCAGCAAGTCTTTTCATCGTTATAGTAGCTGGCAAAGTCCCACCACAAATATCTCCAGTGGCGTCAACGTGCTTTGACAGTACCATTTCATTATTACCATCTAGCGGTTCACTACAGTCCGGACATTCTTCGACTGGACGAAATGGGATTATGCTACTTCTATAAGCTATGAGTTGAGCAGAGGGGCAACCACACGGAGGAGGATCGTCTATGCAAAAGGTATGGAGGCGTACGTCAGAAAGGTATCGCCAACCACCCGGGACTCCGGCAGTGATTATGCCTAGAGAAATAGACAAGCGTACCCCGCAATCTCCGTAGGGGGAGTCTAAGGGGGAGCATAAGGGGTTCTCGTTGTAAGACCAAATACATCCAGCCCCTTCGGATATCAGGATGTACTTCCCACTGATCGAGGTGCAATTATTGCACGCATCGTCTGTCCACCCACCAGCACCTAGATCAGCTTCCCATTCTATGTCGCTATGATTACTTATACCGATGAACTTACAAAATGAACCGCACGCAGCCCCTTCCCATACGCACTCACAGCAGGGGCAGCCCGGGTTGTGTTTTCTCAACATGGTTCGCCGCTCACGTATCGCGTCCCGTGTAGCGTCATGCTCGTTATCGCGTAGATTTCGCCGGTCACCGCGTCGGGGTAGAGGTTGTAGATTCGTAGTTCTTCGTCTGTCTCGACCAGCGTCTTGGTGCTAGAGGTGCCGTCGACTTCGATGCAGCGAGTGCAGGCAGCGGAATAAATGGTTGTGCCATTTCTGGCATCGATGCCGGCCACTGGTGTCTTTACAATAATGTCTTGCCCGGCCGGCGCAAGGTCTTGCGACACGGGAGGCCGCCGCCGGAATCCCTCCAGGGCATCGGCATGGGCCGCTGATTCCGCCGCCGTGGGTGGCCGGAACGTCTGACCTTTGCGATATCGGCGCATCATGAGCTGGACTATCCTTTCGTGTCGCAGAGCCTTTTGATCGCGGCCACGCACCCGATGACTTCAGCTCCAGTGCTCGCGTCGTTGATCGCGGTTACGATCCGCACGTCCAGCATGTCGCCCGGGGAAAGCGCCCCGGCTGTGATAACGAAATCCAGATCGGCGAAGGCTGTGCTGTTCATGCTCTGTGCAGCCGTCGCGCAGAGATCGGCCGACACCGTGTTGTCCTCGTCGGACAGGTAGCACTCCACGTCGAGTGTGGCCGTGGTGTCCGCGGCGGTGGTAATCATCCCGGCGGGAAACCTGAGTATCACCGTCTCACCGGCAACGTATTCCGAGGGCAAGGGCACCAAAAACCGGGCATAACGATTGGTTGCACCGACGTCCCGGAGATCCTCCGTCTGGAGCGATGGAGCGTTGGTTCCGAACGTGCCGCCGACCAAACTAAGATCGTCGGTCGCGTCTTTCCCCCAGAATTCCAACATCAGGATTCCTGCGGAGTAGGTCGCGTCACCGCCGGTGCCTCCAGTCAGGTAGATATACTGATCGGCAGCGGGCGCGGCCAGGGCGACCTCGGTCCCAGCGACAAGATCGCCGGAGTTGCAAAGCTGAGTTCCCGTTAGAGCACCAATGGCGGTGTCCTCGACGCCGGTATCCTCAGTCGCTGACCACACGTCAATATCGTCGTCGCCGGTGGCGGGCGTTTCCAAACAGGTCAATTTGCCGCTGATAACCGTGCCGTTTACGGCTGCCGTGATCCGTCCGAGGTGGGCCTTACCCGCGCCATCAGCGCCGATAATGTCATCCGCCGTACCGCCACTGTTCAGCGCCTGCAAGTCGATCAGGATCGTCGTTTTGATAATCGACCCGATTTTTTCGACGCTGGTGACGAACGAGGTGGCGGTCCCCGTGATCCCGATTCCGGCCGCGTTGGCCACGCGCTCAAGATGCACCCGGGCGCCGACCAAATCGATAACATCCTCCTGGAGGTTCCGCTGAGCAATCTGCCCCATGTCGATCGGGGGCCGGAAATCCTGGGCATGTCGAAACGCCTTAGTGAGTCGTAAACTGCCATCGTCTTCAAATTTTACGGCCATGATATCACCTATTTGTTGGTTAGGACCATTTTGTGGTTGCGGCGAGTCTGGGATTTGTGCGGGGCTACGTTAGGGCCCCCCCCAGCCGAATACACTCACATAGTTTTCCCACTCACGCCCACGAGGTCGGATGATTTCTATGTAGTTAATCGGGCGAACTGCCTGAGTGGTGCCGCCAGCATCATCGGCAGTCTCCCATTTATAAACCGGGCTGATGATATCGAAACCCTTCTTGTCTGCAATCGTAATGCCGCCAACCTCAAGATTGGTTTCGTTGCGCGACACCTCAAAAGAGTACTCTGCCGATGACTCGGCTTCCGATTCCGTCGCGTTGCCGCCAGAGTAGGCAATCTCACCGGGGTCATATCCGAGGAAGATGTCATCGTTCGGATGTCCGACAAGTTCCCCTATAGCTCGCAGATATGCGTGATTCAGAAACATCTGCGGGTGACGATAGGAAATCACGATCCGCGTTTGGTTGTAGGGCACGTCAACGCCAACGACCTCCTGGCCATTCCAGATCACGCCTTTGTTGCCCATGACGCCGCTGCCGTGGTCCGGCACTTCAGCGATAGGGTGCCCCGCGATCCACTTCCCAGCCGTTGCCTTTGCGGTCCCTGCCGTGTGCTCGACGCGAACGAGGTAAGTTCCCGTCGCCTTATTGTAGGGCGAATAGGTAACGCCAATCTCGTACAGCTGTGCATAATGCGACTCGTGCAACTGAATCGAATTCCAAAACAGCGTACCCATCGGCGTGCCGTAGGTCGGATAGGTCGACTGAATCAGCCCCATCACCAACGACGACACGACATCGAAAGCATCACCGCCTCCAGAATATGGCAGCGTGCCCTTGACGCGAAACTTCCGCAAGATGGTCAATGTGTCGCGGTCAAGCGTCAGGTCGGACCCGACAATAAGCTCCAGCGTCAATGCCATTACGCCACCCGCCAACCTGCGAGAAATTGCTGTTGCAACTGCGTCATTTCTTTCGTATTTTTCGCCGTCTCTGTTATTCCGTCGGCCATCTTTTTCTCCGGGCCGCCGCCAGCCTGGAATCCGGCAATCCTCGCGGCCGCTGCCGAATAGGTAGCCGTCAGGGCTACGCCCCTCGGGGCAACTGCAACTGCAAGACCACCATCGGCCGCGCCGGGACCGCCTTCACTCTCGCTTGCGGCCTTTTCCTGGGTCCCTTGCGTGGCCGCCTCTTCCCTCAAGGCCGCTAGTTCTTTCGCCGCATCTTCGACCTTTACTCCTGATTCAAGTTGTGCAAGAAACTTCTCGATTGACTCCTCAATATTGCCGGTCACATCTCCTGGCAGGTTTTGCATAAACTCATCCGCTGAACTGCCCGCGTTGGCAAGGCCCGCTTTGAGGTCGGTCTCAATCTGCTCCGTAAATTGCTTCACCGCTGACCGGGCATCGGCGAGAATGTCCGTCGGCTCAAGGCCCAACTCACGATCCAAACGCTCGGACCGCGCTTGTTCCTCGGCCATGTCTACTCCCAGAATTTTAGACATTGCCTTGCCCATCACCCCGCCCTTGGCCGACGTTTCCAACATCCAGTTGGCCAAGCCTTCAACCGTATTTTGCCACACGCCTACGATTTGACTAGCCACATCAAGCACGGTATTAACGGTGCTTTTGCCCCACTTGTTCCATTGGCCGGTCAAAAACCCCATTACCTTGCCCCACGCGGCTACGATCCCATCCCCGATCTTGCCAACGGCGAGAAACACCGTATTGAATGTTTTCGGAAATGCTGCTTGAATTGCGCTTAGCCCCTGGAAAAAAGCCAGCTTCAATGCAGCCATCGCAATCTTGCCAGCCAGGCTCCAGTCGCCGGATTTGAGGGCGTCCTTGATGCCGCCGAAAGCCGTCTTGAGCGTTTCAATAATGGGCATGGCTGCTGCCTTGAGCGACGCCCATGCCCGCTTGCCGCTCTCGCTATATCTGACCCACGCCACGATCCCGCCCACAACTGCGGCGGTGATCAGGCCTATCGGCGACAATA
>SDBV01011926.1_pt1 | contig 11196 bp, 24 predicted proteins | sample 2277081 | NCBI WGS metagenome assembly SDBV01 (sample SAMN10402039, study PRJNA504765) | marine sediment metagenome | isolation source: marine sediment core GS10_PC15, 223 cmbsf | place: Arctic Ocean: Southern Knipovich Ridge | collected 2010
TTACTCTAGGTTTAGATCTTGGTATAATTACTGGTATGTGTTTTGGTCTCACTCTTGGTCTATGCCTTGGTATAGGAGTAGATGATGAAAATGAATAAAAGAGTTGCGAATACAACTATTAAATCTTGGTCTAGATCTCAGCATCATTCTAGATGTAGATCTAGAGTATATAGGACTACTTATAGGTCTAGATGCTGGTTTCTCAATAAAAGGTGGAGGTTTTTTTCTTCGTCTTGGTCTAGGTGGGAATCTTGGTCTAGTCTTATTTACGATTTATTTTTTAGTAGACATAGAAGATGAAAATGATAACAAAAGTTAAGCCTTATACTGTCTCTAAATCTTGGTCTGGTTCTAGTGTATTGATTGGGGTGACTGGGCTTCGGAGTATTTCTTGGTCTGGACATAAGTCTTGGTCTGCGTCTTCATTTTGGTGCTATTCTTTTTCTTGGTCCGGATCTAGAACTTGGTGTTGGTAGAAGATGAAAATGTTAACAAAAATACATGTTAATATTAGACCTATCACCTGGTATACAAACGATCTTACATCTAAATCTTGGTCTATATCTTGTTGGTGGTCTAGAATTGTTGCAGGGTCTCTACTTAGAACTTCTCGCTTGTCTCTTTCTTGGTCTAGCAGCATGTTGTGGAGTGTAAAATAGATGAAAAGAATATTAAAAATAAATAATACTATTTCTATTGTAAGACCTAGATCTGAATCTTTTTCAAGTAATAGATCTATGTGTATACAAGTACATGTATTTTTATCAAGATCTCATTCTAGATCCTTGTTTTGTTCTTATTGTGGATCTAATTATCTTCGTCCTAGATCTAGATGTTGGTCTAGATAGAAAAAGATGAAAAGAATATTAAAAATAAATACTAATCATGGTTCTAAATCTTGGACTAATACTATGTTTAGTACTATATCTTGGTCTTTGTCACAACATTTTCTCGTTTCTTTGGATAGTTGTGATTCTAGAATTTGGTCTGGATCTTATTCTTGGGTGTGGCATGGTATTAGGTCCGAGAGCTGGTCTGATGTTGGGAATAGATCTAATTCTTGGAGTAGGAATACATGAGAATATGTACAAAAATACATGCTAAGACTAAACCAGGTTTTGGCTCTATCTCTATTGGAGGTTATGGGCGGGTCAATATATCGAGGTCTTGGTCTAGACCTTGCATTTGGTCTAGGACAATTGAAGGATCTTGGATTAGATCTTCTCGCTTGTCTCTTTCTTGGTCTAGCAACAGGTTGTGGAGTAGAAATAGATGAAGATAATGAGAAAAACAAATGCTTATGTAAGGTCTAATTCTTGGTCTAGAGATTATTACTGGTCTAGGTCTTGGTCTTGGTCTATATCTAAATATTGGACTTTGTCTAGATTTTGGTCTTGGTCTGGGACTTGGTCCAATCGTGATGCTTGGTCTTGGTCTTGGAGTAGAAATAGATGAAAATTCTGACAATGATAAATACTTATACGGAATTTAGTTCCAGGTCCTGGTCTAATGACTTCAAAAAATCTCATACCATGTCTCATCTTTATCCATTTTCTAGATCTTGGCGTAGAGAAATATGTTTGTGTTCTTCTAAATTCCCTGCTGGTTGGTGGTACTTGTGGTCTTGGTCTAATTCCTGGAGTACAAATAAAAAATAAGATAACACCTGAAAAAGTATACAATTTATGTGGTAAATGGAGAAGAATTATGGCTAAAGATTGCAATTGCGAATGGTGTCAAGTCTATTCTAAAGTATTAAAAATAAAAGATGATTTAAATGTACCAGAAGATGTTAGAAAATTTGTATGGGAATTGTTTGAAAAATGGGGTAATATAGATGCAGAATATGGTTATCAGAATGCTATTTTAGATGGCTCATGGCCTCAATCTGTTGAAATACTTGAATTACATTTAGCAAAAGCAAAAGAAATTAAATCGAAGAGAGGAAAAGAAAATGATGATCCAACCTAAGAGTTTTGGTGGTAAAGTTAGTGGTGCTGCTTCTGACGATATTTGTAATTGTTCATTGCTCGCCAGAGAAGCATGGGGAAAACGAAGTGAAGATAAACATAGTTCTTTAATTGCTATGCCATATCTGTGGCGTCGATTTGGTCCTCCTTTTTTTGGTAGCGACGAACACAAAGACTTATGTGCGTATTATTTAACTACAGGAGATACTAGAGTATTTTTGTGGTTGCATTTGAATGCTAGTGGTTTGTACTTATCTGTCGGGTATGTTGCTAGTGTAGAAATTGGAAATGAAATCAGAAAACCTCATGGAGAATGGATAGCGAAACTAGAAAAATGGTGGTTTGGACAGCATCCAGAAATAGATGATTGGGATCAAAAAACAGAACGTATGTATATAACCGATACATCTAACGATATTATATTAGATGAGGCAAAAAAAGATATTGGGGAACCTCCTACTAGACAAGATCCAGAAAAATGGAGAGAAACTGGTGGTATTATCACTCATGTTAATCAAGTTTTGTATGATGCTATGAAAGAATTGTTGGAACCTGTCTATGTTAGAGATGTAGCAATAAATATATTTGGTCGTTGTGAAGATAGTGAGGAATCAGCAGAACACTCAAAGTACGCAGGTTTAGGTATTTCAAGGGAATCGATGGATAATTTACTGAAAGAAGAGTAGAAATTATGAAAACTTATCAAGTTGAAGTTGTTGAAAAAAAGCTAGAACGAAAACAGTATACAATTAATGCTAAAGACAAGCGTGAGGCTTTACTTAAAGCTGAAAAAGGAGAAACAGAGTTTGAATGTTCTCTAGGATCTAAGGAAATAATTGATCGAGTAGTTAAAGTTGATACAATTAAAGAAGTTATTAAAATTGATCAAGATAAATATTCTGAAGCTGCAAGAAAAATTGACAAACGAGTAGATGATTATATTTCTTCTGTTAGCGAAACAGAAATTCGAGTTTCTTATAGTGCATATAAAACAATTGATGATATTCCAATAGATAATCTTGATGAAGTTGCAGTAGAAGGCAAATGTTTCTTTGTTGGCCATAACTATGAAAGTAAGGTCGTGAAGTCTCCAACATGGTTAGATGTTTGCGTTTTTGCCAATAATTATATACAGGCAAGTTCTGACTTTCATCATATTTTTTTGGAAGATGTTGAAGTATCTGAAGAAATAGATGGAGTAAAGAAGGTAGAATTCTGGATGGGGTCTTGATGAAACCTATTTTAAGAAGAAACTGTTTTTCCATGTCTAAGTCGTTTTCGACGATGGAAGATATTTCTTTCGGTTTTAAAGGAAACTGGGTAAGATCTAATTCTTGGACACAATCAACGTTTAATTCTTGGCCTTATTTTAACGAACGCGGAAGATGTCTTTCCAGGTCAAAGTGGTGGCCTGGGAGTAGGAGTAGTAGATGAAAACAATAAAAAGGATTAATACTACAAAGAACTGTTCCTTTTGGTGGATTTCTAAGTTTTTAACCAGGTCTAGTCGTAGATCTCACTCTTGGACTAGATTTTGGTCTAGGTCTGCATCTTGGCCTAGATCTTGGAATTGGAATAGCAGATGAAAATGATGAGAAGGGTAAATGCTCATGCAATGTCTTTTTCTTGGTCCAGGTCCTGGTCTAGGTCTGAATATATATCTTGCTCTTGGTCTAAATCTGGATCTATGTATTGGTCTGGATCTCTATATTGGTCTAACTCTTGGTCTATATCTTGGTTTAGGAGTAGAAAATGAAAATAACAAATAGAACAAATTCTGGATCTGGTTCTCTATCTAGCAGGTTTTTATTATCTCACTCACGTTCAAGAATTATAGATCATCGTTCTGTGTATTCTGTGTCTGTGTTTACGTCAAGGTCTTTTTCTTCTAGTATTTTTATGGCCTGGTCTGGCTGTTGGAGAGAGTCTGAGTCTTGGTCTTATTCTTGGGATGGAAATAAATGAAAATGATAAGAAAAATAAATGCTAGGTCTTGGTCTGAATCTTGGACTAAATCTGAAACTGATTCTTGGTCTATACTTTGGTCTTTATCTGATTCCTGGTCTAATTCCTGGTTTAGATCTTTTTCTTGGTATTGTTGTTGGAATTGGTCTATACTTTGGTCTAGATCTTGGAGTAGAAGTAGATGAAAATGATAAGAAGAAATACTGATCCATTTTCTTGGTCGTGGTCTACATCTAGGTATAGACAAATATATAGATCTATATATTTGTCTGAGTCTTGGTTTTTATCTTGGTCTATATCTAGGTCTTGGTTTATATCTTGGTGTAGATCTTTTTCTAGGAGTATACTGTCAACTACTCCATACTAAAGTAACGGAGCTTACTCAAGCCGCCGAAGGCGGCGAGCATAAGGGCCGTTGATAGCCCCAACCTGGATAGCATATAGCGTCCAAGTAGTTTTGTATTTAAAAACTAGATAAAAGCCTGAAACTGTTCGCTGAGATCAGAAGATCTCTTGTGCCTTTAGGCTATAGATTTTTAAACTACCTTTAAGGTTTTATAATCAAGAGGACTGTTTCTTGAAAAACCAAATACCTTATTCTATTATCAAAGAGCAGACAACTATTATATTATATCGAGAAATACCTGAAAAACCTTTAAAGAAATATTTTTAATAAGGAGTAGCAATTCCTCTCTATGTTAAAACAATAGAGTTTCCTTGCTACTAAAACATTATGAAAATGACAACCAAAACAAACGCCTGGAAAGGATCTCAGTCTTGGTTGTTGTCTATGTCTATTTCTGACTCTAATTTTTTTCTTCGGCATTGGGCTAAATCCTGGTCTAGATCTAGAGAATGGTCTTTGTGTGGTGCTCATCTTAACTCTTGGTCTAAGCGGTGGATACATGATGCGTTTTGTTCAGTGAGTAGATTGTAAAAATATTCTTAAACACCTGACAATTGTGGATACAAGAGACTATAATATAGAGGTACTAACATAAAGGTTGTGTTATGAATAAACAAGAAAGAGAAAAACTCAAATCTGATGTTAAGCCTATATCTATAGAAATGTACGACATGCCAGAAGATATGCCTATAAAAGATTTCATAGAAAAATTGACTGGAATTGTTAAAGAGAATAATATTACTGATCCAGTTGTAAATTTTGAAGCTGAACAAGATTGTCCTGGTAATTTGTATATAAATGGTTTTGTAGAAAAAACTGAGAAAGAAAAAGAACGTGATAAAAAGAAAATTAAAGATATAAAAGCACTAGAGAAGAAGAAAAAAGAAGAAATAAAACAACGAGAAATAGAACAGATGCAGAGAATAGCAAACAAACATGGATTTAAAATCGATGAGTGAGAAATTTAAAAATAAAGCGTATTCTATTAATTTCAACACCTGTAAAAAATAACGGTTAAGTAGTTGTAATATGGATATAGTAACTGAACAAGTTGAAGTTAAAAAACATGTCGATGTACGTAGGCTTTCTTCTCGTAGGTGGACTGGTCATTTAAAAAACTATAGAAATAGGAAACTATTTGAAATTAGAAAAGAGATTAGGTGGTATGGAGGATCTGGTTATTCTCCAAAACCTGTTGTAGTATTTGCTGTTTCCCTTTTAGATCCACTTCGATCTCCTATAGCGTCGTTAATGAATTGGCCTTTTGAGATTCGTATTCGATTAATGAGTGCATGTTTGAGAAATATTATTGAAGATGATGATTTACATGGAAGAAAATATAAAGTTGATATAATTATTTAGGAATAAAAAATGGGAACAACACAAACTCACTATGTTATGTTTGCGGTAAGATTACCATTCCCGAAAGATGATGCTCTTTATGAGCCATACGAAGATAATGGTTATTCTAGAATAATAACAATTCATAATGGATTAACAATTGTTTCAGATGGTATGAATAGTGGATATATGTTTATAGGCAAGGTTTTGTCTAAAGGTCTTGATTATGAAGGATTGGAAATAACAGATTGTTCACCATGTTCTGATGAGGAAAGAAGACGTGTTGTATCTATAATCAAAGACAAATTTAATATAGAAAATCCAGAGGTAAGAGTCTGGGCTTTTACACATTTTCATTGATAAGATGAATACAGTAAAGACACGTTTTGCTCCTTCTCCGACTGGCCACTTGCATGTAGGGTCAGCTAGGACCGCTTTGTTCTCGTATTTACTGGCTCGCAAGTTTGGTGGGACATTTCTTCTTCGCATTGAAGATACAGACCGATCCCGTCATGTTGCTGGGGTTGTAGAACATATTACCGAGGATTTACGGTGGCTTGGTATTCAACCAGATGAAGGTGTAGGTGTTGGTGGTGATAATGGTCCATATATACAGAGTGAGCGTCTAGATATCTACAATCAGTATATCAGACAACTTTTGTTATGTGGGAAGGTCTACCCTGCTTTCGAAACGAATGACGAACTGTTCTCTATGCGTCAAGACGCTCAGTCAGAAAAACGGTCGTTTCGGTATCCTCGTCCCAACCCATTACCTACGGTTACTGATTTTGATCGTGCAACTGACGAAGGTCGGCCTCTGGTGTTGAGATTTAAATGTCCCGGTAAAGATGTAACTATTGTTGATGAGGTTTATGGTTCTGTAACTGTATCGGCTGACCAACAAGATGATTTTGTTATTCGTAAGGCTGATGCTTGGCCGACGTATCATTTTGCTAATGTAGTAGATGATTATTTGATGGGTGTTAACGTAATTCTTCGGGGACAAGAGTTCCTTGGACAAACATGGAGGCATAAGTTGCTGCGGGAAGCGTTTGGTTGGACAGAACCGCGATATATCCATTTGCCTCTTATTATGGATATGAAGGGGAAGAAACTGTCCAAGCGAGACGGTGATGTAGACGTGTTCAGTTTCCGCAAGACTGGTTACTTACCGGAGGTTATGGTAAACTTTATCGCTCTGCTGGGGTGGTCTCCTGGAACAGACCGAGAAAAGTTTACCCTTGATGAATTAGTCAAGGTTTTTAGTATCGACAGAATTAGCAAAACTAATGCTAAGTTTGACCGTAACAAGTTATTGTCGTTTAATACTGTTGCAGGAGCCAAGGCTGATAATGACCGTCTGTTGGCAGGACTGATCGATTTTCTTTCTATCAATGATACGCCGATTCCTATCGAGAAGCCTGTACTTCAGCACCTGCTTACAGTCAACAGAGGTTTTAGAACTTTTGCTGATATTGTTGTAAAGAGTGGGATATTGTTTGCTCCCAATGAGGCTGTCGAGTACGATTTAAAGGCAGTCGAGAAAGTTCTTACTAAGAACAGAGGGGCTATGTTGGTAGAAATTCTACCATTATTAGCCGAGTGTGAGTGGACGGCACAGACAATAAAGAATCTCGTAATTGATTTCTGCAAAAGCAAGGATATTGGCATGGGGCAAGTTGCCCAGCTTATTCGGGTTGCTGTTACTGGTTGTGCCATCAGTCCAATGATTGGAGATACACTTGTATTGTTGGGTAAAGAGAAAACTCTCGCCCGTATTCGTCGTTTTATTAAGGAATATATAAATGTCAAAGAAGACAATATTTAAACAATGTAAGTTGCAGCGAGGAAATACTTTCGAAACTGCTTTCATCCCTGATAAGTTTGCTAAAGTTGGTGCTTATTTGAAGTTGAAGAAAGTTGATGGATGGAAAGTAATTGAAGTTTTTTCTCCTAGAACTGGACAAGAAGTTAACGAACGTTCTAGAGATCATTTAAAGACTAGAAATGCTTCTGATATTTGATATATAATGAAACATAAAATGAGGAAAATAGATATTTATTCTGGACAAGATTCTCAATCTTGGTCTAGAACTAGACCTTTTTCTGGTTCTTGGAATCTTGGTTGCAAGTCTTGGTCTTGGTTTAATAGTATTAATGCATCTATTAGTGTATTTAGCAATAGATCATCAAAAAACTGAATTTTAAGGAGATGGATTAAAATGGTTACAGAGAAGGAAAAGAAGGTACTTAGATTTGTACAGTCGTCTGGGATTACTGATAGTATCGAACAAATTTTTCGAAATGTGTTTATTACTATGTTAGATGATTCTAACGAACAGACGATTGATGATTTTTTAAACAAGTTAAATGAGAAACTAGAATTTGATAAGTTAGTTGAATTATTCGTACCTACATACGCGAAGTATTTGCCAGATGAGCATATTGATAGACTCATAGCGATGATAGAATCTCCAGAATATCAAGAATTTTTAAAAAATCTAACTTTGATACTAAAAGAGACTACTGAAATTTCATCTGTTTGGATAAATAACAGGTCTGAAGCTATAGAAAAACTGGCGGAAGAATTTGATATCTGAAAATTACAAGTTAATAAATAAAGATAACAAAGAGTACATAAGTGAAGTCCCAGGTATTCTTGGTGGAAATAAAAAACTCAAGATATATGGTAGATTAGATTGTCCGAGCGCTTTAAGATGGATAGAAAAAGGATATTACAAGAAAGATAGAGTTTTCTTTTTAGACGAAAAAACTGCGATAAAAGCAGGTTACCGTCCTTGTGCTGTTTGTCTACCAGAAAAATACAAAAAGTGGAAAAATAAGGAGTAAATTAATGGAAATTCCTGATTCTGTAGTATGTATACTTCAAAAACAGGCTTACTGTCTGAAAGACGAGTATTTAGAAGATAAGAAAAAGACTAAAGCAGCTAAACATGCTTTCACTCACATGGAAGAAATCGAAGAAGAGTCACTAAAAGGATTACAAATTCTTCTTGAATTTCTAAATAAATGTATGGAAGGAGAAGAAGATAACGTTAATTATTTTGAAGAATTAGGAGTTCCAGAACCAGAATTGCAAGTTGAAGGAGAAGATGATGCCAAGAAATCATACGATTAATTTTAAATCTTTTGAAGAAAAATTAGAAAAATTCCAAGAAGAATTCAATTCAACAGACAACCCTTGCATTGCTTATGCTCTATTATCTGTGATGGTTCTCTTATTTGAAAAAGAAGCTAATCTTATAAGAAGCAAGTTAATACCTATGTATGAAAAATCTCTTATTGAAAAGTATAGATGAAATCTATTTTGAAAAATAATTTCAATTTTTGGGTTCACTCCAGAATTAATTCTAGATTTAAATCTAGGTCTTGGCGATGGAATAGGACTTGGTTTGGGCATGAGAATGTATTTGGATTTGTATCTAAATCTTGGTCTAGTAATAGGGATGCTTCTTTTTGGAATAGAAAGTGAAAAGAATAAGAAAAATAAATAGTAAACTTGGATCTAAATCATGGTCTGGGCCCAGATTGTCTAATTCTTGGTCTAGCCCTTGGCCTTGGTCTTTTTTATGGTCTTGTTGGTCTAGTTCTTGGTCTAGGAGTAGACAATGAAAAGAATAAGAAAAATAAATAGAAATACATATTCCTGGTTTAGAAATTTTTATTGGTCTTGGTCTACATCTATACCTGGGTCTAGGTCCAGGTCTAGTTCTTGGTCTCAATCTTGGTCTACATCTGTATTTAAGTCCAGGTCTTGGTACAGGTATCAATCTTTTTCTTGGAGTAAAAATACATGAAAAGAATATGTAAAACAAATTCTCATGTAATGTCTAAGTCCTGGTCTAACTCTATGTCTTGGTCTAAATCTATGTCTTGGTCTAAATCTATATTTTGGTATTGGTCTAGATCTTGGTCTTGGTCTAGGTTTAGGTCTAGATCTAGTTTTTGGTATAGGTCTTGGTCTAGGTATAGGAATATAGGATGAAAATAACAAGGACAATGATTCGTCCATCTTCTGGATCTTGGTCAACATCTGGTCTGTGGTCTGGTTCTATGAATTGGCATAAAGTATATTCTTGGACTAATGTCTTTGATTCACAAAAATCTATGCGGTTTTTTCAAGGATCTGACAAAGAAAATGGACACTGGTCTACTTCTATATCTAGATCTAGGAGTAGAAAATAATGAAGAGGTATTTTGTTTTTGACAGGTCGATAATAAAATGTAGTGAAAGAAGGATTCATGATGTCACACCTGTATTTTTGAGGGTCAACAGTTGTATCTGACGAGAGAAAAAAAGTTAGAAAAAATAATAAAAAGAAGTAAATGTGCTTTATGTAAGGGTATAATACTACGTAGAAACTAAGGAACTGTGACACAAAAGGTTGTGTCAAGGAATTCTTAAAGGAGAAAGAGCATGTCAGAGATGGAAAGGTTTCAGGCGCGTCAAGGGGATATCTTTTTTCGGGCTATCGAGAAAATGCCCATGAATATGCCAAAGCATACGACACCTACTATTGCAGAAGGTGAAGTTACTGGGCATGTTCACAAAGTTGTAAATTTTGACGATGTGGATATCCTCGTCGGGGAAAGTGGCGAGCTTTACCTAAAGTCAAAAACGGGTAAAGATGTTGAGATCGAGCATGATGAGCATGGTACTGTAACTCTTCCTGGTGATCAGATCTTCTGCATTACTCACCAGAGAGAATATGACGCTCTTGCCGAGGAAAAAGAACGTCAAGTTGCTGACTGAAGAAGAAAGATGAAGAACCCTCCCGTGCTTTTGCCGGGAGGTAATGGCCAAGGGAGTAACTATGTCACCTGGGAAAAAAGTACAAAAATGGCTCAAGCGACTAGAGTTCATTAACGGAGAATTTCCCTTTGGGGAGATAAAAGAATACAGAACCCCTTTGGGGATGTTACACAAAGATGATGGCCCTGCGAAAATATCTCCGACTAGAGTGACATGGTATCAAGATGGTAAGAAACATGGAATAGATGCTGATGTTTTCGGATCAATAACTTTTTGGTACGAAGGTATTTGTATCCCCCGCAACTATCATTACTATCCTGAGAAACTGACAATTGAGGGAGTACTGTCGCATAAAAACACAGAAGTTAAGTATGTCGGTATAAGAATAATTGGCTTAGAAAAGTTATACAGTTCAAAATATTGCTCAATTATTCATGAAGATACTGATAGAGAAGGTCGCGATAGAAAGTTGTTTAAAATAAGTAACGTTATAGAAGACCCATTGTGTTTTATTCAAGTACACAATTGGTCTCAAGAAGATAATGGTGATTACAAGGCGTATTTCTTGCAAGTTCCTCCAACGATGAAAACATGCCAAGCGGCGGTCGCTTGGACGTTTAGATGCGAACCGGACGATTACCGTCCAGTACAAGAGACATGAAGGGATTGAAAAATGGCAAAGCGAGCGACGGCGACGGTGAAGAAGGATGAGCGGATTAAGTTGAAAGGTAGCGATGATC
>SDBV01011927.1_pt1 | contig 11194 bp, 12 predicted proteins | sample 2277081 | NCBI WGS metagenome assembly SDBV01 (sample SAMN10402039, study PRJNA504765) | marine sediment metagenome | isolation source: marine sediment core GS10_PC15, 223 cmbsf | place: Arctic Ocean: Southern Knipovich Ridge | collected 2010
ATCTGGTTATTTCTTCGACAGGAAACCAGGAGCTAAATTTAATAACCAGCATGTATGCTAAAAAAATGGGAGTTTTACGAGCAATTTCTATAGTACAGACCAAAGTATATAAACGGGTAGCCAAAAGTCTCGGAATTGATGTTTCCATCAGTATTAATAATGTACTAGTAAACACAATTTTAAAAGTGATACGCAAAGGAAATATAAAAAGTATTTATAATATTTCCGGAAGTCCTTTTGAAATTATTGAGTTTGAAATACATCAAACTTCCTCACTGTGCAACAAATTGATAAAAAATATAAAACTGCCCAAAGAGACATTAATAATTCTTATTTCAAGAGAAGAAATGAATATTATTCCTCATGGGCTTTTAGCAATTGAACCAAATGATCATGTTGTATTAATTACCAGAAATGATGCAATAAAGCGCCTAGAATCGATGTTTGAGGTTAAATAGTGCATTTTGCGAAAGTGTTTAATATTATTTCCGTTTTAATGCTGGTAATTGCTGGATTTATGCTGGTTCCTTTAGGTATTGCCTTTTTTAACGGGGAACCGGTCTGTGCCAACGCTTTCCTGCAGACAATATTAATAGTAATTACAATAGGAATTATATTAAACTTTATAACCGGAAAATTTAAAGGTAATCACTTTTCGGCAAGAGACGGTTTTTTGATGGTAACCGCAAGCTGGGTTATTGCCTCTGTTGCAGGAGCATTACCATTTTTTTTAGCTGGAACAATTCCCTCCTATACAGATGCTTTCTTTGAAACAATGTCCGGGTTCACAACTACTGGAGCATCAATTTTAACTGAAATACAAACCCTACCAAAATCAATCCTTTTTTGGCGATCTTTAACTCATTGGCTGGGCGGAATGGGATTTGTTGTACTTACTGTAGCAATTATGCCTTTACTGGGGATCGGTGGAGTGAAAATGGTAAGTGCCGAATCTCCCGGACCGACGATGGACAAGATATCACCTAAAATTACACATATGGCAAAGATGTTGTGGATTATTTACCTTGGATTGACAATTCTGGAAACTATACTGCTGTTATTCGGGGGTATGAGTTTATTTGATTCTCTTACCCATGCTTTTGGGACTCTTGCAACCGGAGGTTTTTCGCCTAAAAATGCCAGTGTAGGACATTATAATTCCGCATATATAGATATTGTTATTACTGTATTTATGGTGTTAGCCGGAATAAACTTTGGATTGTATTATCGTGCAATCATTGGCAAATTAACTGGAGTAAAGAAAAATACCGAATTAAAAGTATATCTGGCAATCTTTGTAATTGCCACGATTTTGACGGCAATACCGCTTATTGGAAAAGTGTACACGAATCTTGCTGAAAGTCTGCGTTATTCATCATTTCAAGTTGCTTCCATTCTTACCACCACAGGCTTTGCTACAGCCAATTTTGATATCTGGCCTGCATTTTCAAAATATATTTTATTTGCCTTGATGTTTATAGGCGGTTGCTCAGGTTCTACTGGCGGTGGGATAAAAGTTATACGAATCGTCACTTTATTTAAACAAGCAATAACTGAAATGAAACTATTGGCCAATCCCAGAGGTGTGTTCAGTACACGCATGAATGGGGTAACTGTTAGAAAAGATTTTATTTATACAATTCTTGGCTTCGTATTTTTATATATTATGTTATTACTTATAACCACAGCTGTTGTTTCTACTGCTCCTGGTGGGTACGATCTGGAAACAAGTTTTTCTACAGCTATGGTAACCCTAGGTAACATCGGTCCAGGATTTTCATTAGTTGGACCAACAATGAATTATGCATTTTTTCCTGATTATATAAAATGGTTTTTGAGTTTTGCCATGATGGTCGGCCGTCTGGAAATATACACAGTATTGATCCTGTTTACCCCCTATTTTTGGCTTCGAAGATAAAACATGAAAGTTGAAGTATACTGTGACGGTAGCTGCAATAAATGATAGGTTATTATGATAAAAGCATCAAGTATTATTGTTCTTTGAAAAGTTATGCTTTTTATAAACAGTAGCTGGTTGTATACTGCTCTAAAACCATAACCCGGGAGTGTAGGAAAGGAGCAGTAGATAGCCTATTAAATTATTTATGGCGCTATGCGACCATGTTGATAGGTATGGCAGTACAATCCTGCTAGTATCGGATTGTAATCTACTGTCTTTGTATCGATAATATAGCACGTTTTTACGATGCTGGGCTGGTCACAAACTTTCAGTTTGCTGCTCGCCGATGCATCGAAATAGTGGAATGGAAAACGCATAACCTTCAAGGTACTCTTTTTCTTTCTCTAAGGGTAAGAACAGGAGGAAAAAGTGATAAAAAGATTTCATGGTATTGACAGGCATAAATTGTCGTCAACAGTATCAATTCTTAACAGAAAAGGTGTAGAAGAGAAACTGGTAACAATTAAGGGTAATCTTAAAAATTACATAAAAGATTTAGGGCCTTGCGATGCTGTTGCTATTGAAACCGTTATAGGTTGCTTTTGTTGGACTAACAGAATTGAATCTCAGGGAGCAAAATGTTTTATAATTGATCCATACAGATTCAGGATAATAAAAGATTCCTGGAAGAAAACAGATAAGAATGATAGCCGTAATATAGCTAAAGCATTATGGGTTTATTTAATTACAGGAGAATTCGGCTTACCAGAAGTATATAAACCTTCAAGAGATGTCATAGAATTACGTAAGCTCTTTTCTCAATACAGAAATATGAATAAGTATATAAATATGCTTAAAAATAATGTACAGTCAATTTTACTTGATGACGGTATAGTACTTTCGTTAAAGCATAAAAAAAATCTCTTATCAAATAAGACTGGAGAGGAGTTTCTTAAACTGCTTGATGTTTCAGATGCAAGCAGAATCTGCATAAAAGCAAGTCTTGATATATTATGGAAGGCAATTAACCAAAAAGAAGTACTAACCAGAGAAATAATTAGAGCTGGAGAACCTTTTAAGGACAAAGTAAAAATATTAATATCTATTAAGGGTATTACACCATTGTCTGCTTTGGCTTTTCTTGCCGATGTTGGAGATATTAAAAGATTCAAGCCTGTTAGAAAAATGAATTCATATTTAGGTCTTGTTCCAAAAGTTAGAGAGAGTGCTAATATAGGTAAAACTTATCATATAAACAAAGCTTCACGGAATCTAACAAGAACTATATTAACCCAATCGTTAATACAAGCTATGGATGCATCGACTTATTTAAGACATTCTTATGAAGAAACAAAAATTCGCAGAGGATCTGGCAGAGCACGAATTGGTTTAATAAGAAAGCTATGCGGTATAATGAGAAGGATGTTATTGAATGGTGAATTATTCAGAAGTATTAAAATGCCACTTTATGAAAAAAAGATGAAACAATTTGATAAATTATTAAAAGAATTCGAGGAGGAAAGAAAAAGCGCTTGACTTTTATCATAGTGTAATTTTTATAATCTGCATCAAGTGTTTTTGAGGATAATATCTCTTTGAAATTGAAAAAATCATGAAAGTCGTATCCATAACTCTATCATGGAGAAAAAACCTATTGGAAATTTCTGTAAATCTAATAAGCCAGAATCAAAATTCAGCCATTATCTTTATAAACAGACAGACTTATCCCTGTAGGATAAATACAGAGGAAAAAAATAAATCAAGTAGCGTAAGATTGTGCAATTACGGGAGCTGCCCTGCCTTTCTTGTTAAGATACTTCATTATCCTATCTATCTGTTCTGGATTAGTGCATTTTACTCTTGCATTTCCATGCTTGTAATCGCTGCACTTCAAGTATTCTTCAACTATAGATGTAATTCTATCTAAACTATACCGCCCGCATTCTTCTGCATATTTCACCTCATAATTGTCCATGAAATCATTAAAATGTTTATCCAGTATTGTATGAAGGACAGTTCTCCCTCTGGGAGTATAGTCCCTGGACAGAGAAATACTAAGGGATTCAATCGATAATACATTAGTACACACATAATATATAAAGGGGCAAAAGCTTATTTTGTATTTAAAAAAATGCGAAAATTGAAAACAACAAAGTAAATGAGAAGTTTGGAAATAGTATAAAAATTTGTAATAGTAATAATAAAATAATTGGAATTGATATACTACACTATAAAATAATTGATAATTCTTTTCCCAATCTCAAAATAGCAATATAAATATAACTGCCGAAAGCAATACAAATACTAAAAATTATAAGTGCTATATTAAAAAGAAATTTTCTTTTAAAAAAAATATTATCTTGCATAGTTTATAGATCTTTATAATGTTATAATTGTAATCTAATTTACTTACAAGCTTTTAATTTAAATGATAGAATGTTTTTAGTTAATTCTATCAAATCTAAAACTTATTAAATGTTTTTTAAACTTATTCCTGGATTTTTAATTAATTATATGACTTAACAGGATTATTTATTTTATATAAAAAGGTGATGCAAAATGGAATTTAAAGATTATTACAAAATACTGGGTGTTGAAAAAACCGTGAGCAAGGAAGAAATAAAAAAACAATATCGTAAACTAGCCAGAAAATTCCATCCGGATGTTAATCCCGGGGATAAAAATGCGTCCTCGAAATTTGCAGATATTAATGAGGCCCACGAAGTTTTAACAGATGATGAGAAACGTAAAAAATACGATACTCTCGGATCTAACTGGCAGCAATATGCAAATGTTAATCAACAAAACTCATCCGATAGAAAGTCATATACAGGTAAAAATGGATCAACCTATGCATATTATGAAGGAAATATTAATGATATTTTTGGTGAAGGAAGTGTTTCAGATTTTTTTAAGACTTTTTTTGGTGATAATTTATCCGGTTATAAATCAAAGAAGACAATGTATTCACAAAAAGGACATGATTATAAAGCAGAGTTGGATATAATGCTGGAAGAAGCGTTTAAAAAGTGTATAAAGGTATTTAATATAAATAAAAAGAATCTGCGAATTACCCTTGAACCAGGCTTAAAAGATGGGCAAACAATTAAATTAAAAGGAAAAGGCAGTCCGGGAATTAATGGAGGAGAAAATGGTGATTTATATATCACTATACGTATTCCTATTCATTCATTTTATAAACGGGTAGAAAATGATTTATTTATTGAAATACCTGTGAGTACCTACAAAGCTATTTTAGGTGGTAAGGAAGAAATTAATGTTCTTTCCGGGCGTTTTAAGATTAAAATTCCTCCGGAAACGGAAAATGGAACAACCTTCCGGTTAAAGGGAAAAGGATTTCCTGTCTATAATAAACCCGGTAAAGCTGGTGATCTGTATGTAAAAATAATGCTGAAAATTCCCAGAAATCTTACGGATAAAGAGAAGAACATGATCTCCGAATTAGCAAGGATGAGAAAAGTGAGTTGAAAAGGGGAAGTTATGAATATTATGGAATATATAACGGTAAGTGAACTTTGTGAAATATGCGAAATAGAAATGGATTTTTTAAAAGATCTGGCTCAATTTGGACTTATTGAAATAGTTGTGAGAGAAAAAAAAGAGTGCATTTGCAAAGATGAACTGGAATGTATAAAAATGATTAAGAGGCTCTTTTTTACTCTAGGTGTAAATAGAGAGGGAATTGAGATTATTTTATCTATGCGGAATAAAATTCTCGAGTTGCAGACAGAGGTTGATTCACTTAAAAGAAAAGTGAATTGTCTTACAAAAGAACAAGAGTTTCGAAATATCGGTATTATACTTGAGCAGAATCTGATGTTTGATATATGATAAGTGTGTGAAGTATTTTAAATGGTAGTAAAATTAATTATTTGAATCGAGTTTTTGTAGCTTAAACACATCTAAAAATTCCTTACCATATTTTTGCTTGATTAACCTTGCCCATGCAGGCAGCTCCTGCACATCCATGTGCTCCGCCGTATTTCAACATCCTGTTTCAAAACGCTTAGCCCTTCCTTTAACTTCCCGGCTTGATACTTCAATTTAATATTCTCTCACATACATGAAAGTGTGGAAAAATAAAAAAAATTTAAGCATACCATAAACATATTGTTTATCTTCTTAGAAAGTTATATTATTTAATTGTATGCAAAAATTCATTTATTAATTAATTGCGAGGAGTATAATAGTATATTAGTATAATATTATGATACAGCCTGTAGTAAAGCAAATTGATTCACTTTCACATATTCCCTCTTATTTAGAAAATAATTCAAATAAAAATATCTCTAATCAGGCAGCAGCAAATAAACTGGTAAAAGCAAAATCCATGCTGTATCAGAAAAGCATGCAGAATAATCCAAGGGCAGCTAATTTTATTTTCATGGCTCAAACAGCACTAAAAAACGGCAATTCAGCAGTAGCTGATAATTTTACGAACAGGGCCATGCAAATTATAAATCCAATAAAAGATGTTGAGACTAATCTTGCTCCGCCGTCGGACAATAATCCGCAAATGATAGGTTATTATAATCTGAGTCAAGGTTTTTTCTGACAAAAGTTCCATGTAAAAGAAAAATTTGCAAAATTATAGCAGTAACAAAAAATGGTAAAAACCTGTTGGAAATTTCTATTAATCTTATACACTTTAATAAAAAAAATCCAGACATTATCTTTATAAACAGACAGACTTCTCCCTGTAGGATAAATACAGAAGAAAAAAATAAATCAAGTAGCGTAAGACTTTGCAATTCCAGGAGGTGCCCTGCCTATCTTTATAAGAGGCTTCATTAACCTATCTATCTGTTCCGGATCCATAATAAAAGCTACTATGCTCATTTCAAAACCGCACTTCTCACAGATAAGGGGATTTATTCCATAGACTTTATTAATCAACCTTGCCCAAGAAGAGCGTTTTGCTCCACCTTTAACTTCCTGTCTATCTACCGCAATAGCTTCATCGTCTTTTATTATAATAGCCTGTTCCGCTTGTTTTTTAATCCAGCCTTCCGGTGCAAGACGGACTATATAGGATTCAGTATTCCAAACACCTTTTGTACGAGATGAGTACAAACCATAATACCGCACCAGATGGACTCTTGCTGGAGGAATATGCCTGGCAAGAGCTGCAACAAAATCTTCTCCATTATAGACTTTAAAATTCTCGCCAAAATACTCGTTGTACTTAGTTTTAAATAATACTTCACCTTTAAACGGTTCGTATTTAATCTTGTTCAAAGAAAAAGGCGGTCGAACAAGGTAATGCGCAATCGATTCATGAGCCTTGTTGTCTGAACCATATAATCTGAGTTTTAAAATCTCCAAACAAAATATAAGGAATTCTCTTAAATCAATCTTTACAAATTATAAAGAATTTATAATATAATAATATTATAATGCTGAAAAAATATTATATTTTGTTTCCCTCCCTTTTTATCTTATTAATTTATAGTTTCGCAAATTGTACTGTTGCAGATGTAATAGACATTGATGTTATTCCTCCAGAATACAAAGTAGAATATGAATTGGATGTTGTATATAGCAGTACTGTTGATGCAGATAAAAGTATTGTAGATTTAAAAATGGATATTTTTTATCCAGTTTTTAATGAAATAACAGAAAAAAGACCTTTGATAATACTAATTCACGGCGGATCATTTATGAAGGGTTTTGGAGGGAAAGAAAGCTGTAGAAACTGGGCAAATATCTTGGCAGGAAAGGGATATGTTGTTTCCAGCATAGAATATAGATTATGGCGTGGTATCACTTCAGTATTTAAAGCAATTAAAGCAGCAATTTATGATGCGCATGCTGCAATTCGTTATTTTAGGGCAAATGCAGAGCTCTGGAATATAGATTCGGACAGAATTTTGATCGGGGGATATTCTGCAGGAGCCAGTGTTGCATTGTATGTTGCTTATTATCCAGAAATTCCGGGCAATGATAATTTTTCCAATTCTGAATTTTCCAGCGATGTTTTTGCTGTAATTTCAGTTTCTGGTTCGTGGGGACCAGGACAAAGTGCAAATTACATGGATGAAGGCGAACCAGGTATTTGTATTTTTCATGGTACTAGGGACATGGTTGTAAGTGTCCGTGAAGCTTATGAAACAATGGACCAGGCTGATTCTATGGGAGTGTATGCTGAATCATATATTTATAATAAAGCAAGCCATAACCTTTTATCCATTAAAATTAATGAAATTAGTATGAGGATAGATGAGTTTTATAAAACCATAACTAAGAAATAATCAGGAGGAAATATTATGGGCGGCCTTAAAATGATTTATACAAGGAGAAGTATTCGAAAGTTTTCCAGCAAATTAATAGATGAAAATATAATAAGTAAAATTATAAAAGCAGGAAAACTGGATTTAGTAATCTCACTATTAGGAGAGCATAATGGAAGAAAAGGCTCCTTAGCAGACAGGCTATGGAATATAGATGAGTTATCGTCATATCTGAATCTGAAACGGCAAACTATCTATAGTATGGTAAGCGGGAAACGGATACCTTATGTTAAACTGGGAGGTCGGTTGCTATTTAATCCTAAAGAAATAAGTAGATGGGTAAGCCAAAAAAGTGAAAAAGAAATAATTTGAATAAAATATGACAATGCTCAGAAATTATTAATTTATTTTACTTTAGAATAATAATATGAATTGGATAATTCAGTTATTTATGATAAGGTATAAGTATAAAAAAGGGGAATATTGAAATGAAAATAAAAATATTCTTATCTACCTTACTATTTATTTCTTTAATAAATTGTGTATCTCAGGATACAGAAACCAAACCAGCAGAAATAGATAATTCAGAATTACAGAATATGGAAATTAAACCAGAGGTTAATGAAACACCCTCAAATGATACTATAAGTGATAATCAAGATGAATTAATAACAAATAATGAAATATCAACAATTTGTATAATGGATGTTGTTCCTAAATACGGAGTAACAACTGAAGAAGCTGCTGCTATAACCGAATTATTATCATATTCTATTTATACATACACAAAAAATATCTATAATATTGTAGATAATAGTAAAAGAGATCTTGCTCTACAAGAACAAGAATTCGCACTATCAGATATAAGTGAAAATATAGATTATGCTGTAAGGATTGGCGTTCTCCTTAGTGCGGATAAATTACTGACTGGTAGTATTACGAATATAGGTGGGAATTACATTCTAAATATTCAAATAGTAAATGTTAATTCAGGGGAAATTGAAAATACTTATTAACAAAAAGCAACAACCATAGATGAACTGGCTGATCGCATAAACACTAATATTGTTTCATTATTCAATATTGATCCAGAAACGTACTATTTAAAAGCTGTAGAACTTTATAATTACTATATGGATGTGTGGAATACCGATGATAAATCTCCTTTGTATCAAGCAGAAGAATTATTAATTAATGCTATTAATCTGAACCCAGAATATTATGAAGCATATTATCAACTAGGTGAAGTATATTATTACTTACATAAAAAGGATGAGACAATTCATGTTTTACTGAAAGCTATAGGAATTAATCCTATGAAAATCGAGCCCTATCAATTATTAAGTACAACTTATAGTCTTTATGGAGATCGTTACAATAATTTTTATGTTACTAGAGAAATGACAAAACCCCCGCTCTGCTTTTTTGATCCCGAACCAGATTATACATTGCTTAGATTAGGAAATTATTATATTTGGTTATTTGATGATTATGAACATGGGATTAATTGTTACTTACAAATTCTTAGTAGGAGTCCTGATTTTCCAGATGTTTATCATAATTTAATACAAGCATATTATGATTTAGAATATTATGACTTAGCATATGAGTATTATTATCTTTTAAAAGAATTAAGTAATAGAGGAATCGAGAATGCTGAGTTCTATTTAGGTTTATCAGAAATATTATTAGGAATTAATTAAACAGGATTTTTCTTTATTTAATATATTTTTATTGTATTAAGCTGGTTTGTTAAAAACATGATCAAAAAAAACTAAAATGAAATGTATATACTGTTGTGTTGATAAAAATGGTAATGAGTTTATTAAAAAAGAACATGTAATTCCTCAAGCATTTGGTAAATTTAGAAATAATCTTACGCTTATTAAAAAAGTCTGTGACGATTGTAATCAATATCTTGGAGATACGTTAGAAATAGCTTTAGCCCGAGATACACCAGAAGGAATAATGAGATTCTTACATGGAATAAAAGAGCCTGCTGATTTTAAAACTTTAGGGAGTAAAACTAGACTTAAATCGATTGTGTGTGAAGAAGGTCACTTCAAAAATGCTTATATGAAATACACAAGAAAGAATGGAATCTTTGGTATAGAGCCAAGGGAACAAATCGGTTTTTTAAGAAAGGATAATAATGAATATGATTATTTCCTGCTAAGTGAATTCCCAAGCACTCTGGATAAAGCTCTTTACAATCTAAAAGATTATAGAGGCATCCATTATCTATGTGATTTTGATGAAGCTAAAGTAATATTAAATAAAATAGGGATCCCTCTAAGAAATAGCAAAGCAGGTAAACTCCCTTTAACAAAAATACAAACTCATAAAGCAAATTTAACATATACATTTGATATAAATATCTCGAGAGCAATATGTAAAATAGCATTCAATTATTTTGCTAAGTGGAATAATACAGGGAATTTACTAGATCCTAATTTCAATGATATACGAGATTACATTCGGGATGGAACCTTGCCTTCTTCAGAATTACTCTTCCATTATAATACACCTATTCTTTAAGGTGAACCGCAGGAAGGGAATCGGAAGTTATGTCATATAGTTACCATAGAATCTGATATAAATAATGAATTCTTAATCTCACGGTTTTCATTATTTAATATGAGCACATTTACAGTCAAATTAGGAAGGTTGTCTAATCTCCCTAAGAATATGTTTATAAAAAAGGGTCATATTTTTAATATCAAAAAGCTGGAGGTTAGAGAAATGTCATATGTAGATTTAAGAACATAATTATATCAGATCCCCAAATCAGGAAGCAAGAGAATTCCTGAACTCCTATATTGGCTTACAAAGCTATAGACCTAATAAATTGGTGCGAGCTTATTGAAAAGGTTTAAGAATAGCTGAATCACTAGAGTGATAGAGGTTACTTGTTAACTAGAGCTCCTAGAGAATTAATTATTAAGGGCTAGAGTAATGGGATACTCTTTTTCCTTTAGGATCTCTTTACGGGCTCTTTGCTATAAGTGGACGTAAACTTAATATTCTTATAAGAATATTATTA